>Ga0193717_1000400_pt1 | contig 30268 bp, 29 predicted proteins | sample U2c2metaG_FD_145900 | JGI IMG/M metagenome (GOLD analysis project Ga0193717, IMG submission 145900) | Soil microbial communities from a riparian zone of the East river system, Colorado, United States - U2c2 | ecosystem: Environmental > Terrestrial > Soil > Riparian zone | place: USA: East River...
GCGCCACGGTCTTACGGGTCCCGTCGAGACCGGTGTCGACCAGGTGCATGGCGTTGCCGTCGAGGATCGCGACCCGGCCGGCCACGTCCGTCGTCGCGAGGCGCGCGTCGTCCCGCACGTCGACGCCGAGGTCGCGGCCGGTGCCGAGCCCGTCCTTCTCGACCGTCTGCAGGGTGTCCGCCGTGGTGTCCACGAAGATCAGCCGGTCGTCGACCACCGACAGCGCGCCGGCGTGGCCCTTCGGCAGCAGCACCGGGCACGAGACGGTCTTCGCGCCGGCCGGTAGCTGGCACAGCAGACCGGCGCTGGTGCGCGGCAGCCACAGCGTGCCGTCGCGGGTCGCGACCGGGTTGCCGACCGGCCCGCCGAGCGACAGCACCGCCGACGGGTGACCGAGCCGCACGACCTTGCCGTCCTCGCGGTACACCAGGTACGGGCCGCCCGCGGTCTCCACGCCGACCGGCGGCTTCCGCGACGGCGGGGTCGTCGACTCCCCGACCGCGAGGCTCGACTTGCCGAACTCGGTGATCCGCGAGCTGCCGACCACGTACCCGCTGGTGTCGCCCTCGATGATCTGGTCGCTCTCGCTGCCGGGCACCTTCGCCTGCGCGTTCACGCTGCCCGTCGAGCCGTCCACATGGAACGCCGACTGCAGCGACGCGTTGTAGATCCAGTGGCCGGGCAGCAGGAACTGCACCGCGGAGACCGGGTTCGCGGCGCCCGTCACCGCGGACACCACACCGGCCACGCAGGCCACCACCACCGCCACCACGGGCAGCCGCGTACGCCAGGTAGCGAGCCGTGCTGCCTTCGAGGTCATGGGCACACCGTAAAAGTAATCGGTTGCCCGCGTCCAACCAGCGTCGATGTCAGCAACAGGACAGTGACATTGACTCGCTCCGCTCGTGCAATCGCGGCCTGGACCCGGCGGCCGCTCACTCAAGCCCTCACTCATGGCACGACCGGTAGGGCCAGCTCGAAGATGGCGCCCGCGTCCTCCGCGTTGTACACGCTGAGCGTGCCACCGTGGGCCGTCGCCACCCAGCGCACGATCGACAGGCCGAGGCCGGACGAGCCGCTGCCCGTGCGGAACCGGTCGAACGCCTCCTCCGCCATGGCGCCGTCGACACCGGGGCCGTGGTCGGCGACCGTGATGCGCCCGCCAGCCACCGAGATGTGCACGATGGCCGGCTGGTTGGGCTGGCGGCCGTACCGCATTGCGTTGTCCAGCAGGTTCCCGCGCGGCAAGGCGCTCGACACCCGCGGCGAGGCGCGCCCGGACCAGGAGGCCGTCGATGATGCTGCCCATCCTGGCCGCGAGCCGGACCGTGCGCGGCAGCAGCTCGGCACGCTGCGTCGGGTTGCGCAGTGCCGTCTCGGCGAGCGCGCGCAGCGCGGCCACCGGGGTTCTCAGATCGTGGGCGGTCTCGGCGAGCAGCACCTCCTGCTGCTCCAGCGCCGCGACCGCGGGCCGGATCGCCCGGCCGGACAACAGGTGCCCGGCGAGGCCCAGGCTGCCGATCAGCACGGTCGCGCCGACCACCACCCACAACACCAGCCGGTCGTGCTCGCCGAGCATCGGCTCCGCGTCGCTGACCGCCACGACCGCGCCGAGGTAGCCGGACCCACCGCGGAACGGCTGCGCGCGCACCCGCACCATCTCGTCGTCGAGGCTGCGCTTGTAGCCGTACAGCTCGCGGCCGGCCCGCGCCGCGTCCTCGGCGAGCCCGCCCATGACCGCGGGGTCCATCCGCACGCACTCGTTCGCGCTGAAGTGGCCGGTGAACTCACCGGACCCGCCGGGCAGCACGGCGAACTGCGGGCACTGCTGGTCGATCTCGTCCGCACCGACGAGCGCGGTGACGATCGCGTCCGCGTCCTGGCCGATGAGCCGCGCGACGGTCGAGGTGACCGCGCTCAGCTTCAGGTCCATCTGCTTCTCGCCGTTGTCCTTGTCCGCCTGGATGACGAGCCAGGCGAACACGATCAGACCCACGGCGTTCATGACCGTGAACATGATGGTGAGCACCCAGCGCAGGCGTCGAAGGCGGTCGGCGGACGATCGGTTCACGAGCTGTTCACGATCGATGACCGTAGGCCCCGAGCCGGTAACCGCGGCCCCGGATGGTGTGGATCAGCTCCGGCTGGCCGAGCTTGCGGCGCAGCCGCTTCACGACCACGTCGACCACGTTGGACATCGGGTCGGCGGTCGCGTCCCAGCAGTGCTCGATGAGGTCGGTCCTCGACACGACCTGGTCGGGACGGATGGCGAGGTACTCGAGGAGCGCGAACTCCTTGTCCGACAACGTCAGCAGCACCCCGGCGCGGCGGACCGCGCGGCGCGCGCAGTCGATCTCCAGGTCGGCGTGGCGCAGCACGGAGGGCCGCCCGTCGACGCGTCGGCACAGCGCGTGCACCCGCGCGGCCATCTCGGCCACGGAGAACGGCTTCACCAGATAGTCGTCGCCGCCCGCGGCGAACCCGGCCACCCGGTCGGCGACCGTGTCGCGCGCGGTGAGAAAGAGGACGGGCACGCCCCAGCCGTCCTGGCGGCGGCGGTGCACGTACTCGATCGCGTCGCCGTCGGGGAGCATCCGGTCGAACACGACGCAGTCGAACCGGTCCGCCCGCAGGGCGGCGTCCGCGGTGGCGAGATCGGCCGCCGCGGCGACCGCGATGCCGGTCGCGCCGAGCTCCGCGGACACGGCTATCCGCAGGTCCTCGTCGTCCTCGACCACCATCACCCGTACCGAGCGCCTCATGTCATCGAAACCTAATGTGCCCTGGCCGATCGTGGTCCACGACGGAACCGTAACCGCCCGCAGGGTGCGCCGCGCCGAGCTGGCCGGAACAGGACGCAGGAGAAACTCCGCGTCACCCCGCGTGTGGGACCGGTCCCGGGCAGTCATCCATAACGTCTCGCGCCAGGAGGTGACCGGTGGACGCTCAAGGTGGGAACCAGGGCGCGGCGGCAGCCGCACCAGCCGGCCAACGGGCCGACGGCCGGCCGGCAGTAGACACCGCGGCGAGGCCGAACCCCGCTCGCACGGCGGCGCCGGCTCCGCTGCGGGTCGCGGCGGCGGGGCGGGTGGCCACCTCGGCCGCCCGGCCGATGCCACAGCTACTGCCCGACGTCGACCTGCGCACCCGGCCGCTGCTGCTCGCGCCGCCGATGCGGCCGCCTCAGCCCGCGCCGGTCGCGCAGCCGACCGTGCCGGCCAAACGCACGTTCTCGCGGCAGGTCCGCGAGTACGTCGAGCAGCTCAGCCCGTTGCAGGTGATCTGTTGGCAGGTGGCCGCGATCGCCGTGCTGCTGACCGTGCGCCAGCCGTGGCCGGTGCTGGTCGGCGCGTCGGTCGGCGCGGCAATGCTGCTCGCGCTGACCACGGTGCGGATCGGCGGCCGCTGGCTCTACGAGCTGGTCGTGCTCGCCGGCAGCTATCTGTCCCGCACCCGTCGCCGCGACCTGCCGGAGACCGGCAGCGCCGCGGGCAAGACACTGACGCTGCTCGCGATGCTCCTGCCCGGCGCCGGCATCCGGACGCTGGAGACCAGCCAGGGGCCGGCCATGGCGATCAGCCACGAGGGCGGGCTGACCGCCATGCTGAAGCCGAGCGCGCTCACGCCGGAGCTGCTGAACACGCTGCCCATGCCCGCCGCGCTGCTGCCCGCGCCCGACGGCCAGCAGCACACGTTCGGCGTGCAGGAGGTGTTCCACATCGGGGTGCGGCCGGACAAGCCGCGCAGGCTGTGGGTCGCCGTGCACGCCGCCCGCACCGTCGACAGCCCCGCCGACGTCGAGCTGACACTCGCGCTGCGCAACGCCATGCGCCGGGTGCGCCGCGCGCTTGGTCGCGCCGGGTCGCCCGCCGAGCCGCTGGCCGAGGAGCAGGCGCTCGCCGCGCTCGCCGGCCTCGCGCACATCACCGGCGGCCGCAACGAGGTCCGCGAGGACTGGCGGTTCTGGCGTACCGGCTCGGTCAACCAGGCCGCGTTCACGCTCACCGGCTGGGACAAGCTCGCCGACACGCAGGCCCGCGGGCTCGTCGGCGTCGTGCTCGCCGGCATCCCGGGCGTCGCCGCGACCGTGGCGCTCTGGGCCCGCTCCGAACGTGGCGGCCGCGACCCGCGGGCCGGCGCCACCCTCCGACTCGCCGCAACGACAGAGGCCGCCATCGCGGCGGCCGCCGACGCCATGACCGACCGACTCGCCCCCTCCGGGGTCCGCCTCGCTCGGCTCGACGGCACCCACCTCTCCGGTGTTGCCGCATCGCTTCCGATCGGAGTGTTTCTGCCATGACCGTGCTCGCTGAGAACCCGGTGACCGTGCTGCACCCGGCCGGCCACGCCGCCCGCTGCCCCTCCAGTGCCGGTGTCGAGGCGCTGCTCGCGTCCGCGCACCGGGAGGTGCTCGTGATGAGCACGCTGTCGGTCGCGGCCCGCGACCCGATCGGCGGGGTCCGCCGCATCGACCACGAGAACCTGCGCCGCGGCGTGCGCTACCGGATCGTGGTGCCCGACACCGCGCGGACCGCGCCGGTGCTCGCCACCCGACTCGGCACGCTCGCGCTGGCCGGCGCGGACACCAGGACGGTGCCCGAGGTGCCGACCGACGCGCTCGTGATCGACGGTTCGATCGTGGTGCTGCCGGTCGACCGGACCGCCGCGGGCCGCTCGCTCGGCACCGCCGTGTTCCGGCTGTCGAGCGTGGTCACCACGACGCTGGAGCTGTTCGAGCGGGTGTGGCTGTCCGCGGTGCCGATGAGCCCGTCGGACCTGCCGGACGCCGCGGAGCTCAACGTGCGGGAGAAGGAGTTGCTGACTCTGCTTTCCTCCGGCAGCACCGACGAGTCCGCCGCCGCCCGGCTCGGCGTGTCCGTGCGGACCGTGCGGCGCATGGTCGCCGACATCATGAACCGGCTCGGCGCGCGCAGCCGCTTCCAGGCCGGCGTCAAGGCGGCCGACCGCGGCTGGCTGATGGAGCGGGCGGGCTGATGACCCTCATGGCGAGCAGGACACTGCTGGTGGCGCCCGGCCGGCACGGCGCGTACGCGACGATCGGCGATGCGCTCGGCGCCGCACCGGACGGCGGTGTCATCTCGATCGCCGACGGCACCTACGCGGAGACGTTCGAGCTGGTCGACCGGCAGCTCACCCTGCGCGCCCACGAGGGCGGCGCGGTGGTGCTCGACGGCACCGGCGGCGACTGGCCGGTCCTCGCGGTGCGGGGCGGCGCGCTGACGCTCGTCGGCATCGAGCTGAAGGCCGGCGCGGCCGCCGTGCGGGCCGACGAGGTGGAGCTGACGGTCGAGCGGTGCACGCTGTCCGCCGCGGTCGGGCCCGCGATCAGCGTGCGCGGCTGCCGGCGGTTCGCGGTCAACCGGTGCACGATCAACGGTGCGGAACAGGGCATCGTCGTGGAGAGCTCGTCCGGCCGGATCGACGACACCACCATCGAGAACGTCGCGGGCGACGGCATCGTGATCGGCCTCGGCGCCGACCCGGAGCTGCGCAACTGCACGGTGTCGAACTGCGGGCAGCGCGGTGTGTACGTCTATCAGTACGCACGGCCGGTCATCGAGGCGTGCGAGGTGTCGCGGACCGCCAACGACGGCATCGCGGTCGCGCAGCAGAGCAGGCCCGAGCTCCGCCGCTGCCACGTGCACGACGTCGGCGGCGTCGGCATCTCGTTCGCGGCGGGCTGCGCGGGCGCCATCGACGCCTGTCACGTGGACAACTCCGCCGACCCGGGCATCCTGCTCGCCGACGGCGCCACGCCGACCGTGGTCGAGCCGGCGTCGCGGGCCGCGCCCGGCGGCGACAACGGCCTCGACAACCTGCTGTCCGACCTGGACGACATGGTCGGGCTGCCCGGCGTCAAGGCCGAGGTGCACGCGGTCGTCGACGAGATCCAGGTCAACGACTGGCGGCGCAAGGCCGGCCTCTCGGTCGGCACGGTCAGCCACCACCTCATCTTCGCCGGCGCGCCGGGCAAGATGAGGACGACCGTCGCGCGCACCTACGGCAAGCTGCTGAAGTCGCTCGGCGTGCTGTCCAAGGGGCAGTTCCGGGAGGTGTCCCGGCGCGACCTCGTCGGCCAGTACATCGGGCACACGGCGGAGAAGACGTCCGTGGTGTTCGAGGAGTCGCTCGGCGGGGTGCTGTTCATCGACGAGGCATACACACTGTCGCGCTCGGCGGGATCCGGCGGCGACTTCGGCCAGGAGGCCATCGACACGCTGGTGAAGCTGATGGAGGACCACCGGGACGAGGTCGCGGTGATCGTCGCCGGCTACACCAAGGAGATGATCGACTTCCTCGACGCCAACCCCGGTCTCGCGTCCCGGTTCTCGAAGACCATCGAGTTCGAGAACTACTCGGCGGCGGACCTGGTCCAGATCACCGGCCGGATGGTCGGCGGCGGCGACTACCGCATCGACCAGGAGGCCGAGCCGTTGCTGCTGTCCTACTTCGACCGCATCTCCCACGACTCGAACTTCGGCAACGCGCGAGACGCGCGGCGACTGTTCGAGAGCGTGCGGAAGGTGCAGTCGCAGCGGCTGCGCCTGCTCGGTCGGATGCCGGACCTCGCGGAGCTGCGGACATTGACCGCACAAGACGTGGCCACGATCACCGAGGCGACCGGCCCAGGCTGAACCGTGGATCTTGTGCGAAGGTCCGTACCGACGAACAGTCACCTCAGGGGAACGTGACGGCACCCAGCCACCAACCACCCGGGTAACCCGCACCTCCGCCGGAACGTGACCCGCACTTAGAGTTCCGGGGAGGCGGTTACTGTCTGCTTCGTGCGGGTGTTGGTGGTCGAGGATGACGAGAACTTGCGGGTCGCGATCACCGGTGCCCTGCGTGCGGCGGGGTTCGCCGTCGACGCCGTCGGCGACCTGCCCGCCGCGGACGAGGCGCTCGTCGTGAACTCCTACGACTGCGCGGTGTTCGACCGGATGCTGCCGGCCGGTGACTCGCTCTCCTACGTGCGGGCGCGGCGGCCGTCGGTGCCGGTGCTGTTCCTCACCGCGCGGGACGCCGTCGCCGACCGGATCGCCGGCCTCCAGTTCGGCGACGACTACCTCGTGAAGCCGTTCGCCGTCGCGGAGCTGGCGGCGCGGGTGCGCAGTCTGTGCCGGCGGGTGCCGGCCGGGCGGGCGCCGGTGCTGCGCTGCGGCGACCTCGAGGTGGACGGCGCCCGGCACGAGGTGCGCAGGGCCGGGGTGCTGCTGACGCTGACCACCAAGGAGTTCGCCGTGCTCGAGTACCTGGTCGCCAAGCAGGGCGCGCCGGCGGGGCGGGCCGAGCTGATCGAGCAGTGCTGGGACCAGATGGCCGACCCGGCGTCCAACGTGCTGGACGTGGTGATCACGCAGCTCCGCCGCAAGCTGCGGCACCCGCCGATGATCCACACCGTGCGAGGCGTCGGTTATCGCATCGAACGAGCGTGAGCACGGCTAACCTTGACAACACACCGACTGCGCGGGGGATGACATGCGACGTGCACTCGCTGCGCTCGGTCTCGCGGGCATGCTGCTCGTGGCCGGCTGCAGCTCGACCGTGCCGGGCCGCCCGACGGCCGCGGCGTCGCCAGAGGACGACCGTCAGCTCGTCAAGGGCTACTTCGAGGAGCTCAACGCCGCCGCGGCGGAGGGACCGGCCACGCAGCGCGACTTCCTGCGCCGCAGCCAGCACCCCGACTTCACGAACGACCTGTGCGATCTCGGCGACCTGACGCTCAACGTCGACCCCGCCATGTCCACGCTGCGGGTCGACCCCGACTGGGTGCCGCCGGACGACCGGAAGGCGACACACCCGCGTGGCCTCGTCTACGTGCTCGGCGTGTCGGTGAGCATCCGGCAGGACGGGGCGTTGCTCGGCGAGCAGATCGGCTCGCAGCGCGTCGTGGTCCTCGACGGGAAGGCCTACGGCTTCGCGCCGTGTCCCACGGGTTAGTGACCGGACACCGCTGAGCATGGTCATCTGTGCGCTCTGCCAACCGCATGGCGTAGCCGTCACCGAGTTGGAGCAGTCCGGGCTACACCAGTAGGGGGAAATCCGAACACGCTGCCCTCAACATCTCAAGGCCGCCTTCGCCTCGGACGAAACAGTCCTAAGTAGGGAGGTGAGCGCGATGGCCGTACTCGACCAAGGCGTTACCCAGAATCACAGTGTTACTCAGCAAAACAGCGGGACCGCACGGCGGGACCGCCACGTCAACGAGCCGACCGTACCGATTCAGCACCCGGCTCGGCGAGTCGGCGCGACGGGCGCAGAGGACCCGACGAGCCTGGTCGAGCTGCATCAGTCCATCGCGTCCCTGCTGGCCTCCCGCGGTGAGTGGCGTCAGGGATACGAGCACCTCCGGCACGCGCTCGACCTCGCGACCGAGGAGAGGCCGCCCGCGCCCCAGGTGCCGGAGCAGTTCCGCCAGGAGGTCGCGCGGCTGCGCAGGGAGCACGCGGAGGCCCGCGAGCAGAGCATCCGCGACGCGCTGACCGCCAGCTACAACCGGCGCTACCTCGACCAGCGGCTCCTGGAGGTGGTCGAGCAGCAGGGCAGCGGCGACTTCGCCGTGGCGCTCGTCGACCTCGACTTGTTCAAGCGCGTCAACGACACCTTCGGCCACCAGGTCGGTGACCGGGTGCTGCAGCAGGTCGTCGAGCTGTTGCAGGTCGGGCTGCCCGACGGCGCGTTCTGCGCCCGCTACGGCGGCGAGGAGTTCGTACTGATACTGCCCGGCCTCGAAGGCGCCGCCGCGTGGGCGGTCGCCGAGGCGGCACGCGCCCGCGTCGAGCAGTACCCGTGGTCCACGATCGTGCGCGGTCTGCGCGTGACGGTCAGCATCGGTGTCGCGCACGAGTCCGCGACCAGCGGGATCGCCAACCCCGAGGAGCAGTTGCGGCACGCGGACGGGCTGTTGTACACGGCCAAGCAGTCGGGCCGGAACAGCGTCGCCTACCGTGTCGGGAGTCAGGTCCGTCTGTCGGGGGCGGCCGGGCAGCGGCGCCCGCGTGTCTAGTTCCGGTCACGCTTGACTGCTACTGTGCGACGGTTCGATAACGTTTAGGTCAGTGGTCGCGATAGCCCAATCGGGCTAGAGGTCCAGACCACTTGCGCACTGATAGTGAGCAAAATCGGGTTGGCAGTCGTCATGGGGGCCATCCATACGTACTATCTGGCGCGGTAGACGCAGCAGATCGGCAACCAAGTTGCGGTCTACAACGTCTTGATTAAGAAAGCGCCACGACATTGGTCGCCGCGCGAGCTGAGAGGAGACCGGGTGCCCGACGATGAACGCCTCGGCGGCACCCGTGATCCGCAGGAACCCGGCAGACGGCACCGGCGCGCGGCAGAGGAGCCGGACGAGCAGCCACGTCGGCGCAGACGGTCGATGGAAGGCAGCGGCGGTCTGAGCGTCGCCGACCTCGTACAGCGACATTCCGGCTCCCGGACGAACCTCACCCCGGTGGACCCGCAGCAGCCGCTGCGGCAGAACTCGTTGATGAACGGCACGCAGCCCTCGGGGCGGCGCAGCCTTCCGGACCCGCCGCCCGCGGCCCGCCCGACGGAGAGCCAGCGCCCGGCCAGACCGGGTGAGGCCGCCGGCCGCTATCCCGGCTCGCCGATGGAGACGTCCGGCCCCCGCCGTGCCGGCGAGACCTCGGCCCCGCGCCCCGGCGCCCCCCGTTTCCCGGAAGACCCCGCGGCCGCGCAGGGCGGTCCCGCCCCACGGCGCGGTGACTCCCGCAGGGCGGCGGAGGGCCGCTATCCCGGTGAGGCCCCCTACCCGGGCGAAGGCCCGGCGAACGGCGCCCGCGGCATCAGCGAGGCACTCGCCGGTGACACCACCGGCCGCGGCGGCGCCCGCCGGGCCGGCGCAGCCTCCGCACCTCACGCCATCCCAGAAGCACCGGGGCACAACGGCTTCCCCGGCCCGGACCGCAACGGCGTCCACCGCCCCGGCGAAGCCCCCGGCCGCAACGGCAGCCGCCACGTCGGCGAAGCCTCCGCGCACCACGCCATCCCTGAGGCCCCCGGCCGCAACGGCGCCCGGCACGTCAACGGCGCACCGGACGCGCCCGGCCGCCGTCGCCCGACCGAGGGCTCGGACGGCTTCCCAGGACAAGAGGGTCGAGGCGCCCGTCGTCCCGGGGAGAACTCCGGCCGCCAGGCGCTCCCCGAGAACCAGCACGGCGCGCGCGGTATCGGCGAGGCGCTCGCCGGCCCGCCCCCGCGGCGCGTCGGCGAGAACTCGATCCACCAGGTGCCCCCGGAGGTCTACGCCGACCCCGGGCGCGGCGCCGCACCGAACTTTCCCGAGGACGCCAACACCGGCGAGGCGCCCCGGCGCGGCAGCCGCCGCGTCGGCGAGGCCGGCCCGCCGGCGGGTGCCCCCGGCGAGGGGTCCGGCCCGCGCCGCGCCCGCCGCGCCCCCGAGCCCGCGCCGACCGCCGGGGACGGCTGGGCCACCACGCCACCGCCACCGCCGGAGCTGAGCCCCCGGCGCCCACAGTCCGCCGAACCGGGTCAGGCCTCCGGCCGCTACCCGGTCGACCCGCAGCGCCGCCAGGGACCGCCGACGCCCCTGCCGCAGAACCGTCCCGTTGCCGGCCCCCCGACGCCGAACGAGCGTTCCGTGCCGGGCCGCCCGATCCCCGGTCCCGCCGAGCCGCTGTCCGAGCCACGCATCACGCCGGCCGCCATCGACGCGCCGGACACCGCGCGCCGGTCCACCGGCGTTCCGCCCGTGCCGCTGCCACCGCCGCGCCGGGGTGACGACGACCCCATCGGCATGACCACCGAGATGGAGGCCATCGGCGAGGACGTCCAGCAGCGCAGGAAGATCGACCACACCCTCGCCCGGTTCTCGGCCGTCCACGACGAGATCAAGGCCGAGGAGCGGGAGAAGAAGGCCAAGCGGCGCAAGATGATGCCGTGGCAGGCCGACGACGACGAGATGTCGCGGCTCGACGAGCTCGACGCCCAGCAGTCGATGGCCGTCGCGATCCCCGTCGTCGAGCCGGAGCCCGCGCCGGCGCCGATGGCGTTCGCGGCCGACGACGAACCGCCGGCCGGTTCGACCCGGTTGCAGGAGAAGAAGCTGCGCCGCCGGCACAAGGGCAAGCTCGCCGGCAAGGTGTTCGCCGCGGCCGCCGCCATCCTGGTGTTCATCGCGACCGCCGCCGCATGGGGCTTCAAGGCGTACATCGAGTCCAGCGCGCAGAACGTCGACGCGCTCGACCCCGACTCCAGCGCCATCCAGGACGCCGCCGCGCAGCGCGGTGACGAGAACTTCCTGCTGGTCGGCTCCGACACCCGCGCGGGTGCGGCCGCCGAGGAAGGCGTCGGCGACGAGTCAGCGGTCGGCGGCGCCCGGTCGGACACCGTGATGATCGCGCACATCCCGAAGGACCGCGCACGTGCCGTGGTCGTGTCGTTTCCGCGCGACCTCGAGGTGACGCGGCCGGCCTGCGAGGGCTGGGACCCGAAGACCGGCAACTACACCGGCGAGCAGAAGCCGGCCGAGGAACAGGTCAAGCTCAACACCGCCTATCAGATCGGCGGCCCGAAGTGCGTCACCAAGATGGTGCAGGAGCTGTCCGGCCTCGCCGTCAACCACTTCGTGGGCATCGACTTCCACGGGTTCAAGGGCATGGTCGAGGCGGTGGAGGGCGTCGAGGTGTGCGTCGAGCGGCCGCTGAAGGACAGCGTGCTCGGCACGGTCGTGCCGGAGGCCGGCAAGAACGTGAAGCTCACCGGCGACCAGGCGCTGAACTTCGTGCGCGCACGGCACGTCCAGGGCGACCCGACGTCCGACTACGGCCGCATCACCCGCCAGCAGCGGTTCCTGTCCTCGTTGCTGCGTAAGGCGATGTCGTCCGAGGTGCTGCTCGATCCCGGCAAGCTGACCAGTTTCGTCGACGCGTTCTCGAAGTCCACGTTCGGCGACAACATCGGCATCGAGCAGCTGTTCACGCTCGGCCAGTCGATGCAGGGCGTCGACGCGGGCCGGGTCACGTTCATCACCGTGCCGACCGTCGGCGAGGCGAACGACCGGGGCAACGAGGACCTGCGGGTGGACGACACGAACGCGTTGTTCGCGGCGGTCCGCCAGGACACCCCGTTACCGGGCGAGTCGCCGGAAAACCCGGCGGACCAGGCGAAGAACCAGCCGGGGCAGCCGCAGGACCCTGGCGCGCCGATCGACCCGAAGACCATCAAGATCCAGGTGCTGAACGGCGGCAACGAGACCGAGGGCATCGCCGGTGACACGGCGGACGCGCTCGGGGAGTTCGGCTTCCAGGTCATGCGGGTGGACGCGTCGCCGGAGCCGACCGACCAGATCGCGATCATCAGGTACTCCAAGGCACGCCTCGCGCAGGCGCAGACCCTCGCCGCGGCCGTGCCGGGAGCGCAGCTCGTCGAGGACCCGTCGATGTCCGGCGCGATCATGTTGATCGTGGGCCCCGGCTTCGACGGCGAGGTCGTGTCCCCCGCCGGTGGCGGCGCCGCGCCGCCAGCGGAACTGCCGGAGAACCTGTCCACGGTCAACGCCGGCGACGTCTCCTGCGCGTAGCGCCATTTCGTGTCTTCGGGTTCACGTGGGGTTCATTCTGCGATGCGGTAGCGGTCCGTCCTCGCCCGTAGGCTGTCGCCATGCGTGAGGCCTACCATGTCGAACTCGGTCAGCTCGCGGAAGAGCTGGCACACATGTGCTCCATGTCCGCTACCGCGATGGAACTGGCGACGCGGGCGCTGCTGGACACCGATCTCGGCCTTGCCGAACAGGTGATCGGCGACGACGCGAAGATCGACGACGCCCGGTCGGCGTGCGAAGAGCACGCGTACGCGTTGCTGGCGCTGCAGGCCCCGGTGGCGACCGACCTGCGGACCGTGTTGGCCGCCATCCACGCCGCGGAAAGCCTGGAGCGCATGGGCGACCTGGCGCTGCACGTCGCCAAGGCGGCCCGGCGCCGGCACCCCGCCCCGGTCCTGCCGGCGCAGGTGCGCCCCGATTTCGAGCGCATGGGCCGCGTGGCGGTCGAGCTGGCACGCGACGCCGAGCAGGTGATCCTGAACAAGGACATCGAGCAGGCCCGCTCGCTGGAAGAGGCCGACGACGAGATGGACGACCTGCACCGCCACCTCTTCACGGTGATCATGGACAAGGACTGGCCGCACGGCGTCGCGGCGGCCGTGGACGTCACGTTGCTCGGCCGCTTCTACGAGCGCTTCGCCGACCACGCGGTCTCGGTCGCCAAGCGCGTCGTCTTCGTGGTGACCGGCCGCATGCCGGGCTACGAGACCGACGAGGTCATCTGAGCTACCGCCGAGGCGCCACCGACTCGATCATCTCGCCCAACGCGTGCGTGAGCCGCACCGAGTCGGCCGGCGAGAAGGTGCTCCGGATCTGGCCGTCCTCACCGGGAGGACGCGACAGGGTCAGATAACGACCGGCGTCGGTGTCCACCCACGTCAGCCCGCCACCATGAAGCTCGCGGCCAAGCACCCGGTCCCGACCGGTCACCGTGAAGAAACCGGTGCCGGTTCGCGGTCGGTTCAGGTAGCTGGCGGCGACGCGGAGCTGCTGGTCGATCGCGTGCCGGCCCATCGACACTGAGCCGAAGTCGTCCTCGTCCAGGTTCCTGCTGGCAGGCTCCCGAGCCGGCTGTGTGATCGTCACCGACTGGCCGGGGCCCGCTTCGGCCTTCGGCAGCAGGCCGACCAGCGTCAGAGCCAGGGCGGTCGGCCGGATCAGCTCCAGCCGCAGGCTCTGGCCCTCCTTGACGGCCAACACGGCGGTCTCGCCGTTGGTCGCTGCCCGCGCGTAGATCTGCCGGTCGTTCTCGACGGTCCCCATCACGGCGATCGCGATCGCGTACTCCGACAGCGTCCGCATCGCCTTCGTCAGCTCGGGGTCGATGTCACCGCGGCGGATCAGGCCCCGCCGGTTCAGGTCGACGAACACGGCCCGCGCGATCCGCTGCCGGTCGCGCTCGAACTCACCGAAACTGGGGATGTCGAAGGGAAACTGCCGGACATTGACGTCGAGGGTCTGACCGAGCACGTCCGCGGCGGCGAGCGACAGCGTGAACGACGCCATCACTCACCGATCACGGGCGGCGCGGTCATCTGGTCGGTGCCGAACACGGCGTCCGGGTCGCCCTCCACGAGGAACGACGGCCGCTGGTGCTCGCCGTCCTCCTCGTCCTCGGCTCGGTTGCCGCCCATCGGCATCATGCCGTTGCCGCCACGGCCACCGCCGCCGCGACCGAGACCACCTTCTGCCGCCACCGCGCCGCCGGGGCCCATGCCGCCGGACCCCATGCCGCCACCGCGTCCGAGACCACCCTGACCGCTGCCACCGGGGCCACCCGGTCCGCCGCCGAAGCCGCCACCGCTGCCGCCCGGCCCGAAGCCACGGCCACCGCCGACGCCGCGACCGCGTTCGACGTCACCGCCGGCGCCACCACCCGGCATGCCGCCCATCGGCATGGGTGCGCCGGGGAAGCCGGGGTTCTGTCCCGGCTGGTTGCCGCCGCTGGAGCCCGGCGTCGGGAACCCGCCGGGGCCGGGGTACTGACCGGGGCCGGGCAGGTCACCGCTCGGCGTGGTGCTCCCTGGCCCGTTCGGACCGCCGGGGCCGTTGGGACCACCCGGCTCGTCGACCGGGCCGCCGGGCGGCACGGTCGGAATGTCCGTCGTCCCGTTGTCGGTGGCGGACGTCTCGTGCTGCGTGGGGAGGGTGTATCTGGTGCCGGGGTCGTGCGCGTTGCCGGTGTCCTTGTACAGCCCGGTGGGCATCTTCTTCGCCTCGACGGTGCCGATCGTGCTGCTGCTCATCGCGGGCGGCGGCCCGAACGCCGGCATCGTGCTCGCGCCGGACAGGCTCGCGTCGTAGCCGCCGACGACCTGCGCCGCCTTCTGGTGCGCCGCCTGCTGGTCGTTGTACTGCGTCAGGTAGTCGTTGTACTTCGTGACCAGTTCGAACGGGTTGCTCGTCGACTGCAGGTCCCGGTTCGCGGCGGCGACGTCGAACTCGACCGGATCCGGCATGGCCCGCTTCGCCTCGGCGAGCGCGGACGCCTGCAGGTTGGTCTGCGTGCCGGCGAGCTGCGCGCTCTGCCCGGCGGAACCGACCCAGTTGCCGACCGACGCCATGAACCCGCGCGCCGCGTCGCCGGCGGAGCCCTGCCAGTCGGACTGGCTGTTGTTGATCGCCGACGCCACCCCGGACTGGAAGCGGGTCATCGCGTTGCCGGCGGAGATCCACAGGTCGCCGGTCTCGCCGACGGCGTCCGGGTTCACGCCGTCGGTGACCATGGACTGGAGCTGCGGATGCGGGTTGCTCATGTAGTTCGAGCACATCATCATCGGACCCTCGCGGGTCGGCACACCGCTCGCCAGGTCGGCGGCCTGCGCGCTCATCTCCTGGTTGTAGGTGTCGTTTACGCGGCTGCCGTGGTTGAAGTAGTCCATCACCCGGTCGAGCCAGCCGCCCTCCTCGACCTCGGTGTCGACCTGGTTCTCGGCCTGCTGCTCGGTCTGCGCGCCGGTGTCGGCCGTGGTGCCCCGGTCGATGTAGGTGGGGCTGCTCGGATCCCGCGTCGGGTCGTACGCGTGGCTGTTCGGGTTGTAGTGCGGACTGTTCGGGTCGGAGACCGACGTCGTCGAGTTCGGGTTGCGGAAGCTCGGTGCCATGGCGGTTCCTCAGGGCAGTTCGGGTTCGACGACGGGCGCCAACTGCGCCACGAGCTGGCAGGCCTGCTGCAGATTCCCGCCGACCGCCGTGTTGTCCACACGGGACGACGCGCCGACGCCAAGGCTGATGGCGCAGCCACCGGTCGGCCCGACGGACGACGTCGCGTCGTGCGTGCCGATCTTGGGGAGCTGCTGGATGTTCGTGCCGACGATGTCGGCGAGCCCTCGGGTGTCGAACACCTCGACGGACACGGTGAAGCTCTCGTCGAGGGTCGCGCCGTCGTGCCGCCAGCGGCACACCCGCGCCTCGCCGAGCGTCTTCGCCTCGCCGCCCGTGAGCCCGAGCGTCTGCAACGCGTCGGCGGGGACCAGCTCGCACGGGTCGACGTCGACGAGTCCGCCATCGGACGGCTCGCTGGTCTCGCTGGACGGCGGCGGCTCGCTCATCGGCTCGGTCGGCCGCTCGTCGACGCTGGTCGGCACCGCGGAGCCCGAGGTCTTCTCGGCGCAGCCGGCGAGGGCCACGGCGGTGAGCGCGGCGAGTACCAGCAGTCGTCTCAACAGTGGCCCTCTCAGACGGGTCGGTAGTTGGCGGCGTTGCCCGTGTCGATCTCGCGGTAGTTCTTCATCGCGCCGGTGACACCCTGCTCGGCGGCGGTGAGAGAGGTGCGGAACTCACGCAGCATCGTCAGGAAACCCTGTTTGTCGACGGCCACGCTCTGCACGTACGGCTTCATGGTGCTCGCGCCGTTGCTGGTGCCGAGTGCCGGCTGTTGGGCGAGGGTGGCGAGGTCGGCGAGGTTCTCGTCGACCCACTTGGCCATCTCGCGGATGGCCTGGAGCAACGCCGTGCCACCGGTCTCGTTGACGGCGAACGAGCCGTCGTTGGCGGCCGCCACGATGCCACCCATCATTTTCGCGACACCGCCGCCGCCACCACCCGCGTCAAGCATGAGATCGCCCCTCGCAGCTCAGGCCACCGACCCGCACGCTACCCCGCGCGCGAGACAACATTCTGACGCATGTCACCCCACCAGGGTTCCCGTTAGGGAATACGCGAGTCGCCCGTTCAGAACCCGCGAGTCCAACACTCAGAACCCGCGTGTTCAACGCTCAGTACCGGTGAGTTCAACATTCGCGTCTAGCGCCGATAGACGCGAATGTTGAACTCACCCGTCACGAGCGTTGAACACGCGGGGTTTTAGGCGTCGAGTTGGCCCAGGGTGTGTCCTCCTACGCGCCCGGGAACCCGAGCGCGTGGCGGCGCAGTGCGGTGACCAACCTCAGCCGAACCGGCCGGAGATGTAGTCCTCCGTGGCCTTCTGGGTCGGGTTCGAGAAGATCTTCTCCGTCGCGTCCATCTCGATCAGCTTACCCGGCTGGCCGACGCCGGCGAGGTTGAAGAACGCCGTCTGGTCGCTCACCCGCGCGGCCTGCTGCATGTTGTGGGTGACGATGACGATCGTGTACTCCTGCTTCAACTGTCCGATCAGGTCCTCGATCGCGAGGGTGGAGATCGGGTCCAGCGCGGAGCACGGCTCGTCCATCAGCAACACGTCCGGCTGCACGGCGATGGCCCGCGCGATGCAGAGCCGCTGCTGCTGTCCGCCGGACAGCGAAGAACCCGGCTTGCTGAGGCGGTCCTTGACCTCGTTCCACAGGTTCGCGCCACGCAGCGACGACTCGACGACCTCGTCGGCCTGCGCCTTCGACATGCGCTTGTTGTTCAGCTTCATGCCGGCGATCACGTTGGCGTGGATGGACATGGTGGGGAACGGGTTGGGCCGCTGGAACACCATGCCGATCTGCCGGCGCACCCGCACCGGATCGACGTCGCGGCCGTACAGGTCCTCGCCGTCCATCGCGATCTTGCCCTCGATGCGGGCACCGGGGATGACCTCGTGCATCCGGTTCAGCGACCGGATGACCGTCGACTTACCGCAGCCGGACGGGCCGATGAACGCGGTCACCGCGCGCGGCTCGACCGCCATCGACACACCCTCGACCGCGAGGAACTCGCTGTAGTAGATGTTGAGATCGGAGATGTCCAGTCGCTTAGCCATGTGTTTCCTTGTCCCCTAGCGGCGGCCGGTCTTGGGCGCGAAGAACCGCGAGATGAGCCGGGCGACCAGGTTGAGCAGCATGACGATGATGATCAGCGTCAACGCCGCGGCCCACGCCCGGTCGTAGTTGATCGTGATGATGCCGTCGGGCGCTAGGCCCTGGCTGTACTGGCGGAACACGTACACGGGCAGCGTCATCATGCGACCGTCGAACAGGTCGTAGTTCACCGAGTTCGCGAAGCCCGCGGTGATCAGCAGCGGCGCGGTCTCGCCGATGACGCGGGCGATGGCGAGCGTGACACCGGTGACGAGGCCGGCCACGGCCGTGCGCAGCACCACCTTCACGATGGTCAGCCACTTCGGCACACCGAGCGCGTACGCGGCCTCGCGCAGCTCGTTCGGCACCAGCTTGAGCATCTCCTCCGACGCCCGCACCACCACCGGGATCATCAGCACCGCGAGCGCCACCGAGCCGGCCGCGCCCATCCGCACGCCGGGTCCGAAGATCAGCGCGAAGAGGGCGTACGCGAACAGCCCGGCGACGATCGACGGGATGCCGGTCATGACGTCCACGAAGAACGTGATCAGCTTGGCCAGCCGCGACGGCCCGTACTCGATGAGGTACACGGCGGTGAGCAGCCCGATCGGCACCGAGATCACCGTGGCCAACGCGGTGATCTCGAGCGTGCCGATGATCGCGTGGTTCGCGCCGCCGGCGTCCATGCCGCCGTACACGCTACGCATCGTGTAGCTGAGGAAGTACGGGCTGAACCGCTCGATGCCCGCGGAGCTCACCGTCCACAGCAGACTGATCAGCGGGATCAGCGCCAGTGCGAACGCGCAGTACATGAGCGTCGTGGCGAACCGGTCCCGCGCGGCCCGGCCGCCCTCGACGGCCCGCGCGACGACCAGCACCACCATCGCGAACAGGATCGTGCCGAGCACCACGGCGAGCGGGATGCCGAACGAGCCGAGCGCGGCGAGCAGGCCGGCCACGACGGCCACCGAGGCCACCCACATGGCGAGCGGCGCGTACCGGGGCAGCTTGCCCGCGGTCAGGCTGACCCGCGCGAGCGAGGGTGGCGTGGGGGTCTCGACAGAAGTCATTAGTTCGCCCCCGAGAACTCCGCCCGGCGGCTGACGATCCACCGCGCGAACATGTTGACAACAAGGGTGATCACGAACAGCACCAGACCGGTGAAGATCAGCACGTTAACCCCGAGACCGGACGCCTCTGGGAACTTGAGCGCGATGTTGGCCGCGATGTTCTGCTGCTGACCCGCCTGGAGGATGTGGATCGAGTACATGAAAAGGCCGGGCGAGAGCACCATGGCGACGGCCATCGTCTCGCCGAGCGCGCGGCCGAGGCCGAGCATGGTCGCGGAGATGATGCCGGACCGCGCGAACGGCAGCACCGCCATGCGGATCAGCTCCCAGCGGGTCGCGCCGAGCGCGAGTGCCGCCTCCTCGTGCAGTGTCGGCGTCTGCAGGAAGATCTCCCGGGAGACCGCGGTGATGATCGGCAGGATCATGACGGCCAGCACGATGCCGGCGGTGAAGATCGTGCGAGCCGGCGAGGCGGCCGGTCCCGCGAACAGCGGGATCCAGCCGAAGTAGGTGGACATCCACTCGGTGAACGGGAAGATCCTCGGCATCAGCCAGAGCGCGCCCCACAGGCCGTAGACGACGCTGGGGATCGCGGCGAGCAGGTCGATGACGTAGCCGAGCCCGGACGCGACCCGCCTCGGCGCGTAGTGCGAGACGAACAACGCGACCCCGATGGCGATCGGGGTCGCGATGACCAGCGCGATGAGCGCGGCGAGAACCGTGCCGAACACCAGCGGGCCGACGTAGCCGAGCAGTGAGTGGCCGTCGAGGATGTGGACGGCGTCAGCGAGCTCCGCGCTCGGGGTCGAGATGGCCGGCCAGCCCTGTACCAGCAGGAAGCTGGCGACCGCGGCGAGCACGACGAGGATGAGGACACCGGCGTACTTCGCGCTCGCGGAGAAGATGCGGTCGCCGGGTCGCTGTGGGGGACGCTGACTGGCCGACGGCTTTTGCTTCACCTTCGGTTCGTCCGTTGTGGTCACGAGCGGTCTCCGTGGACGAGGTGGACGGGACCTGGATCGGTGGGCGGCCGCGGAGTTCGCGACCGCCCACCGGACTCAGTTGAACCGTTACACAGTAAGCCTCGGTGGCGCAGCGCCAGGCTAGGCGATCGACTTGATCGAGGCCTCGACGTCGGTGCGCAGCGCGTCGGAGATCGGCGCGGAGCCGGCCTCCTTGGCCGCGACACCCTGGCCGTCCGCGCTGGCCAGGTAGGTCAGGTACGCCTTGACCAGCTTGCCCTGCTCGGCGTCGCTGTACTTGGAGCACGCGACGATGTAGGAGATCAGGACGACCGGGTACGCGCCGTCGGTCGTGGTGTCGCGCTTGATGTCGATGGCGATGTCGTGCTCCGGCACGCCCTCGGTCCTCGGCGACTCCTCGACGACCTTCGCCGCGCCCTCGGCGGTCGGCTCGACGAACTTCTCGCCGACCTTGATCTTGGCGACGCCAAGGCTGCCGGCCTGGCTGTGGTCGGCGTAGCCGATGGTGCCCTGGCCACCCTGCACGGTCTGGACCAGACCCGAGGTGCCCTGGGCGGACTGGCCACCCTGCAGCGGCCAGTCACCGCTGGGCTTGTGCGTCCAGTCGGCGGCGGCCGTCTTGGACAGGTACTCGGTGAAGTTCTTCGTGGTGCCCGACTCGTCGGAGCGGTTCACCGGCGTGATGGCGAGGTCCGGGAGCTTCGCGTCCGGGTTGTCCGCCGCGATCGCCGGGTCGTTCCACTTGACGATCTTGCGGTCGAAGATCTTCGCGACCGTGGCCGGCGCGAGGTTCAGGTCCTTGAGGTCCGGGAGGTTGTAGACCACCGCGATCGGGCTGATGTACAGCGGCAGGTCGTACGCGTCGCCGCCGTCGCAGCGGGTCTTCGCCTTGGTGCGCTCCTCGTCGGTGAGCGCGGAGTCCGAGCCGGCGAAGGCGACCCCGCCGTCGAGGAACGCGGTGCGCCCGCCGCCCGACCCGACCGGGTCGTAGGACAGGTCGACGTCCGGGTTCGCCTCCATGAACTTGGCAGCCCACGCGTTCTGCGCGGACTCCTGGGAGGTGGCGCCGGAGCCGGCGAGCGTGCCGGTCAGGTCGCTGGCGGCCTCGGTCTCGCCGCCGCCGTTTCCGGTGTCGGCCGCCGGGTCGTTTCCACATGCTGTCAGCGCCAGGGCGCCGGCAGTGACAATGGCCGCGATACGGCCGTAGCGGATGCGCTTCACTGGATCCTCTCGGGGCAACTCGATGTCGCTCATACGTAGGTCGCACAGCGCCTCGTAGGCGGTGCAGCGCGGACGCTAGGGAGCGGGAATGGCCAGACCCGGGTGTTCAGATGAACACAGGGTGAACAACACCGGATTGTGACTTTTGTTGCTTCAAGTAACGGTCACGTGTCCTGGAACGCGTAATTACCGCTGGTAGGCAACGTTGGTGTAGGCGAGGGTGAAACCCAATCGGGTGTACACGGCCACAGCCGGTGAATTGTCAGACTCGACATACAGAATGATGTCGCGCACGCCGCGTTCCCGCAGGTGATGCAGGCCGGCCAGCGTCAGCGCCTTGCCGAGCCCGCCGCCCTGCGCGTCCGGGTCCACGCCGACGACGTAGACCTCGCCGGTGCCGTCGGCATGCACCTTGGTCCAGTGGAAGCCGACGACCCGGTCGCTCTCGTCGACCGCGAGGAAGAACCCACTCGCGTCGAACCACGGCTCGCGCTCGGCGTCCGCGACGTCGGCGACCGTGAGCATGCCCTGCTCGGGATGCCAGTCGAACGCGCGCTTGTTGACGTCGACCATGGCCTGCTCGTCCTGGCCGGGCACAAACGCGCGCACGCGAACCCCGTCGCGCCACTTCGCTTGCGGCAGCTCGACATCCGGGCCGAGGTGCATCTGGAACAGCTCCCGCGCCCTGGCGAGGTTCCGGTGCTCGGCGATCCGCGCGGCGGCGGGGTGGTCGCGATGGGACCACAGCCGCAGCGGGCGGGCGGTGCCGGCCAGGACCGCGTCGACCATGGCGGCGCCGTGCCCCGCACGCCGGTGGGCGGGGTGGACGAACAGCTCGACGATCTGGTTGTCGAACGCGTCGCCGAACGTGTCGACGTGCGCGTAGCCGACGAGCGTGCCGTTGTTGTTGGCGACCAGGTGCTTGCCGCCGCGGAACTCGCGCGGCAGCGGGCTTTCGTCGTCGACCTCGGGGGTGCCGTCGGCGTCCCGGACCGCGCGCAGCAGCGCAAGCACGTCGTCGTTGTCGGCAGCTTCCGGCCAGCTCAGCTCCACACGCCGACCGTACCGGGATTCGGCGCCTACGGTCGGTCCATGGGCGCCTGGGGTGGGTTGTGCGAGTTCGACGTGCGGCGCTTCCGCGAGGTCGTCGTGCCGGCGTTCCGCGTCGGCGAGCACCACCCGGTGATCGCGAGCGCGATCGCGCTGCTCGAACCGACCCGGCACTGCCGCTGGGCGGGCCTCGCGGCGGTCATGGCGGAGTTCGACGACGACCTCACGGCCTCCTCGCTCGGCAGGACGTTCACCACGCCGGCCGGCTGGGACTACGAGGACCTGTTCCCGCTCTTCGAGTACGTGGTCACCAGGGAGGCGGTGCGCTGCTACGCGAACCTCGGCCGCACCGGCGCGTACGCGCCACGGGTCTGGGACGCGTACGTCGACGAGGACGAGGAGCCGAGCCCGCTGGCCGGGTTGCTGGCCGAGCTGGACCCCGTCTCCGCCGACGAGCCGTCCTACTGGGAGCACGGCTCCGGCGGCTACGGCGAGGGCATCACGGGCTGGCTCGACGCGGCGCGGAGCCGCGAGCTGGCCGCGCGGCTACCGGCCCCGTTCGCCGAGGACGGCCTGCTGCTGGACCGCCAGATCCGGTTCGGCGCCGTCGCGCGACGGGCCGTCGACCACGACGCCGGCCTGCTCTGGGGTCGCGACCTCGGCCTCTTCTACTTCCCCGACCAGGTCTTCGCCGACGGCGCGCCGAGGCCCGTCGAGATCCCGTACGAACAGGCCTAGTAGTTCGCGTCGGCCGGCTCGTCGATGGTCTCCTCGACGGCAAGCTGCCCCTTCGGGGGCTGCACGAACTTGTAGCCGACGTTGCGCACGGTGCCGATCATCTGCTCGTGCTCGATGCCGAGCTTCGCGCGCAGCCGCCGGACGTGCACGTCCACCGTGCGGGTGCCGCCGAAGAAGTCGTAGCCCCAGACCTCCTGCAGCAGCTGGGCGCGGGTGAATACCCGGCCGGCGTGCTGCGCGAGGTACTTGAGGAGCTCGAACTCCTTGTACGTGAGGTCGAGGGGACGGCCGCGCAGGCGGGCCATGTACGTCGCCTCGTCGATGACCAGCTCGCCGAGCCGCAGCGCGCCGTCGGCGCCGGGGGCGCCGGCGGGACCGCGGGTGGTGAGCAGCCGCAGCCGGGCGTCGACCTCGGCCGGGCCGGCGGTCGGCAACAGGATGTCATCCACCCGCCACTCCGAGTTCACGGCGACGAGACCGCCCTCGTTGACGATGGCGATGACGGGTGCGCTGTCGCCACCGCTGGTGAGCAGGCGGCACAGGCTCTTGGCGGCTGCCAGATCCGTCCGCGCGTCGACCAGCACGACGTCCCGGGAGCCCGCCTCGAGCAGCGCGGTGACCTCGGGCGCCTGGGTGCGCACATGGTGGGGCAGCAACATCAGCGACGGCACAACCGAGCCCGGCGTTGGGTCCGCGGTGAGCAGCAGCAGGTCGAGGCTCATATCTGGCCCGCCTCTCTGGATACGCTCCGTGGGCTTTCGGGGAGAATAACCGGTGTAGCGATGAAATGTCGTGGTCGTGACGCATGCGTCACACGGATGGCCCCCACCCCGGTGCCGCCGGTGCACGGGGACGAGGATCATTGCGTGTCGGCGGAGCAGCGAGTCGGCTGGCGAGTGATACAGGGAATATGGTGGCATGACGACGACGACTGATCCGGCGAAGTCCCGCCCGGTGCCCGTTAAGCGCAGGTCACGGCGGGTACGCAGGCTCGTCATCACCCTGGTCGTGCTGATCGGCCTGCTGGTGGTCGCCGACTTCGGCGCGGCGGCGATCTTCGAGTACCAGGTGTCCAAGCGGGCCCGCGAGCAGTTCAAGCTGGCCGACGACCCGGCCGTGAAGGTCGGCGGCTTCTCGTTCCTCATGCAGGCGGTCTCCGGTGAGTACGGTCACGTGACGATCGACGCGAAGGGCGTGCCCGTCGAGGACACCCTGCGCGACCTCGAGGTGCACATCGAGCTGCGGGACGTGCAGGCGCCGCTCGGTGACCTGGTCGGCGGCTCCCTCAAGGAGGTCAAGGTCCGCGAGGTCGAGGGTCAGGTCAAGGTCAAGGCGTCGGACGTGAGCCGCGCGGTGGCCGAGAACAAGAACCCGGTCATCTCGTCGATCACAAACCTCACGATCGAACCGGTCAGCGAGCAGGACGTGATGACCGACCCGGACGAGCGCACCGACGCCGAGCAGGAGGCCGCGGACAAGGCCGCCGAGGCGGAGATCGAGGACACCACCGCGGGCGCCCGCATCTGCGCGACCGCGGACCTCGCGAGCGAGGAGACGGAGTTCTGCGCGTTCGGCATCATCTCGCTGGTCGACGCGAAGATGACGTTCACGCCGGGCCGGCTCGTGCTGCGCAACTCCGTGCTGGGCAGCGGCAAGCTGCCGCCGGTGCTGGACGCCGAGGTGCGCAAGCAGCTCACGTTCACACTCGACCCCGGTGAGCTGCCGTTCACCGTCACACCGACGGCCGTCACGGTCGAGTCGGGCGTACTGTCGGTCAAGGGCACCGCGCGCGATGTGGTGCTCGGCGGGAGCTGACATGACCGGTGCGTTGGTGTTGTTTTCCACCCTGGCCGTGGCGTCCGCACTCGGGTTGCTGCTCAAGAACCACAACGGCAAGCTGCGGGCCCCGGCCGCGGCGAACCTGCCGGCGGCGGTGCGCGCCGCGCTCGACCCCGCCGCGGCGGTGACGCTCGTCCAGCTCTCCACCACGTTCTGCGCGCCGTGCCGGCAGGCCCGCGCGCTGCTCTCCGATCTGGCCGCCCGCACCGACGGGCTGCACCACGCCGAGCTGGACCTGACGGAGCGGCCCGAGCTGGCGCGGGAGCTCTCGGTGCTGCGCACCCCCACCACGCTGGCGATCAGCGGTTCCGGTGCGGAGATCCTGCGGGTCGGCGGGGTGCCGAGGCGGGCAGAGCTGCTCGCCGCGCTCGCCCCTCATCTGGGTTAACGGCGTCATCCCATCTGGTGGACATCCCTCCCAGGTCGAGGGAGTCGGCGGTACTGTCGAAGTCGTGTACACCTTGCTGACCAGGCGTCGCGCGGTCGATTTCTGCCGCGTCGACTCGAGCCTGTGTCTGGCATCTGACTGATCCGGGCGACCCCTTTTCGGCCTTCGCCCGTGCTGGTTCCCAGCCGCGCAGTCAGGAGGCCGTCCATGTCCGCTGGTCCGTCCCAGGTTGATCCCCGAGGTCCGCGTTTCGCCGCGTGGTTGACCACGGTCGTCCTCGCCGTCGTGCTGGTGACCGGCTGGTGGCCGCTGCTCGCCGCGCAGGCGGTGGTGTTCGCGATCGGCGCGTTCGCCGGGTTCGGCGTGGCGCCGTACTCGATCCTGTTCCGCGCGCTGGTCGCGCCCCGGCTGAAGAAGTCCGCCGAGCGCGAGGACACCGCGCCGCTGCGCTTCGCACAGGGCGTCGGGTTCGGGTTCGCGGCCCTCGGCTCGCTCGGCTACGCGACCGGCCTGACCACGCTCGGCATCGTGGCGACGGCCTTCGCGCTGGCGGCGGCGTTCCTCAACGCCGCGTTCGCGTTCTGTCTCGGCTGCGAGACCTACCTGCTGATCCGTCGATTCACCCCAAAGAAGGAGAGAGCGCTCCAATGAGCCGCGAAGATGTGCTGGTCACGGCCGGCTGGGCCGAAGAGAACCTCGGAACCGCCGGGGTGGTGTTCGTCGAGGTCGACGAGGACACGTCCGCGTACGACGGCGGCCACATCCCCGGCGCGGTGCGGATCGACTGGAAGACCGAGCTGCAGGATCAGGTGCGGCGGGACTTCGTGGACCGCGCCGGCTTCGAGAAGCTGTTGTCCGCCAAGGGCATCGCCAACTCGGACCGCGTGGTTCTCTACGGCGGCAACAACAACTGGTTCGCCGCCTACGCGTACTGGTACTTCAAGCTGTACGGCCACGACGCGGTGCAGCTACTCGACGGCGGCCGCAAGAAGTGGGAGCTCGACGGGCGCGAGCTGTCCAAGGACACGGTGACCCGCGACGAGACCAGCTACACCGCCAAGGATCAGAACACGGCGATCCGCGCGTTCCGCGACGAGGTCGTCGCCGCCATCGACACGAAGAACCTGGTCGACGTGCGGTCGCCGGACGAGTTCTCCGGCAAGCTCCTCGCGCCCGCGCACCTGCCGCAGGAGCAGGCGCAGCGCGCCGGCCACATCCCGTCGGCGCTGAACGTGCCGTGGAGCAAGGCGGCCAACGAGGACGGCACGTTCAAGTCGTCCGACGAGCTGCGTGAGCTGTACAAGGAGGCGGGGCTCGACGAGGACAAGTCGACGATCGCGTACTGCCGCATCGGCGAGCGTTCGTCGCACACCTGGTTCGCGCTGCACGAGCTGCTCGACTACTCGGACGTGAAGAACTACGACGGTTCCTGGACCGAGTACGGCTCGCTCGTCGGCGTGCCCGTCGAAATCGGCCCCGGCGCACACTGACTTCTTTGAAGGAGAGCACATGAGCAACGACGGTTGCGCCGCGCCGGAACAGACCGCAGAGCTGCCGGCCGGTGTCGATCTCGCGAAGGAGATCGTGCTTGGCGGCAAGGTGACCGCGGACGGTGCCCCCGTCGGCGGCGCGTACGTGCGGCTGCTCGACGCGAGCGGTGAGTTCACGGCGGAGGTCGTTTCCTCGCAGGACGGCGACTTCCGGTTCTTCGCGGCGCCCGGCCAGTGGACGGTGCGCGCGCTGCACCGCGCCGGCAACGGCGAGACCAAGGTGACCGCGGACGGCCCGGGTCTGCACCCGGTGGCCGTCGTGGTCGGATAAGCCATCTCCCAAACGCGGGGCGGCCTGCATCAGGCCGCCCCGCGTTGCCATATCCTCCACGGGTGGAACTGTTCGTCACCCTGCTGTTGATCGCCGCCGCACTGGCCGGCACCGCGTTGCTTGGACGGGTCGCCGTCCGGATGGGGCGGCGCTGATGACCACGCCTCCTCCCGAGCCCGGCAGTGGCGACGCGGCGGTGCGCGCGGCGGCCGAACGCGCGAACGCGACCCGCGAACGCAACCTCCCGCAGTGGCCCGACCTGCCCATTCCCAACGACACGGCCAACCTGCGCGACGGCGCCAACCTGAACGACGCGTGTCTCGCGCTGCTGCCGTTGATCGGCGTGTGGCGCGGCGAGGGCGAGGTGGTCTACCCGACCATCGAGCCACAGCACTTCGGCCAGCAGGTGATCTTCGCGCACGACGGCAGGCCGTTCGTGTACTACGAGTCGCGTGCGTGGCTGCTCGACGCCGACGGCAAGGTGATCCGCCCCGCGGCGCGCGAGGTCGGCTGGTGGCGGCCACGGCCGGACGACACCATCGAGGTGTTGTTGGCACAGGCCACGGGCATCATCGAGATCTTCTACGGCGAACCGAGGACGCAGACGTCCTGGGAGCTGGCGACCGATGTGACCATGCGCACGCAGTCGGCCAAGGAGGTCACCGGCGCGAAGCGGCTGTACGGGCTCGTGAACAACGGGGATCTCGCGTACGTGGAGGAACGCGCGATGGTGGGGCAGCCGTTGCAACCCCACACCTCGGCGTACCTGCGCAGGATCGCGGGCTAGTACTCCGACTCGTACAGCGCGTTCAGCTCATCGTGCAGCTCCGCGCTCGCGGGCAGCACTACTCCGTCCAACGTGTGCACCCGCGTGAGCTTGCGAACGCTCGACGCGAGGAACAACGCGTCCGCGGTACGCAGCTCGTCCAACGTCAGCGGCTCGACCTTCGTCGCCCACCCGGCGTGCTCCGCGGCGCGGAAGAGTGCCCCCTGCGTGGTCCCCCGCAGGATTCCGCTGGACGGCGGTGTGGTCCGCAATGTCCGCCCGGACACCACGACCACGGTCGACGTCGGCCCCTCCAACACGGACTCGTCCGCCGCGACGAAGATGACCTCCGCCGCGCCGACCGACTCCGCGTGCCGGAGGGCGGCCATGTTCACCGCGTACGACAACGACTTCGCGCCGAGCAGCAACCACGGCGCACGCTCGACGATCGACGGGTCGTAACCACGTTCGAGGGTCACCGCGGCGACGCCGCCGGCACGAGCCGCCAGCACCTTCGGACTGATGGGCATGCCGAGGGCGAACCCCGTCGGCGAGCCGTCGCCGAACTCCGGGCCACGCGTGTAGACGAGCTTGAGCGCCATCTCGCCGCCGGGCCAGTTGGCCAGCACGAGCGCGACGCACCGCTCCCACGCAGCCCGGTCCGGCACCGGCAGCCCCAGCATCGCGGCGGAACGTGCGAGCCGGTCGAGGTGGGGGCCGAGCTCACGCGGCTTCCCGTCCGCCACCAGCACCGTCTCGAAGACGCCGTCACCGCGCATGAGACCGAGGTCGTCCACCCGGATCAGCGGCGCGTCGGCGTCGGCCAGGGTTCCGTCGAGCATCACAAGCACCCGCATACCCGGGAGCCTACGCGGGCCTAACATTCATGGTGTGGAGACCAACATCCAGGAGGAACGCGCGCAGCTGAAGACCACGCTGCACCGACGCGGCATGCGGATGACCCCACAGCGCCAGCTCGTGCTCGACGCGTTGCTCGACCTCGAACACGCCACCCCCGAGCAGGTCTGTCAGCACGTCCAGCGCAGCACGCCGTCGCTCAACATCACCACCGTCTACCGCACGCTGGAGCTGCTGGAGAGCCTCGGCATCGTGCGGCACACCCACCTCGGGCACGGCGCGCCCAACTACTCGGTCCACGAGCACCGGCACGTGCACCTCGTCTGTCATCGCTGTGACACCGTCATCGAGGCGCCCTGCGAACTGATGGACGACCTGCGCGGAACACTGCGTGCCCGCTACGGGTTCGCACTGGATGCCAGCCACCTCGCGCTGTCCGGCCTGTGCCGGACGTGCTCGGCCCAGGAGAACCAGTGACGAACTCCCCGATCCTCGACACCCCTGGCGCGATCGGCCCGCCGGACGGCTCCCCGGACCCCGGCGTGCCGTGGCACTACGGCGACCCGTACGCCGAGCAGCGCGCCGCGGCCCGCAAGGTCGCCGTGGTCGACCGGTCGCACCGCGAGCTGATCGCGGTCACCGGGCCGGAGCGGCTGCAGTGGCTGCACCTGGTCATCTCCCAGCACGTCACCGAGCTCGCCGACGGCGCCGGCACCGAGGCGCTGGTCCTCGACAGCCAGGGCCGCGTCGACGCGCACATGACGCTCGCGCACCTCGACGAGACCGTGTGGCTCGACACCGAGCCAGGCGCGACGGCCACCGGAGTGCGTGGCGGCGAGCAGTCGCTGCTCGCCTACCTCGAGTCGATGGTGTTCTGGTCCAAGGTCGAGCTTCGGGACGCGACGGCGGAGCGCGCGGTCCTGTCGCTGGTCGGCCCGGACGCCAAGGCGCTGCTGACGGCCGTCGGCCTGCCGGTGCCCGCCGCGCCGTACGAGGTCGCGGGCGGCGAGGGCGTGATCGTGCGGCGGATGCCGGGCAAGGCCGTCGACCTGTTGGTGCCACGCGAGGCGCTCGTCGACTGGTGGGGCCGGCTGACCGGGGCGGGCGCGCGGCCGATGGGAAGCTGGGGTCACGAGGCGTTCCGGGTCGAGGCCGCGCGCGCCAGGCTCGGCGTCGACACCGACGACCGCACGATCCCGCACGAGGTCGGCTGGGTGCACGTCGCCGCGCACGTCGCCAAGGGCTGCTACCGCGGTCAGGAGACCGTGTCGAAGGTGCACAACGTGGGCCGGCCGCCGCGGCGGATGCTGCTGCTGCACCTGGACGGCTCGCCGGAGGTGCTGCCGGAGACCGGCGACCCGGTGCTGCTCGGGGAGCGGACGGTCGGCCGCGTCGGGTCCGTCGCGCGCCACCACGAGCTGGGTTCGATCGCGTTGGCGCTGGTCAAGTACTCGGTGCCACTCGATTCGGAGCTACTCGCCGGCCAGGACGACCGCGTGGTGCAGGCCGCCATCGACCCGGACGCGGTACCGGAGGGAACGCCAGGACTCGGCCGCGAAGCCGCCCGACGCCTACGCGGCTGAGTTATCCACAACCGGACCGGTTGTCCACAGGCAAGATCCACATCACCATTCCTGTCGTACCCCGCCGGTAGACTGGGCACTGGGCCGCCCCCCGGGATCGGGTGGGGGATGCATCGCGCGCGAGCCGAACGCGGGTGGCG
>Ga0193717_1000401_pt1 | contig 30245 bp, 22 predicted proteins | sample U2c2metaG_FD_145900 | JGI IMG/M metagenome (GOLD analysis project Ga0193717, IMG submission 145900) | Soil microbial communities from a riparian zone of the East river system, Colorado, United States - U2c2 | ecosystem: Environmental > Terrestrial > Soil > Riparian zone | place: USA: East River...
GGGGCCGGCGCGGCCGAGGGCGCGATCGACGCGGCCAGCATCCTGAAGCCGATGCTGGCCCGTGGTGAGCTCCAGACCATCGGTGCCACCACCCTCGACGAGTACCGCAAGTACGTCGAGAAGGACGCCGCGCTGGAGCGCCGGTTCCAGCCGATCCAGGTGGCCGAGCCCTCGATCGCGCACACGATCGAGATCCTCAAGGGCCTCCGGGACCGCTACGAGGCGCACCACCGCGTCACCATCACCGACCCGGCCCTGGTCGCGTCGGCGCAGATGGCCGACCGGTACATCTCGGACCGCTTCCTGCCGGACAAGGCGATCGACCTGATCGACGAGGCCGGTTCCCGGTTGCGGATCCGCCGGATGACGGCGCCGCCGGACCTGCGCGAGTTCGACGAGAAGATCGCGAACGTGCGCCGGGAGAAGGAGTCGGCGATCGACGCCCAGGACTTCGAGCGGGCGGCGTCGCTTCGTGATGACGAGAAGAAGCTCATCAACGCGAAGGCCGAGCGGGAGAAGCAGTGGAAGGCCGGCGACATGGATGTCGTCGCCGAGGTCGACGAGGAGCTGATCGCGGAGGTGCTCAGCACCGCCACCGGCATCCCCGTCTTCAAGCTGACCGAGGAAGAGTCCTCGCGACTGCTGAAGATGGAGGAGGAGCTGGCCAAGCGGTACATCGGCCAGGTGGACGCCGTGAAGGCGCTGTCCCGGTCGATCCGGCGGACCCGTGCGGGTCTGAAGGACCCGCGCCGGCCGAGCGGCTCGTTCATCTTCGCCGGTCCGTCCGGCGTCGGTAAGACCGAGCTGTCCAAGGCCCTGACCGAGTTCCTGTTCGGCGACGAGAGCGCGCTGATCAGCCTCGACATGTCCGAGTACTCCGAGAAGCACACAGCTTCCCGGCTGTTCGGTTCGCCTCCCGGTTACGTCGGCTACGAAGAGGGCGGCCAGCTGACCGAGAAGGTCCGCCGCAAGCCGTTCAGCGTGGTGCTGTTCGACGAGGTGGAGAAGGCCCACCCGGACATCTTCAACTCGTTGCTGCAGATCCTGGACGAGGGTCGTCTGACCGACGCCCAGGGCCGCGTGGTCGACTTCAAGAACACCGTCATCATCATGACCACGAACCTGGGGACCCGGGACATCGCCAAGGCCGTCGGCCTCGGCTTCTCCCAGGCCAGCGACACCGGCAGCTCGTACGAGAAGATGAAGGCGAAGGTGACGGACGAGCTGAAGCAGCACTTCCGTCCCGAGTTCCTGAACCGCGTCGACGAGATCGTGGTCTTCCACCAGCACGGCAAGGAAGAGATCGTCAAGATCGTCGACCTGATGGTCGCGCAGGTGGAGGGACGCCTGAAGGACAAGGACATGGGCATCGAGCTCACCCCGGCGGCGAAGGCTCTGGTCGCCGAGCGTGGCTTCGACCCGGTCCTGGGTGCTCGCCCACTGCGTCGCGCGCTGCAGCGTGACGTGGAGGACGCACTGGCCGAGAAGATCCTGTTCGGGGAGCTTCGGCCGGGTCAGATCGTGCTCGTCGACGTGGCCCCTGAGGGCACCGTCAGCGCGGACGGGGTGGCCGAGTACTTCACCTTCACGGGGACTCAGAAGGCCCCGAGCCCCGATCTCGAACTGACCGAGATCGCCGGCGGTGCGCCGTCCGGCGTGCAGGACAGCTGACAACGCAGTACTGAAGGACCCCGCGGACGTGATGTCCGCGGGGTCCTTTGCGTTCAGCGGTTGGTGCGGAGGCGGGTGATGGCGTCGGCGACGGCCTGGTCGTCGGGCGTGGTCGGGCGGGGACGATCGGCCAGGAGTTGGGCCGTGGCGCACAGGATCCAGATCAGGCCAGTCACCACGGCGACGGCAGGACCCGGTCCGGCCCAGGTGTCGCTGATCGAGTCCAGCTCCTTGGCCTGCCAGCCGCCGGCGATGAACAGCAGTGCCAGCACTCCCGTGGCCGCACTCGCCGCCTGCGCCTTCGGCCCGGCAGGCAGGCTCAGCGCCGCGATCGAAGTCGTCAGGCCGGCTAGCCAGGTCAGCGCGAGTGACGGCTGGACCTCGAGGCCGAGTTGCCAGACCGACAGCCCGAGTCGGCGGCTGAAGGTCCACGGCAGCAGCAGCGTGAGGCCGGTGGCCAGTGCTGTCAGCAGCGTGGCGCGGGCGAACCACCGGTGCTCGCTGGTCGCGAGGACCTGCTCGGCGGCGTCGAGCCGGCGGGGGAGTTCCTCGTCCGGGAGGAGTTCGTCGCCGATCATCGGGTCGGCTCCAGCCGGACGACGTCGTTGCCCAGTTCGAAGTACAGGTTGGTGCCGATCACGGTGACCTCGTCGGCGGCCTGCGGGACGCCCTGCGCCGGTCCGGCGATCAGCGTCACCTTGCTTGGCCCGTCCACCCGGGCCAGGTGGCTGCCGTCGTACACCCAGAGCTTTCCGTCCGGACCGGCGAACCACTGGCCGTCTGTGGTCCACTGGCTCGCCGGTACGCCGCTTGCGGAGATCGGCCAGCCCGAGGTGGCTCCGCCCAGCAGCGGGCTCGTGCGGCCGTCGCGCTGGACGAGCAGTAGGCGTTCTTCGACGACCATGGCGAGCTCGCCCGAGCTGAGCTGGACCAGACCGTCCTCGCGGAGCTTGCCGTCCACGTGCAGACGCTTCACCTGCTGCGCCGGGCCGTAGAGGGTGTAGGTGCTGTCGCCGATCGCGGTGACGAGCCGGTCGCCTGCGGCAGCTCCTGACCCACCGCCCTGCGTCGCCGACGCGGGCTGAGGATCGCGGACCACAGTCGCGCTCCCGCCTCGCAGATGGACGGCCACCTCGCTGACCGGCTTGCTCAGGCTCGGCACTGTCCACCAGAGACCGCCCTGTCCGTCCGGAGCCCACACCTGGGCCGCGTTGGGCAGACGAACCCGCGCGACGTGTCCCTGCGAGTCCAGCGCCAAGTGGGTACTCCTACCAGAGGCCGCCTTGCCCGGCTGCCCTCCTGCCGTCACCGGCGGATCCTCCACCGGCACAGATGGCAGCACAGAGGCCCTGTACGCCGTACTGCCATCCGCGGGTGTTCTGCGATCGCAGCGAGCAGTGGGTTCGGGGGCAGCCTGGTAAGAAGCGGCGGTGGCGGCTGCCTCGCTAATCTCGAGCACCTGGTCTCCACCACCCGGCGCTACTCCGAGCAGCACGGACCCGTCAGGCCTGGCCTCGATGCTGTTCACCCCGGCGACTCCACCTGGCACGCGCCGCAGTACACCGTCCGGGGTGACCACCACGGTCGGGGAGCTGCCGCCGAGCCAGAGGTTGCCGCGTACGTCGATAGCAAAGGCGTCGACAGTCAGGGACGAGCTGGCAACGTCGCTGCTGAGTACGCAGCCTGCAGGGGCGATCCCCGTGACCTGCTGCGGTTTAGTGCCTGGCCTGCTGACAGCCAGACCGGTCTCGCTGGTGCGCCACGCTGTGGTGCCATCCAGCCCGGTAGAGACCGCGTTGCCCGGCGCGCCTGGACCGGGATCGACCAGGAAGTCCTTGAGGTCCATGCCGATGTGTAGTTGGTTCGCCGGGATCTCCCACGTGCTTGCCGAACCCCAGACGACGATCGAGCGGTTCGCGTTCCGGTGGGTCAGCGCGGGACCCTGGCCTGTCGCGAGGATGTCGATGCCGGGCGTGACGTAGAGCGTGCCGTCGGAGTTCTCGTGGCTCAGGCTGACATCCGCGGCGACAAGGGTGAGCGGGACCGACAGGATCGCCCACGGCTTACCGCCGGCTCCTCCGGCGAGCAGCACCATCCGGTCGTCCGTCACCCCGAGCAGGGCCGGCGGGGTCACCCCATGGCTCAACGTCACCCGCGGAAGAGCTACCCCGTCGCGGTACTCGAACACGGTCGACCCCTCGGAACCAGTCCGGCCGAGCAACCACTGGCCCGGCGTACCGTCGAGGGTTCCGGCGACGGAGTCCAGCGGGTCCGACGTGCCGATCGCGACCCGCATACCCAGTCGATCGACCAACTGGCCACCGCGCAGGTCCAGCAGCGCGTGTGGCGCCCCAGCAACCACCACAGGCCGGTACTGCGATGCTGCCGCGGCTGGCACGAACAGCCCGGCTCCAACGGCGATCAGCCCGGCTGCAGCCACTACCCCCAACCGCAGGCGCCACCCGGGTCTGCGGTGGCGTACCGAGAGGGCCGTGGTGGTTCCGCCGACGGCTAGGAGGAGCACGCCGACGGTCAGGGCGAGCCATGCTCCTAGGCCGGGTCGGTAGCCGACTCCATCGGACAGTCTGGGCGGGAGTTGCATGAGGGCTGCGAGGGTTCCGGCGATCACCAGTGCGCCGGTGGCCACGGACGCCGCACGTAGTACGAGGGCGGCGGGCTTAGGGGCGACCAGGGTGGCTATGGCCGCGCAGAGTGTGGCAAGCGCGGTCGCGACGATCAGTGCCGCCCAGCCCACGGCGTACGGGATTTCCCAGAGCTGGGCACGACCGAGGCCAGCGTCCCCTCCTGTGGGACCGAGTGAGACCGGGTCGATGAGCTCCCGCCAAGGCAGCACCGTCGACAGCAGCAGGAGTGCGGCGAGGGCACCGCTGACGACCGGGATGAGGGTCGGCCGGGGGGTTGCCGAATCGGCTACAGAGCTCAGCTGGACAAAGGTTGCCCGTATTTCGGACTGATTGAGAGGCGTTTCCGGAGCAGGTTCCGGCTGCTCCGGAACGACCGGTTCGACGACCGGAACGCGAGTCGCCCAGTAGGCCGCGATCGACGCCGCGAGGCTGCCGCAGGCGACGATGCCGATCACAGCGGGTGAGGTCGAACAACCAGTTCGCCCTTGGGACGCCAGGCCGGCCCAAGTGATCACGGTGACGAGCGCGATGGCCGCCGAGCCCCAACCGCGAACTTGCTGACGAAGCCGCAATCGGTCGGCACACAAGCGATCTGCGAGCAGCAGAGCGACGAGTACGAGGGGTAAGGCGAGTGCCGGACCACGTCCACTCACCGGCTGGGAGGTAGCCCGCCAGAGGTAACAGCCTGTACTCGCGGAGCCGGGAACCAGCACGGCGAGGGTGCTACCCACTGCGAGACACGCGAGCACCGCGCCCTGCCATTGCGGACGGCGTAACGTCCTTCGCTGCCGCAGTTCTTCGGTCCTGATCAGGGCCGCCGCAGCCAGCGATTCGGTGGGAAGATCGCGCAGCGGCATGAAATGAAGTTACCCGCCAACCGATATGGCTCGTTGTAGAGGCATGACCACGCCGTTTGGCCACTGCTCGTGACTGCTTCAGGTCACAACACGTACACAACTGGACCCGGACTGTTGGAGAGGGGGCCGGAGATGGAATCATCTCGTCGCATGGACGCACCGCGTCTGCCGCTCACCAAGGAACCGGTCGCCGACGCCGGTTCCTTTGGCGTGCGGCAAGCGGGTGGTGTGCTGGAGCGTGCGCAGCGGATCGCGGACACCCTGCGCGAGCAGGCGGAGTACGAGAACGATGCCGCACGCGAGGAAGCGGACCGGCTCCGGGCTGAAGCCGAGCGCGTCCGCAGCGAGGCCGAGGCGGCTGCGCAGAGGCTGCGTGCCGATGCGACGTCGTCCGCCGAGCGGCTGCTCAACGACACTGAGCGAGCCGCCGAACAGTTGCGCAACGAGTCGGAGCACACGGCCGAGCAGTTGCGGGACGAGTCCGAGGCGCGGGCCGCACAGTTGCGCTCCGAATCGGAAGCACGAGCGGCGAAGCTGCGGGCCGACTCGGAGCAAGAGGCCGAGCGGGTCCGCGCCGAAGCACTTGCGGAAGCCGAGCGGGTTCAAACCGAAGCGGCTGCCAAAGCAGAGCAGTTGCGAAGCGAGTCGACCGCTGAGGCTGAGCAACTGCGTAGCGAGTCGACTGCGGAGGCCGAGCGGGTTCGTAGTGAGGCGATCGCCGAGGCCGAGCGGTTGCGCAGTGAGTCCACTGAACAAGCCGATCAGCTGCGGTACGAATCGACTGCGGAGGCCGAGCGGGTCCGAAGCAAGGCGGCGGCTGAGGCCGAGCGGCTCCGGGTGGACTCGGAGGCCGCGGCAGAGCAGTTGCGCGCCACGGTTGACGAAGAGGTCGCGAAGCGCCGCTCGGAGTCGGAGGCTGCCATCGAGCGGCTCCGCGCCGAGACCCAGGCCGCTGCCGACAAGCTGCGCGCGGAATCGATCGCTGCTGCCAACAAGCGACTGGCTGATGCTGAGGCCGAGGCCGCCGGCCTGAAGGAAGAAGCCGACGAGCTGCTCGAAGAGGCCCGCCAGGTTCGCGAGGCCGCGGAGCACAACGTGGACCGGGCCGGTCGTGAGGCCCAGCAGCTCGTGGCGGACGCCGGTGAGCAGGCCGCGCTCGTCTCGCAGGCCGCGGTCCGCAACGAGGCCGAGCTGATCGCCCGGGCCGAGTCCGAGGCCAACGAGCTCCGGACCGCGGTCGAGCGGGAGGCCGAGGCAGCCCGCGAACGGGCCCGGGTCGAGATCGCCGACGCCCATGCCGAGATCGAGCGGCTCCGCGGTGAGAACCGCGCCGAGCTGGAACGCCGGACCGCCGAGCTCGAGGAGACCGAGCGGGCCAAGCTGGCCGCGATCTCGCTGGAGATCGACAAGCTCCGGACCGAGGCGCTGGAGCAGATCGCCCGGCAGAAGGGCGAGGTCGAGGCCTACAACGAGCGCCTGATGGCCGATGCCCGGGCCCAGGCCAAGCTGGTCGTCGACAGCATCGAAGCAGACCGCCGTACTGCGGCCGCCGAGGCGCAGCGGATCGTCGAGGACGCCAACAGGGCGGCGGAGATCTCGCTGGCGGAAGCCGAGAAGCAGACGACCTGGAGTCGCAAGACGGTCGACGATCTGGTCGCCACCGCGGAGCGGGAGGCCCAGGCGATCAGAGACAAGGCCGCGGCCGATGTCGCCGAGCTGGCCAAGGTGAAGCGTGCCCACCTGCGCCGCGTGGTCAGCCGGTCGACCAGCCGGCTCAAGGAGACCCAGGCCGCGATCGCCCAGGAGAACGCCGAGCTGACGGCGCTGGCCGAGACCACGCTCGCGTCGGCCAACCAGCAGGCGGAGGCGACGCTGGGGTCGGTCTCCCAGAAGGCGGAGAAGCTGACCGCGCAGGCACAGGCCAAGGCCGACCGGCTCAAGGCCGCCGCCGAGGTCGAGGCCAAGGAGATCGTCACCCGGGCGCAGCGCCGCGAGGCCGAGGCCCGGTCCGGCGCGCAGGTCCTGCGGGAGAGCGCCGCGAACGATCTCGCCGAGGCCCAGCGCCAGTCGCACGAGCTGATCCGCAAGTCCCGCGCCGACGCCCAGCAGCTCGAGGCGCAGGCCCGCGAGCACGCTGACGAGCTGCGTGCGCAGGCCCGAAAACTTCTCGCCGACGCCGAGGCGAGGGTCGCGGCGCTCAACCAGCGCCGCGACGAGATCACCAAGGAGCTCACCCAGCTTTCGGGTGTGATCGAGGCACTCGCTGTACCTGGCTTCCGCCCGGATGGTGGAATGTCCTCCAGCGAGCGTTCCACGGGGGAATCAGGATGAGGACGTGACAGTCAGATCCTTGTCAGTGACAATGTGTGATCCACCCACCCACCGAAGTGAGCATCAGAAGACATGAGCAGTGAAGCCCACACCCCGTTCCGAACCGTTCTGCGTGGTTACGAGCCTGCCCAGGTGGACCAGCATGTCCGTGAGCTGACCACCTCGCTGACCGCACTGCAGCAGCAGTCCGAGCAGCTGCAGCGGCACGTTCAGGAGCTGCAGGGCCGGACGGACGCCGCCGAGTCGGCAGTTGTCTCCGCGCAGGCGGAGAGCAAGGACCGGACGCCGACCTTCACCGAGTTCGGGGAGCGGGTCGCCAAGATCCTCTCGCTCGCCGACGACGAGGCCCGCGACCTGGTCACCCGGGCCCGTACCGACGCCGACGCGATCGTCGCCGACGCCGAGGGACACGCCAAGAAGGTCCGCAAGGAGGCCGAGCAGTACTCCTTGGACTGGAAGAGCGAGGTCGACGCCGAGGCAGCCCGCATCCTGGAGGAGGCGCGCACCCAGGCCGACGACATGCGCGACGAGGCCGAGCGCGACGCCACCGCGCGCCGTAGCGAGGCCCAGGCTCTGTACGAGCAGGAGCGCGCCAAGTCCGCCCAGGCAGCGGCCGCCTTCGAGACCACCCTGGCCGAGCGCCGGGGCAAGGTCGAGCAGGAGTTCGCCGCCCGGACCGCACTGGCCGAGCAGCAGCTGGCGGCGGTCACCGACCGCGCGGCCCAGGTGCAGCGCGAAGCCGACCGCTCCCGCTCCGAGGCGGAGCGGCTGGCCCAGCAGCAGCTGGCCGACGCCAACCGTCAGGCCCAGGAGATCGTTGCCGCGGCCAAGGACAAGGCCGAGCGGATCCGTGCCGAGTCCGAGCGTGAGCTCGCGGCCGCGACCCAGCGTCGCGACAGCATCAACGCGCAGCTGACCAACGTCCGGCAGATGCTGGCCACGTTGTCCGGCAGCCCGGCGATGCCGCTCGACCTGCTGGCCGACGACGAGGCCGAAGCCACGGCGAACAGCAGCAAGAAGAACTGAGCACCACCCGCTGAGGCCGGCCCCGGCTCCCCCCGGGCGCCGGCCCGCAGCACCGCCCCACCCTCCCGACCCGCCTCCCGCCGGCCGGCGATTCCTTACGTCCGAAGAAGCTGAGGCTATGACCTCAGGTTCTTCGGACGTTGTCGTTTAGAGGGGGAAGCGGTAGCGGGAGTGGGGGAGCGGGGTGACTAGGCCGTCCGCGACTAGGCCGTCGAGGGCTCGTTCGCGTTGTTGGGGGTCGGGCCAGCAGGGGTCGAGGTCGCTCTTCGGGACCGGGCCGGGCGCGGCTCGCAGTACGGCGAGGAGGCGGCCGCGGACCTGGCGGTCGGTGCCCTCGTAGGTCTGCCCCTTGCGCGGCGGACCGGAGTACGGGGGACTGCCGGCGAGGACCCAGGCGCAGCGGCTCTGGATCGGGCACTGCGCGCAGCGCGGAGTACGGGCGGTACAAACCAGGGCACCCAGCTCCATCGTGGCGACAGCCCAGCGAGCTGCTGTGGACTCGTCCTCCGGCAGGGCTGCCGTTGCAAGTCTCTGGTCGGCTGCCGTCGGCGAGATGCTCGGCTGTGCGGACCCATTGAGAGCTCTGGCGAACACACGCCGCACGTTGGTGTCCACGACCGCATGCCGCTGCCCGTACGCGAACGACGCGATCGCAGCGGCCGTGTAAGTCCCTACACCGGGCAGAGCGAGCAGTGCCGCATGACTGTCCGGTACTACGCCTCCGTGCTCGTCCACGATCGCCTTGGCTGCCGCGTGCAGCCGCAAGGCCCTCCTGGGGTATCCCAGCCGGTCCCAAGCCCGCACAGCCTCACCTGGCGCCTCTGCGGCCAGGTCAGCCGGCTTCGGCCAGCGCTCCATCCAGACCCTGTATGCCGGGAGCACGCGGGCGACTGGCGTCTGCTGCAGCATGAACTCGCTCACCATCACTGCCCAGGCACCCGCGTCCGGTTCACGCCAGGGCAGCGTGCGGGCGTTGTCGGCGTACCACTGCAGGACTGGGGCGTGCAGGGCTGATGCGAGGGGGAGCGGCGAGTCTGACATGGCGAACCCAATCCTGACATTAAGGTGCCAGCATGAGCAGCCTGCTCCGTCCGGTCGGGCATCTGCCGGCCAGTGTCTATTGGTTCCGTCGGGCGCTGGTGCTCGCTGTGCTGGTGGTCCTGCTGGTGCTGCTGCTCCACCTGGTCGGTGGCGGTGAGGATCCGCAGAACACCGCGGCCACAGGACCGGATGAGAACCCGAGTGCGCCGGTCGTTCCGAACAGTCCCACTCCCAGCGGCAAGAACACCGCGAAGACCACGGTGCAGCCGTCCGAGACGCCGAAGACCTCCGAGGCACCGAAGGATCTGAAGTGCGCCGGCACCGACGTCCGGGTCAGCGTGCTGCCGTCCGGCCGCAGCATCACGGTCGGCGCCTCGCTGAACTTCGCGATCCAGCTGAGCGGCCTGTCCGACGAGTGCAAGGCCGCCATCGACCCGACCAGGCTGTCGCTCACGATCACTTCGGGCACCGACCAGATCTGGACCACGACCCATTGTGAGCAGGCGATTCCGCGCGCCACCCTGGTCGTTGCCAAGGGCAAGGAGTCGACCAGTACGGTGGCATGGAACGGCCGCCGCTCAGGTCCGGGGTGCCTGCCAGGCCAGCCGCAGGCCAAGGCAGGCACCTACGTTGCCAAGGCTGTCTACGACGGGCAGGCCTCCCCGGCCCAGGCGTTCTACATCGTCTAGTTCCCCGCTTCAGTACGGGCTGCCGCGGGCGTGTCGACCGGACGCTGCATGTGGGTGGGCCTGGCGAACAGCAGCGCCGCGACCAACCCGATCAGCAGTACCGCCGCAGGCAGCATCAATGACTGGGCCATCGAATCGCTGAAGCCCTGATGCATTGCCTCAGGCAACTTGCCGCCACCACCTTCGGCCGACATGGCGCCACCAGGCACCGCCGGCAGGTTCGCGGCCAGCCGCGACTCCATCAGTACTGCGATGCCCGCGCTGCCGAGAACCGCCCCGACCTGGCGAGTGGTGTTGTAGACACCAGCACCCGCTCCCGCTTGGTGCATGGGGAGGTTGCGGGTCGCGGTGCTGCCGATCGGCGCCCACATGAAGCCGTTCGCGACACCGAGCAGCGCGATCGGGAGCAGCAGTTGCCAGATCGGTACGGTCGGCTCGATCACCTGGCTCAGCCAGAACAGCGCGACCGAGCAGCACAGCAGCCCGAAGCCGGCCAGATACCGCGGGTGGGCCCGGTCGGTGAGCTTGCCGACCCACGGTGACAGTGCGCCGGTGATGACGGCCATCGGCACGAGGAGCAAGGCCGACCTGGTCGGGCTCAACTCACGCACGGTCTGCGCGTAGAGCATCAACGGGAACGTCATCGCGGTGATCGCGAACCCGACCGTGGTGATCGCCGTGTTCGCCAGCGAGAAGTTGCGATCCTTGAACAGGGTCAGCGGGAGCAGCGGCTCGCCCTTGTTGCGGGACTGCCAGATGATGAACAGCGCGATCACCACCAGGCCGGCGATGATCAGGGACCAGACCGAGAGCGGACCGGTGATCTGGCCCCAGTCGTACTTCTGGCCCTCCTGGATGCCGAACACCAGGCAGAACAGGCCGACCGTGCTGAGGCCAACACCTAGCCAGTCGAACTTGTGCTCGTGCGTCGGCAGATCCGGCACCAGCCGCATCGCCAGGACGAACCCGATCACGCCGATCGGTGCGTTCAGGAAGAAGATCGACTCCCAGCCGAACGCGTCGACCAGCACTCCGCCCAGGATCGGCCCGACCAGGGTGGCGACACCGGCGGTGGCGCCCCACAGGCTCATCGCGCGACCGCGCTGGTCGGCCGGGAAGATCCGGGTGATCACCGCCATCGTCTGGGGCGTCATCATCGCGGCGCCCAGGCCCTGGAACACCCGCGCGACGATCAGCATCTCGATCGAGTTGGTCAGGCCGCACCAGACCGAGGCGACCGTGAACAGGGCGAGGCCGGCCAGGTAGACCTTCTTCGGGCCGATCTTGTCGCCGAGCCGGCCGGTGATCAGCAGCGGTACGGCGTACGCGAGCAGGTAGGCGCTCGTCACCCAGATCACGTTGCCGACATCGGCGTTCAGATCGGTCATGATCGCCGGCGTCGCCACCGACACGATGGTCGAGTCGACCAGGATCATGAAGAAGCCCAGCACCAGGGCCCAGAGCGCGGGCCACGGCCTGACGCCGGGGATCACTTCTTGCTGCGGTGCAGCCATGGCAGGTCCTTGCTCTCGATACGGTCGATGACGGTCTTCAGCCAGTCGCGCTGGCTCGCGAGCTGGACGCGGTTGTAGTCGGCGGCCAGCCAGAACGGTTCCGGTACGCCGCGCGCGCGAACCTCGGCGATCGCTTCGTCCAGTTCCTCGAGTTGGAGATCGACGTTGTCGAGCCGCAACCGCAGTCGGCGCAGCGCGTCGTCCGGCTCCAGGGTGTGCACCTCGCTCAGCACCACCGGGAACAGCGGGTACTCGTAGACCGGGGCCTCGATGCCCTCCCGGACCCGCCGCACCAGCGCGGCCTGCCCCTCGGCAGTGATCGCGTACGTCGTGCGCTCCGGGCGATTGCCGTCCCGGTCGATCCCGGTGGCCTCGACGAGTTCCTGCCCGGCCAGCCGCTCGACCGTGTGATAGAGCGAGCCGGGGCGGACCTTGACCAGCCGGTCGTTCCGGCGCTTCATCAGGATCTGGTACATCTCGTAGGCGTGCATGGACCGCTCTTCCAGCAGGGCCAGCACCGCGATCCCGAGCGGCGTCAGCTCAGCCATGATCCTCCAGCCCGATTACTCCACGTTGAATGCTCCACGTGGAGTATTACTCGCCGACGGCAGTTCGCGCAATCGCCGTACGGGAGTTTCAGACGTAGCGTTCGAGGATGCTGGACTCGGCCAGCCGGGAGAGTCCTTCGCGGACCGTGCGGGCGCGGTTCTCGCCGACGCCGTCGACGGTCTGCAGGTCGTCGATGCTCGCGGCAAGCAGCTTCTGCAGGTGGCCGAAGTGCTCGATCAGGCGGTCGATCACCGCGCCGGGCAGCCGCGGCACCTTCGCCAGCAGCCGGTAGCCGCGCGGTGTGACCGCGGCGTCCAACTGCTCGGCGCCGCCCAGCTGCAGCGCTCGCGCGACCTGGCCGATGTCGAGCAGGTCGGTCGGGCTGACCGCGTCCAGCTCCAGCAGTACGTCGTCCGCAGTCTTCGCGCGGCGCCCTGTCGCGGGCGGCAGGTAGTCCCGCACCACAAGCTCACGTTCACCGGCGACGCCTGCGACCAATTCGTTCAGCTGCAGAGTGAGGAGCCGGCCGTCCGTTCCGAGCTCGACCACGTAGCCGTCGATCTCGGTCGCGATCCGGCGGACCATCTCCAGCCGCTGCGCGACCGCGGCGACATCGCGAACCGTGACCAGGTCCTCGATCTCGAGTGCGGACAGCGTGCCGGAGACCTCGTCGAGGCGCAGCTTGTAGCGCTCCAGGGTGGCCAGGGCCTGGTTCGCCCGGGACAGGATCGCGCCGGAGTCCTCGAGCACGTAGCGCTGGTCGTCGACGTACAGGGCGATGATGTGCATCGACTGCGACACCGAGATGACCGGGAAGCCGCACTGACGGGCGACGCGGTCGGCGGTGCGGTGCCGGGTGCCGGTCTCCTCGGTGTGGATGGACGGGTCCGGCATCAGGTGCACGGCGGCGCGCAGCATCCGGCTCATGTCGCGGTCGAGGATGATCGCGCCGTCCATCTTGCTGAGCTCACGCAGCCCGGTGGCGGTGAACTCCACGTCGATCTCGAAACCACCGGTCGAGATCGCGTCGACCGTCTTGTCCTGGCCCAGGACGAGCAGGGCGCCGGTCCGCCCCCGCAGGATCCGCTCCAGGCCTTCGCGTAGTTCGGTACCAGGTGCCACGGCTGCGAGGGTCGCACGCATCCGGGCGCCGGTGCTGTTCTTGTCGGAATTCGGGGCCACGGTCCCTGAGTCTATGCGGCTCAGCCGAGCGTTGTGACCGACCTACCCCCTTTACCGGCCAGTCGCCGACCGGCGATCCGGTCGCGCTTGCAAACGCCCGTGCATCCGATCGTGCACCCGCCTTGTGCAGGCGTTTTCAGGGCGGTCAGGGGCAGCGGATGATCTGGCCGGCGTACGAGAGACCGCCGCCGAAGCCGAAGAGCAGGACCGGGGCGCCGGCCGGGATCTCGCGGCGTTCGATCAGCTTGGACAGGGCGATCGGAATGCTGGCGGCCGAGGTGTTGCCGGACTCGACCACGTCGCGCGCGATCACCGCGTTGACCGCGCCGAGGCGTTTCGCCAGCGGCTCGATGATGCGCAGGTTCGCCTGGTGCAGCACCACGCCGCCGAGTTCCTCGGGCGTCACGCCGCCCTTCTCGCAGACCTGCTTGGCGATCACTGGCAGCTGGGTCGTGGTCCAGCGGAAGACGCTCTGGCCCTCCTGGGCGAAGGTCCCGTCGCGGCCCTCGATCCGGACGGCGTCGGACATCTCCGGCACCGAACCCCACACGACCGGCCCGATCTCGGGCTCGTCACTGGCGACCACCACGGCCGCGCCGGCGCCGTCGCCGATCAGTACGCAGGTGGTCCGATCCGTCCAGTCGGTGAAGTCGCTCAGCTTCTCCACCCCGATCACCAGGGCCTTGGAAGCGGCGCCCGCGCGGATAGCGTGGTCGGCGGTCGCCATCGCGTGACTGAAACCGGAGCAAGCGGTGTTCACGTCCAGCGCGGCGGGGCTCTTCAGGCCGAGCCGGGCCGCGACCCGGGCGGCGATGTTGGGGGACCGATCGAGCGCAGTACAGGTCGCGACGACGACGAAGTCGATCTCGGCCTTGTCGAGGCCCGCGTTCGCGACCGCCTTCTCCGCGGCCCGCCAGGCCATCTCGTCGACCTGCTCGTCGGGCGCCGCGATCCGGCGTTCGCGGATGCCGACCCGGCTCTGGATCCACTCGTCGTTGGTCTCCACCATGGTGGAGAGCTCGGCGTTCGTGAGCACCCGTTCCGGCTGGTAGTGGCCGAGGGCGACAACTCTGGAACCGGTCATCTCGGGGACTCCTCCGGTCGGGGGCGGGGCGTCACCAGACTACGTTCCTGGCGACCGCCGGGTGAGCGCCCGTCTCATCGGAACGGGCGCGGATGTGGGCAGGAACACAGCGGCAAAGATCTTCGGCCAGGATGTCAAAGGCGCGCTGGTCGTTCCGACCAGGTCGTGACAGCAAGCCCGCACCGAATCCCAGGAGCACGCCATGCGCAAGATCCTCCACTTCGTCCACACCTCGCTCGACGGCTTCATCGAGGGCCCGAACGCCGAGTTCGACTGGCCAGTGATGGGCCCGGAGCTGTCCGCCTACGGCAAGGAGCTGAACGAGCGGTCCGACGTCTTCCTGTACGGCAGGGTGGTCTGGGACATGATGTCGTTCTTCTGGCCGCAGGCCGAGTCGATGTCGGACCACCCGCACGACCTGGAGTTCGCACCGCTGTGGCGGAAGATGCCGAAGGTCGTGGTGTCCCGCACGCTGAAGTCCGCCGAATGGAACACCACGGTGATCGGCAGCATCGACGAACTTGCCGCCCTGAAGCAGCAGGAAGGGCGCGACCTGTTGCTGATGGGTGGGTCCGAGCTGGCGGCGAGCCTGACCGCGGCCGGCCTGATCGACGAGTACCACGTGGTCGTGCACCCAGTGCTGCTCGGCGGTGGCAAGCGCCTGTTCCCCGAGGGGCAGGACCGGCATCCGCTGCAGTTGCAGGAGTCCCGCGTCCTCGACTCCCGCGCCGTCGTCCTCCGCCACGTCCGCGCCGACAGCTGACGGCGCGGCTCGGGCGGCGCAGCTCGGGCGGCGCGGCCGGGGTCAGCGGAGGCCGGCGGCCAGCATGGCGGCGTTGATGTCGCCGGCGGCGAAGATGCGCAGCCCGTACTTCGCCTGCATGTCCATCGGCTTCAGCTCCTTCGTCCTGTTCGGGGTGTCCGCCGGCACGATCGCCTTGGTGAACCCCAGTCGCGCGGCCTCGGCCAGACGTTTCTCGAGGCCGCCGACCCGGCGAACCTCACCGGCCAGGCCGACCTCGCCGATCGCGATCAGGCCCGGGTGGATCGGCTTGTCCATCACCGACGACGCCACCGCGATCGCGACGGCGAGGTCCGCGACGGGCTCGGTGATCTTCACCCCGCCGACCGTCGCGACGTACACCTCCTGGTCGGACAGCTTCAGGCCCGCCCGGCTCCCCAGCACGGCGAGCACCATGGACACGCGCGACGACTCCAGTCCGGACGTGGTCCGCCGCGGCTGCGGCGCCGCCGACGGCCCGACCAGCGCCTGTACTTCGGCGAGCAGGGGCCGGCGGCCTTCCATCATCACCGTCACGCACGTCCCCGCGACGGGCTCGGCGTGCTCCGAGACGAACAACCCGGTCGGGTCGCTCACCTCGACGATGCCGGTGTCGACCATGTCGAAGCAGCCGACCTCGTCGGACGGCCCGAACCGGTTCTTCGTCGCCCGCACCATCCGGAAGCCGGAGTGCCGGTCGCCGTCGAACGCGAGCACCACGTCGACCAGGTGCTCCAGCATCCGCGGTCCGGCGATCGCACCGTCCTTGGTGACGTGGCCGACCAGGACGACCGCGATGTTGCGCTCCTTCGCCAGCCTCACCAGCGCACCGGTCACCTCGCGCACCTGGGTGACGCCGCCGGGCGCGCCGTCCACCTCGGGATGCGCCATGGTCTGCACCGAGTCGACCACCAGGAACGAAGGCTCGACCGCGTCCACCTGCCCGACGACGGCACCGAGATCCGTCTCCGCGGCGAGGTAGAGCTCGTCCACCAGGGCATCGGTCCGCCCGGCTCTCAGCCGGACCTGCGCGGCCGATTCCTCGCCGGACACATAGAGGGTGCGTTGACCCCGACGGGCCGACTGGGCCGCGACCTCGAGCAGCAGCGTCGACTTACCGACGCCCGGCTCGCCCGCCAGCAGAATCACGGCACCAGGCACCACGCCGCCACCGAGGACCCGGTCGAGCTCACCGATCCCGGTCGGCCTGGACTCGGCCTCGATCGCGGACACCTTGGAGATCGGCATCGCCGGCGAGGACACCGGTCCGGCGGTAATCCGGGCGGCCTTGGGCGCGCCGACCTCGGCGACGGTGCCCCAGGCCTGGCACTCACCACAGCGCCCGATCCAGCGGGCCGTCGTCCAGCCGCATTCGCTGCACGCGAACGGCGACTTGGCCGCCTTCGACCTGGTCTGCCCCGCTGCCTTCACCATGCCATCACCATGCCCGCCAACCTAGGCGACGGGTCGGACAAAACGCGTCAGCGCAACAGCCACCGATCGATCAGCCGCCGGATCCATCCGGCGGCGAGCCGGCCACGCGGTCCCTCGTCGGCCACCTCGGGCGTCGCGGCCACCTTCCGCGCCGCCGCGAGGTACTTCTCCAGCGTCGGGCTCTCGTACCCCCGCCAGGAGGCGCTGTGCTCGAGCAACTTCTTCGCTTCGTCCAACCGTCCGGCCACGACTTCGGCAGATCCGAGGTGCTGCAGACAGCGAGCCCGTCCCTCGCGCTCATCGATCTCGGCATACAGATGCTCGGCGTGCTCCCACCACTCCTTGGCACCATCCGGATTCCGCAGCATCCACGCGGCCACCCCCATCAGCTCGAGAGCATGAGCCCGGCTGCTGGCATCCCCTGCGGCGGTGGCTCTCGCAGCAGCCGGCTGCAACTGATCGAGCGCACCTTCGGGGTCTTGCTGATACAGGTGGACGATCCCCAGGTTGATGAGGATCGCGATCTCCGCCGCGAGATCCGGCCCGGGTCTGCTGAGCCGTGCGTCGTCCAGCCGGTCGCGGGCATTCGTCACCACCTCGTCGCGATCGTTGCCCGGCAACGCGGTCTCTGCACGCGCCAGGTGAAGCAGCGCTCTCTCGACCTGCCGCCTGGCCACGAGAGCTCCCGCTGTCCGGCTATGTCCTCGCCGCGCGGGCGCGAGATTCTCGGAGATGCCTAGTCTGTTGTTGGCCGCCTCCAGATCACCCATCAGCCGGTACGCCGTCGCCGCGCGGGCCGCCGCCAGTTCCGCCAGGTCACGGCGTCCGCAACCATCAGCCACAGCCCACAGAACGTCGCTCAACTCCAGTAGGTTCGCGGGTTCGCGCCGCCGCACGTACCAGGCATCCAGGGCGTCGCAAATCCGGGCGAAGTCGTCCGCCGTGCCTGTCGAGGGTCTGTCGGCCTTGAGTAGGTCCCAGAGCCGAGGTTCGTTCTGCTCGAACCATTCGGCCGCGACCATGCCGCCCGAATCCGAGCCGAGCGACACCAGCCACTGCTCCGCTTCCTCAGCGGCGGTGTGCAGCTCGCCGGCCTCCCGGTGAGTCCCGGCACGCCAGCGGCGGAACCTTCGCAGCCCCACCGGCGCGTTGTAGATGGCCCAGATCAGCGCGAACAAGATGGTCAGGCTGAACCCCACCACGCTGACCCAGCCGCCACTGTCGAGGCTCTGCGACAACTTGTCGCCGGCTAGCCCGGACAGCAACGCGGAAGCAAGCGCACTGATCCCGAAGAAGTCACCCCGGCGTCTGGCGCGCGCCTTCTCTTCCGCAGGCTTCTCCTCGGGCGGCGAGGTCATGGACGGCTCCCGATGGTCAGACCGCGGACCACGGTTCGCCAGAACGACAGCAGCAGGACAGCCGGTACTACGGATGCCACCACAGCCGCGGCGGCCACAGTGCCTCCGGATGCGGAGAACTGCCGAGCCTCACCCCACAACACCAGCGACCAAGGCGTAGTACCGGCTCCGCTGATCAGGAAGCCGACGATGAAGTCGTTCCACACCAGCGCGAACTCCAGCACAGCCACAGCCACCAAGGCAGGCCGATACGTCCGCTGCACAGTCGCCAGTACTGCGCTCTGTCGCGCCGGACCCTGGAGCGCCTCGGCAACCAGGACAGGTGGAGCCGAGGCAAAGGCCGACCGCAGCAGCAACACAGCGAACGGCAGACCTGCAGCCGCGTGAATCAGAGCGAGCGCAATCCGCGAGCCGGCCAACCCCGCTGCGTCGATCGCATCCCGCAGCGGCGCGGCGTACATCTGCACGGGCGTCACGGCCAGCACCACGAAGGCAGAGGTGACTACGCGACCCAGCCAGGTCGGCAAGCCGCCCCAAGCCACCAGATAGGCGGTCGGTACGGCGATCACCAGCAGCACGGCCGTTGCGATGAAGGAGATCAGCAAGGTCGACAGCACCGCCCGGAACAACCCCGCGTTGGCAGCAGCCGAGAACGAGGAGAACCCAAGGCCCGACGTGGACCACCAGCCGCGCAACCCGGCCTCACGCGGTGAATGCAAGGCGGTAGCTACCAGCACGACCGCCGGAAGGATCCACACCAGGCCGACGGCGAACCCGACCGTCCAGCCGATCCGCCGAACCCGTTTGCTCGGCCGGGGCCTGCGTAGCGAGGGATCGGGCGGCACCACAGCCACCGGCATCGCCCACCGACGGCGACGCAGTCCGCGGACCCCGATGACCGCGACAGCGGCCACGATCGCGAACAGCATTACGCCCAGCGCCGCAGTACGGCCGGGGTCGTCGCCGGCGCTCGTCGCCCGCCACCAGTTGAGGCCGAGAACGTCTGCCTGGCGTTGCATCGGCCCAGGCACGACGATCAGTACCAGGTCGAACACGCGCACCGCCGCGATCACCAGGGTCAGCGTCACCACTCCGGTGATCGGCCTCAGCATCGGCAGCTCGAGTGCCAGCAGCCGCCGCCAGCCGGTGACACCTTCCGCCGCGACTGTGCGGCTCACGTCGTCGGGGATGGCGTCCAGGCCGGCCCGGAACAGCGACACGACGTACCCGAGCCAGGTCCAACCGAAGGCGGACACCAGGACGAGCCAGACCAGTCCTGGACCGAGCCAGGTCGGGCTGGATCCGAACAGCGAGGTCCAGACCGCTGTCACCGTGCCGCGTTCGGGAGTGGGATCGAAGATCAACCGGAAGGTCACCCCGGACACGAGTACCGAGACGGCGAACGGAATCACCAAGGCTGGTTGGAGAAACGACGACACGCCGGGCAGCCGGTAGCTCACCAGGGCCAGCAGGAACCCGACCGCCACCAGGCCGAGCGCGACCGCGATCCAGGCCAGACTGTTGCCCACGGCATGCAACGCGGCGGGATCGCTCATCACCGCGAAGTTCCCCAGTCCGAACGACCCGTCCCGGGTCCGGAAGGCCTGCACGACGGTCACTGCGATCGGCACGAGCAACACACTGCTGAGCAGGAGTGCCGGCAGTCCTAGGAGGTAGGGCCCAGCGGGTCGGCGCGGCTTGCCAGGTACCGGACGGCCGCTGATCTCCCGGCCGACGATCTCGAGCGACAGGCCGTTGCTCTGCAGCCCCATCAGCTCTCCACCGCCTTCAGTTCGGCCAGCGCGGACTCCACTGCTTCCGGTACGACGTCGCTGCCGCGGTTGCCGATCCGGATCAGGAAGTCCGTCAGGACGCGCCACAACCCGTTGATGTCCCCGAGCCGTCCGAGCCGGTCGGACAGGTCGAACTGCAATGACGTTCCCGGCGCCACCAGTTGGTCGGCCAGCCTGGTGAGCTCCGGCGAGTACCCGGTGGTCCGGCCGTCGGCGAGGAATCCGCCGGTCGCGATCCAGGGATCGACAGCGGCCGGCGCGGCGAGCCGGCGTACGAGGTCACGGGCGTCGTCGGTCGCGGGCCGGGGCAGGACCATCACGTCCCCACCGACCACGACCGGCGCCGTAAGCCCTGGCCCCGTCGGCGGGAAGGTGAACAGGCCGACATCTGCCGGGTCGGCAGCGAACGACCGCACCACAGGCTCGGCGAAGTCGGAGGCAAGCACCATGGCTGCCCGGCGGTGACCGAAGACTTCCACGATCGCGTCCGGGAACTGCTGCACGAGCGAGCGGTCGACACCACCCGCGAGCGTGCCTGGCGCCGACCACATCGTCCCCAGCAACCTGAGGGCGGCCGCTACCTGCGGTTGCTCAGCAGGCCTCGGGTGAGCGGCCGCAGCTAGTTCCCGGTACGTCGAAGGGGCCGAACCGAGCAGCAGGTTCTCCAGAAAGTCAGTGAGCACCCAGCCGTCCCCGGCCGCCAGCGACAACGGCCGGATCCCTGCAAGCGACAGCGACCGGTTCAGCTCGATCCACTCCGACCAGAGCTTCGGCGGTTGCAGTCCGACCTGCTTGAACACCGACGGCCGGTACCAGACCGCCGACTTGTGGGCCGTCTTGAACGGCACCCCATACGTCGTGCCGTCGTGGACCAGGAGTTCGTCCCAGAGGCGGGCCCGGCCACGGTCCCCGAGTTCGGCCGGCATCGACTCCAGATCCCCACGGTGCTGTGCGACCAGCCCGGGCTGCGGCAGCATCACGATGTCGGGACGGCGTGCGGAGCGTGGTCCAAAGGCGGTGGAGATGTCGTCGCCGAGCGGGACGACCTCGACCGGGTAGTCGAGCTGCCCCAGTCCGTCGAGCACGCTGTGGAAGGCCCTGAGTTCTTGACCACTCCAGCTCACGGCAACCCGAACGCTCCGGCTCAGCCCGAGCACGTCCGTAGTACCGGAGCAGCCTGACACCACTAGCGTCGCAGCGGCTCCCAGGAAGGCTCTGCGGCTAGTCAACGGCATGGACGAAGTCCTTGGTGCGGGCGATGTCGGTGGTGATCAGCAGCAGCGCGGCGAACTTGAGCGACGGGTTGTGTCCGTACTGCAGCAGCGATCCCCAGGTCGGCAGGCCCGCGGCATCTTCGAGCACGATCACAGGGCGATCCGCGCGGAGTGCCCGGGCGACCCCGGCCATGCGCCGACGTCCTGGAGTGATCTCGTGCGGGTAGCGATCCAGAACGTCGTCGAGGCCGCAGAGACCTGCAGTCATCCTGCTCTCGTACTCCGCCGCCTGTCTGGTCACCCGGTGCGTCACGGTGTGGCCGTGCACCACATTGCCCAGCACAGTGAGATGTGGGAGCAGTCCGCCTTCAGCAGGGACCAGCCGGACGGGACCATCGGCCTTCACGACGACATCGGCCGGTGGATCCTCGAGACCGGTGATGAGATCGGCGGCGTACCGGGCAACGGCCGCATCGGCGACCACCAGAGCATGCTGCTTGCCGATGGCGATCCGGAGCTGCGCGGGGAGCCCGGGCAGCCGTTCGAGCAGCAGTCCGTCCATTCCGGCCTGGCGCCTCCCCAGTGTCGGTGCGTCCGCTCACCTTAGGGGCCCGGCGGGTCCTCCGCAGCTAGTGCGCCGTGTCGGAGGTTCTGGGCGCCGCTATCACTAACGGAACCTCCGACACGGCGCACTAGGCCGCGTGTCAGTAGGTGCGGCTCCACAGGTTGATCGCGTAGTCGACCTCGACGCCGGTGTGCGAGGCGATGATCCGTTCGGCGTCGGCCGGTTTGAACTCGATCCGGATCACCGCTTCGAGATCCTCCCGCCGTTCGAACCGCCAGCCCATCTCCAGCGGCGTCCGGTGCCAGCCGCGGACCGTCCAGAACCGTTCCACCTCGGGTGCCTTGATCATCGGGTAACACTCGGCGAACCACCGGCCGAACGTCGACCGGCCGGCGTCGTTGTCGATCACGAACGCGGTCCCGCCGCGCCGCATCACCCGGTCCAGCTCGGCCAGACCCGGCTCGCACCCAGGGCCGAAGAAGTACGCCCAGCGCGCATGCATCACGTCGACGGACGCATCCGCCACCGGCACCCGCTGCGCCGTCCCCTGCCGCACCTCGATGTTCGCCAGCCCCCTGGCACGCCGCCGCGCCGCCTCCGCCAACTGTCCGTGCGGCTCGACCCCCACCACCCGGCCGGCCGTCGCCGCGAACATCGGCAGATGAAACCCGGTCCCACACCCGAGGTCGAGCACGTCGGCCCCGGCCCAGTCCCGGATCGCCCGCATCGCCGGCTCGATCACCCCGTCCGGATCGACCGCCCGGTTCTCCACCTCGTACACCTGCGGGTGATGCCAGATATTGGGACTGGGAATCCCGCCCTCAGCAATACTCACAAGAACAAACCCTAATCGCCCCTGCCAAGTCCGCCTGCTCCACCGCGGGAAGAGGGTCTGCCCGAGGGTGGTGTCGGTCATGGTTCGTCAGTTCAACCGATGGTTGCCGCCAGCAACCGCGTGGATGTGGTCGCCGACACTCGCTTGGTCCACGGTTGCGTGAGTTCCACCGGGGGTTGGTTGCGCGGCTGCATTGGGATTGTGGTTGCGCGGTCTCCGCTGCGTGAGTGTGCTGGTCGGCGGGGTGCGCGTCAAGGGCGCTTCGCGGCCCTTCGGGCTCGAAACAAGTTTCGACCCTTGACCCGCACCCCGTCGACCAGGGAAGGACGCAGCTACGCGGATCCCGCGCCGAGGTGTGAGCTGCATCAGGGGATTCCGGCGGCCCGGGTGGTTCGCGGGGCGGGGTGGGTCTTGTGGCTGGGGTTTGCGATTAGCGCGGAGCTTTTTGGTCGCCAGGTGCAAGTTTGTTTCCGGCTTGTCGGGTGCGTGCGGGGTCGTTCCGTCTGGTGGTGTGCTGGGACCACCAGACGGTTCGGCGGCGCGCTTTCGGCGTGGTCGGCGTACAGAAGGACAGGACATGGTCGCCCCGCTACCCCTCCGCCGCGCCGCGCCCCGCCTGGCCGCCGCGTCCATTACCCCGATCCGGCGACTACGTCCTGTCCTTCGGTACGCCGGGGCGATCTGTGGGTTTGGCGAGATTTTTCGGCGACCGCGACGGCCTCTACAACCGATTCCACCGCACATCTATGCACCCCGCGAAACCACGTGTCCTCAGGGATCCGCGTAACACCCGTGTCCCCCTTGTAGGTCGGGCAGCTCACAGGTCGTCGTTGATGTTGCGCAGAGCAAGTTGGTGGGTGGTTGCGGCCAGGAGGGCGACTGGGATCAGGAGGAGGCCGCAGAGTACTGCGAGCCAGTGGAAGCCGAGTTGGGCCAGGATCGGGCCGGAGGCGGTGCCGGCGATCGAGGCGAGGGCGCCCATGGTCAGGTCGGAGAGGCCCTGTGCCGAGGTGCGAATATCTTTCGGGACCGAGCTCGAGAGTAGGGCGGAGCCGGCCACGAGGCAGGCGGACCAGCCGAGGCCGAGGAGGACCAGGGCGAGCGCGGTGAAGGCGTGCGCGTTGTCGGGGGCGAGTGCGGCGACGGTCAGGGCCGAGGCCAGGATCGCGAGGCCGATGCCGATGGTCGGGATGCGGCCGAGACGGTCGGCGAGCCAGCCCATCACCGGGGAGAGGGCGTACATGCCGGCCACGTGGGCGCTGATGACGAAGCCCACGATCGTGAGCGAGGCGCCGTGGTGGCGGAGATGGACCGACGTCATCGACATCACCCCGACCATGACCGCGTGAGCCGCCGCGATGGCCAGTAATCCCAAGCGAGCTTGGGGAATCGCCATCACCCGGCGGAAGGTCGCGGCCAGTGGCTGCCGTTCGAGCTTGGTTCTCGGTGTGGATTGGTGAAGTCGGCGAAGGCCGAACCACACGGTCGCGAGGCTGAGCGCGAAGGCGGCGACCGAGAAGAGGTACGGGCCGGCCAGAGAGAGGACCCCGATCGACTCTCCGAGCGAGCCGCCGACGCCGGTGAGGTTGGGGCCGACAGCGACGCCGATGGTGGTTGCCCAGACGACCAGCGACAAGGATCTGGCGACGTGTCGCGGATCAGCCGCATCGGTTGCGGCGTACCGGGACTGGAGGTTGGCGGCGGAGCCGCTGCCGAACAGGCAGCCGGCCAGCAGCAGTAGCAGGAGCGAGTCGACCTGGGCGGCGACGATGCTGAGCAGCGCGCCGGCCAGCGCGATCAGGTAGCCGGCCGTGAGTGAGACCCGCCGGCCTTGGGACCGGGCCAGCCTGGCCAGCGGTACTGCGAGGATCGCGGAGCCGAGCGTCGTCGAAGTGGCGACGAGACCGGCCATCGAGGTCGAGCCCGAGATGTTCTCCGCCAGCAGTCCCGCGACCGCGAACCCGCTGGCTACAGCGACTCCACCGAGCATGTTGCTGACCACCAGCACCCGCAAGGTTCTCCGCTGCAGCTCAGCTGGGTCTGGTGGAGCGGATGGTTCTGTTGGAACGCTCGGGCGGGAGCCCGGGCGGGCGGGGTCGGCGGTCACCTGCTCAGCGTCTCATCGCCAGGAGCCAACGGCATCTTGGTTGCTGACGCCGTTCTTGCGCGGCAGTGATCGTGCGCAAGGCTTGTGCGCAGTTCAGAGCGTGGACCTGACCTGTGGCGCGGGTGGTCCGCGCTAGTAGGGTCGGCTCGACGTGGCAGCGCTGTCATCGACCCCTTGGAGCCCGGATGTCCGTACCGATCGCGATCGTCCCCGCACCCCGCGAGCTCACCGCCGAGGAAGGCCAGTGGGTCACCTCGGACCCCGCCACCGACGCCGTCCGCACGGTGGTCGAGAACCTCGGCGAGACCGAGTACCGGATCGACGTGACGCCCGAGGGTGCGCGGTTGTCGGCCGGCTCGGACGAGGCTCTGCGGTGGGCGGAGCAGACCTATCTGCAGTTGCTGGACTCCGCAGTACCGGCTGAGGACGGGGCGGTCGCGGTACCGGCCGTGCGGATCGCTGACGCGCCGGCCTTCGCGTGGCGCGGGATGATGCTCGATGTCGCGCGGCACTTCATGCCGAAGGATTTCGTCCTCCGGATCATCGACGTGATCGCGCTGCACCGGATGAACGTGCTGCACCTGCACCTCACCGACGACCAGGGCTGGCGGGTGCAGATCGACGCGTACCCCAAGCTCACCGAGGTCGGTGCCTGGCGCCCCGAGACGATGGTCGGGAAGATGACGCACGGCCAGACCGAGTTCAGCTACGACGGGACCCGGCACGGCGGCTTCTACACCAAGGACGACCTGCGCGAGATCGTCGCGTACGCCGCCGATCGCGGGATCACCGTGGTCCCGGAGATCGACCTGCCGGGTCACATGCAGGCGGCGATCGCGGCGTACCCGGAGCTGGGCAACAGCCCGGACACGCAGCTCGGCATCCGGCAGGTCTGGGGCATCAGCGACGACGTGCTGAACGTGAACGACGCGACCGTCGAGTTCGTCAAGACGGTGCTGCGCGAGGTCCTCGAGATCTTCCCCGGGCCCTACATCCACCTCGGCGGCGACGAGTGCCCGGACGTCCAGTGGCGCGAGTCGGAGGCGGCGCAGAAGCGGCAGGCCGAGCTCGGGCTCACCGACGCCAGCCAGCTGCAGGGCTGGTTCACCGCGCAGGTCGCCGAGGTCCTGATCGAGCAGGGCCGGCGGCTGGTCGGCTGGGACGAGATGGTCGAAACCGACTGCCCGAAGGACGCCGTGATCATGGCCTGGCGCAGCGCCCAGCGCGGTGAGGTCGCCGTGAAGGCCGGCCACGACGTGGTGATGTCGCCGTGCGAGTCGGTCTATTTCGACTACTACCAGGGCGACCCGGAGACCGAGCCGCTCGCCATCGGCGGCTTCATCCCGCTGGAGAAGGTCTACGACTTCGAGGTCGTCCCCGAGGGCCTGACAGAGGAGGAGCGGGCCCGCGTCATCGGTACCCAGGCCAACGTCTGGACCGAGTACATGGAAGGCCCCGACCAGGTCGGCTACATGCTCCTGCCCCGCCTCTCCGCCGTCGCCGAACGCGCCTGGGGATCCCCGAAGACGTCGTACGACGAGTTCCTCACCCGCCTCCGCCCGCACCTGAACCGGATCGAGGCCCTCGGCCTGAACTACCGCCCGCTGGACTGACCAAGGCTCCCGCCGGTGGAGCAGGACGCTCCACCGGCGAGAGTGCGTCAGTAGACCTTGAGGCCGTACTGGTTAAGGACTGCCTGCACCGGCTCGTAGAAGGTGCGGTCGTCGCTCACATTGCTGTCGCAGGCCCTGTTGGTGGTGCTTGCGGAGGTGATGCCCAGGGCAGCTGTGCCGCTGAACAGGGGACCACCGCTGTCACCAGTCTGGGCGCACAGGGACGTCTTGATCATGTAGTCGAGCCTCGTCCCGTCCTGGTAGGTGACGGTCGTGCTCGGCAGCAGCACTGTTCCGACGAGGTCCTTGCTGATGGTTCCCACCCGCTTGACCGGCTCCCCGTCCGAGACGTAGCGGGACCCGGTGATCTGGTGGTGCGCGCTGTTGTAGAAGACGGTCCCGTACGCCACCACGCCGGGGCCGGTGTAGTCGATGACGGCGTAGTCGCTCGGCCCGTACTGCCAGCGGCTGGTGGCCACGCCGAGAAGTGCGCCGCCGGTGCGCTTGTTCCAGGTCCTGTACCCGCCGGTCACGCAGTGCCCGGAGGTCAGGAAGAACTTGTCGCCGTTGGTGTTCTGGACGTTGAACCCGGCGGTGCAAATCTTCCAGTCGGAGGTGATGCCGACGCCGGCCGGCAGGTCGACGGTCGGCTTGAGCGTGCCCGGAAGCTTCTCGATCTGTACGGCGTCGCCACGCTTCGCGGCGATCGCTTCGATCTGGGCCCGGTCGGCGGCCGAGACGCCGTCGTAGATCTCGACCGACACCCGGTTGGTGCTCGGGTCGACTCCCCAGGAGGTGTTGGGGATGGCGGGCAGTTGGTCGAGCTCGGCGTGGATCGAGTTCAGTGCCGCGGTGCTGTAGGAGACGACCTGCGGTGTGCCGCCGGCTCGTCGTACGGCGTCTGCGGTGGCTTGGTCGGTGACCGCGACGACCAGGCGACCGCTGTCGTCGTAGTAGGCGCCGCCGGTGCGGTCGGCGCCGAGGTCGGTGGCCAGCTTGGAGGCCTGAACAGGGTCGGTGAGTGCTGCTGGGACGGAGACGGCCTGGCTGGCGGACTGGATCAGCAGTCCACCGATCAGGAGGCTGCCAAGGCCCAGAACGGCTCCGACGTGGCGAACAGAACGACTACGCATCTGTTGCTCCTCGTTAGACGTATGACGAGAGGGTCAGAAGACCTTGAGGCCGTACTGGTTGAGGACTGCCTGCACGGGCTCGTAGTAGGACCGGCGATCGCTCACGGTGGTGTGGCACACCGTCTCGTCGGTGCCGCCGGAGAGGAGGCCCAGAGCGGTGGTGCCTGCGAACAGGGGGCCGCCGCTGTCACCGCCCAGGCTGCACAGCGACGTCTTGATCATGTTGGTGAGCCTGGTTCCGCTCTCGTAGGTGACGGTCGTGCTGGGGTCCAGCACGGCGCCGACGAGGTCCTTGCTCATCGTCCCCACCCGGTTGACGCCCTCGCCGTCCGAGACGTAGCGGGAGCCGGTGATCTGGTGGTGCGCACCGTCGTAGAAGACGGTCCCGTACGCGACGACGCCGGGGCCGGTGTAGTCGATGACGGCGTAGTCGCTCGGCCCGTACTGCCAGCGGCTGGTGGCCACGCCGAGAAGTGCGCCGCCGGTGCGCTTGGACCAGGTCCGGTACCCGCCGGTCACGCAGTGCCCGGCCGTGAGGAAGTACTTGTCGCCGTTGTTGTTCTGGACGTTGAACCCGGCGGTGCAAATCTTCCCAGAGGAGGTGACACCGGCTCCACCGGGCATGTCGACCTTCGCCACCAACTTGCCGGGAAGCTTCTCGATCTGTACGGCGGCGCCACGCTTCGCGGCGATCGCCTGAATCCGCGCCTGGTCGGCGGCGGAGACGCCGTCGTGGACGTCGACCGACACCTTGTTGGTACTGGGGTCGACGCCCCATGAGGTGTTGGGGATGATCGGCAGCTGGTCGAGCTCGGTCTTGATCGAGTTCAGCGCGGCTGTGCTGTATTTGACGACCTGCGGCGTGCCACCGGCCCGACGTACGGCATCAGCCGTGGCCTGGTCGGTAACCGCGACAACCAGACGACCGCTGTCGTCGTAGTAAGCGCCGCCGGTGCGGTCGGCGCCGAGGTCGGTGGCCAGTTTGGAGGCCTGAACAGGGTCGGTGAGTGCTGCTGGGACGGAGACGGCCTGGCTGGCGGACTGGATCAGCAGCCCGCCTGCCAGCAGGCTTCCAAGGGTCAGAACCACTCCGACGTGACGGACAGAACGACTTCGCATCTGTTGCTCCTCGCTAGACGAAGTGCAAGCCTCAGCGGCCGAGATGTACGGCAGGTAGAAATCTTTCGGCTATGCCTGAGCAGCTGGTAAGCAACTGACGGGGCGGCACTGCTCAGCACCCTTCATGCGCCGTTTCTTGACTCTTCAGATACTGATGGGATAACCAAAAGTGATCCCAACGGTTAGCAGGGGTAGACCGGCTGGGTCCATGCGGCGACGATGAGGCGTCGACAGCTGGGGCGGGAGGACGGATGGCCGCGGTGGGGCCGCTGGATGCGATGTTCTTGCTTGGCGAGACACGCGAACAGGCGATGCACGTCGGCGGGCTGATGCTGTTCGAGCTGCCGGAGGGTGCGCGGGACCAGGTTTTCCCCGAGGGGACGCAGGACTACGTGTCGCGGCTCTACCGCGAGATGGTCGAGAGTCAGGCGGTGAACCCGTTGTTCGCGCGGCGGGTGCGGCACCGGCCGCTCGACCTGGGCTACTGGTCGTGGGAGTCCGAGGACGAGGTCGATCTCGAGTACCACATCCGGCTGTCCGCGCTGGCCAGGCCTGGACGGTATCGCGAGTTGTTCGAGCTGACCTCGCGGCTGCACGGGACCCTGCTGGACAGGCACCGGCCACTGTGGGAGATGCATCTGATCGAGGGAGTGCAGGGTCGCCGCTTCGCGATCTACACCAAAGTGCACCACTCGCTGCTCGACGGGGTCACAGCCCTCCGGCTGTTGCAGGCGTCCTTGACCAGCGACCCGGACCAGGCCGGCATGCCCGCGCCCTTCGCTCTCCCGGACCGTGCCCTGGCCGATGCAGCAGCCAGTACTACGCCCGCTGGTGGCCTGTCTCCAGCGGCACTGTTGTCCGCGGCGGGCCGTGTCACCGGTGGAGCCGGCCGAGCCGTTGGGGGAGTGGGGCGAGTGCTCGCGGACCTGGCAGGGCTCTCGCCGGTCGGCCTGCGGAGTGCGCTCCGGGTCCTGCAGACCGAGCACTCGTCGGTCGCGTTCCAGGCGCCGCGGACGATCTTCAACCAGCCGATCACCGGCGCGCGGCGGTTCGCGGCGCAGTCCTGGCCGATGGAGCGGCTGGAGAAGGTTCGCGCGATCACCGGCGCCACTCTCAACGACGTCATGCTGGCGATGTGTTCGGGTGCCTTGCGCACCTATCTCCTCGAGCTGAACGCCTTGCCGGACAAGGGGATGACCGCGATGGTCCCGGTCTCACTCCGAGGCGAGTCCGGCGAAGGGGAGGCGCCCGGTGGTGGCAACTCGCTGGCCACGCTGATCGCCGACCTCGCGACCGACGAGCGGGACCCCGAGCGCAGGATCGGCCGGATCATCGACTCGACGAGCTACGGCAAAGGGATGCTGTCGCAACTCAGCCCCCTGCAGAACCTGATGGTCGGAGCGCTCGGGATCGGCTCGGCAGGACCAGCCGCGGTGATCCCCGGGCTCGCGGGTCGCACGCCACCGCCGTACAACCTGGTCATCTCGAACATCCCCGGCCCGGCCGAGAGTCCCCTGTACTGGAACCGCTCACGGCTGCTCGGCATGTACCCGGCCTCGATCGTCCTCAACGGCCAGGCCCTCAACATCAGCGTCACCAGCTACGACCACCAACTCCACTTCGGCCTGACCGGCTGCCGCCGAACCGTCCCCCACCTGCAACGCCTCCTCGCCCACCTCGAGACCGCCCTCATCACCCTCCAAC
>Ga0193717_1000402_pt1 | contig 30236 bp, 23 predicted proteins | sample U2c2metaG_FD_145900 | JGI IMG/M metagenome (GOLD analysis project Ga0193717, IMG submission 145900) | Soil microbial communities from a riparian zone of the East river system, Colorado, United States - U2c2 | ecosystem: Environmental > Terrestrial > Soil > Riparian zone | place: USA: East River...
CTCAGACTGATCGAAACTGCCGATCTCCACTTCGGCACTCCCAATCCCAAAGCTGCCTCGCGAACTGCGTGAGGAACCGTCGCCAGCATCTCTTCCGTCGTGCGCGTCACGGTAGGAATCATCATGATCGCAAGCGCGATACCTCCGGCGAAGGCCGAATAATGGTGTTGCGGCTTCACGACCAGCGAATAGATCGCAATGCCCATCACGATGGATGGAACCCCGTTCAGCACGTCGGCGGTAAAGCGGATGGCGTTTCCCAGAAGCCTTCCTCGGCCAAACTCCGACAGATAAACACCGGCGGCAATTCCAATCGGAATTCCCATCAGACTTGCCAGACCGAGAATGATGCCCGACCCGAAAATCGCATTGGCCATGCCTCCGCCCGCCTCGCCAACGGGAGCCGGAACATGCGTGAAGAACGCCAGATTGAGGGAAGAGGCGCCTTTATAGATCAGATAGAAGAGAATCGCCGCCAACGGTGCGAGAACAATGATCGTCGCCAGGATGGCCAGGCCGGAGACGATGTGATCGGCGGTGTAGCGTCGCAGGACATTCGCACGCGACGGCTTGCGTGGATCGCTCAGCGGCTGTGCCTGAATCGGTTGTGTACTCATCAGGAGACCCTCGCTGGCGCGCCACGCGTCACCGCCCACACCATCAGGCGGGCGATCGCATTGACGACAATCGTTACCAGGAAGAGCGCAAGACCGATCTCGATCAAGGCGCTGTAGTACAGATCGCCGGTTGCTTCTGAGAACTCGTTGGCAATAACGCTGGCCAGTGTGTAGCCGGGAGCGAAGAGACTCTTGCTGATGTCGGGATGATTTCCAATGACCATGGTGACGGCCATGGTCTCGCCCAACGCGCGTCCGAGGCCCAGCATCACCGCTCCCACAATACCGATTCTCGAATTGCGCAGGACCCCGATGCGGATCATCTCCCAGCGTGTCGCGCCTAGCGCCAATACAGCTTCGCGCTGGCTGTTCGGAACAGCCGTCATGATGTCACGTGTCAGCGACGAGATGATCGGCAGGATCATGATTGCCAAAATCATGCTGGCCGTCAGCAGACCCACACCGAAGTTGGGTCCCTCAAAGAAACCCGTCCAACCCAGCGTCTTGACCAGGAAAGGGCCAACCGTGTCGCGCATCAGAGGGACTAGTACGAAGACAGCCCACAGGCCATAGACCACGCTCGGAATGGCTGCCAGCAGCTCGCTTAGGAATGAGATCGGCGCCCGCAACGGACGTGGACACAGTTCGGTAAGAAAGATCGCAACCCCAAGCGCCAGCGGCACGGCCATCGCAAGCGCCAGCAGCGACGTCATCAACGTGCCGTAGATGAATGGGAGCGCGCCGAAATCCCCAGAGACGGGATCCCAGGCCTCGCGAGTGAAAAACTTCCATCCAAAGGCAACCAGGCTCAGATGCGAGTTCTTGATCAGAATCCAGAAGATGAACAGTACGATGAGAAAGATGGTGCAGGCGCAAACGAGCATCAACGCCGCAAAACTCGAATCCGCCAATCGTCCGCTGCCGCGCGAATTCAGAAACTCACGGATCGCCGAGACCGGCTGCGAGACCAAAGGGGGCTTCTCTTCCATTGCGGGAGCCACAGGGACCGCGGTTCTAATGGGCGATGGTGCGCCGTGTTCTCTTTCAATACTCATACGACGGGAGAGAGATCATTCCTGGTCAAAAGGTTCAGTGTGATTGTATCCGGTAAAACAAGGCCGCCGCGCGAACTCGGCATCAAACTCGCGCGGCGGATTTACTTATTGAATCTGGGCGACGGTCTTGCGAACCATATCCTGAACCTGCTTCGGCAACGGAGCATAGCTCAGCCCTGCGGCCTCGCCTTCACCGTGCTCGAGCATCCAGCTCAGAAATCCCTTCAAAGCCTTCACCTTCGTCGCATCGCTCGAGTGCGTTGGGATCAACAGCCAGGTGAAGCTGGAGATCGGATACGAGGTTGCCCCCTGAGCATTGGTGATCGATACCCGATAGTCGGCAGGCATCGTCTTTGCAGCAGCTGCAGCCGCGGCGGTTACGCCATCAGTCGAAGCCTTCACAAACTTGCCCGAGGCGTTCTTCACCGAACCGAAGGACATCTTGTTCTGCACCGCGTAGATCAGCTCGACATACCCGAACGAATAGGGCGACTGGCGAACCATTCCAGCGACTCCCTCATTGCCCTTCTGGCCAATGCCGGTAGGCCACTTGACCGAGGTGTTCTTGCCCACCTTGGTCGACCAGTCCGAGCTTACCTTCGACAAATAATCGGTAAAGATGTAGGTCGTGCCGCTTCCGTCAGAACGGTAGACGGGAAGGATCGGCTTATCCGGAAGATTCGCTCCCGGATTGTCCTTGGCGATACGACCATCGTTCCACTTTGTGATCTTGCCTAGATAAATATCGGCAACAACGTCGCCGGAAAAATTCAGATCCTTGTTGACGCCCGGGATATTGTAAACAGGAACTACAGCTCCGAGAACCGTCGGAATATGCTGCGTCTTTACCTTGGCGGCAGAGATCTGCTCATCACTCATCGGACCGTCGCTCGCGCCAAAGTCGACCGTTCCATCGGATACCTGGCGAATCCCGCCACCGGAGCCAATGGATTGGTAGTTGATCTTGATGCCGGTCTGCTGGCTGTATTCGCTGAACCACTTCGAATAGATCGGGTAAGGAAAGGTTGCTCCCGCCCCATTTAGATTTTGTGCGCCGGCTCCGATGGCAGCGATCGCCAACACGCCTGCAACAAGTATGCTCTTTTTCACACTTCCCCCTCGCAAGTACGTGTGCAGCGTAAACCACACACACCTTCAAGTGTGAAGGGGGATTGTTAATGGAAAGTTACATCGTAGTGAAACGCCGAAAAACAAGCTAGATAGCGGCAGCATTCACCAAAGGCAAGATGAAAATAAACGTACTTCCAACGTTCAGTTCGCTCTCCACGTGAATCGTGCCACCCTGCGTCTGGACCACATGGCGAGCGATCGCCAACCCCAGTCCGGTCCCCCCGGACTCCCTCGATCTCGCCTTATCGACCCGGTAAAACCGTTCGAAGATGCGTGATTGGTGCTCTGAAGCAATTCCCTGGCCAAAATCCCGCACGCGAAACTCGACTCCCTCATCGAGCGGCCTGGCACTCACAATGACTCGACTGCGTTGTTCAGCACGCGATTTGCCATACTTGATCGCATTCTCAATCAAATTGCTCAGCACCTGCACGATCGCATCCTGATCGGCGAAAACCTCGCACTCTGTTGTCGCTCCGACTTCGAGCACGGCCTCCTCGTCCTGCACCAGGCCGCTCATCGCCTGAACAGCATCCTGGACGAGGATATCGGCTCGCACCGCTACAGGGTGCAACTCCTGCTCGGACGACTCGACCCGCGCCATCACCAGCAGGTCTTCCGTGAGCCGGTTCATGCGCGACGCGTTCTTATGGATCGTCGTCAGGAACTCGCGAGCCTGTGGGCTCAGATTCTCCTCATGATCCAGCAACGTCTCTACGTATCCGGTAATCGAGGTCAACGGTGTGCGCAGCTCATGGCTCACGTTGGCGACAAACTCCCGTTGCGTCCGCTCCACCTGTTCAATCCGCGTAATGTCGTGCAATACCGCGACGGCGCCGCCTCCAGGCATCGGCGAGGCGGCCACCTCGAAGATGCGTCCCGGCCGCAGTGAGGTCGAGCGCCTCTCGCTCAGCACGCGCTGCTCAAGGGCAACACGCATGCATTCCAGAACCTCGGGATCGCGAATCGTCTGCACCAGGGCATGGCCTATACGGACTGCGCTTGAAAATGCCATCCCCGGAATCAGCTTCTGCATCTTCTGGTTCGTCCACTGAATACGCCCTGCCTGATCGACCGCGACAACCGCATCCTGCATGCTGTCGATCATGGCCTCCAGTTCGCGCCTACTCTCCGCGGCATCGGAAAGCATAAGCTCCACGCGGTTTGAGGCTCGGGAGATCGCTTCCGCCAGACCCTCGAAATCGCTGAATTTTGAGTTGATAACGGGTCGGGTATCCGTTCCAATAGCATCTGCTGCTGTTTCGAAGTGCGCGATCTCACCCCGCAGCCGTCGAGACAACAGCAATGAGATCAAGATTCCCCAGAGCAACACAAGTGCTGCCATGAAGAGCCATCCTATGGACCCCATCGCGGCGACAAAAGCCATGCCTATCGTGATAGGAAGGAAGAACGAAAGGAATAAACCGCGCGTCACAGCCAACCTCTACGCCGGAACCTGTACCGTCTTTGGAACCTCGAACCGGTAGCCAGCCCCGCGCATAGTCTTAAGATACCGCGGAGTCTCCGGATCGATCTCGATCTTTTCCCGGATCCGCCGCACATACACATCGACCGATCGCGGCGTCACAAAACGAGCGTCCCCCCAGACTGCATCGAGCAGATGATCCCGGCTGAAGACCCTTCCCGGATGCCGGGCCAGGTAATCGAGCAGGCGAAATTCGGTGGCCGTGGTCGTCACCAGGTCCCCATTGACACGAAGCTGCATGGCGCCGGCATCGATCTCGATCGTCTCGAACTTGACGATGGAGGGAGTCGTCGGGCGCTCAAACCGGCGCAAGACTGCCTTCACTCGCGCCACCAGCTCGCGGGTCCCGAAGGGCTTGGTGATGTAGTCGTCCGCCCCCAGGTCGAGGCCATGAACGCGGTCATTTTCCGCGGCGCGCGCTGTAAGAAAGATGATGGGAACCACGCTTAAAGTCGGGTTCTGCCGCAATCTCCGGCATAGATCCAGACCGTCCCCCCCAGGAACCATGATGTCCAGCAAAAACAATGAGGGGGGCTGCCGCTCGGCATCCGGAAGTATCTGCCCTACAGTAAGATAAGGGCGAACTGTGAATCCTGCACTTTCCAGGTGGTATTGCACCAGCCGGGAGATGTCTGCATCATCTTCCAACAGAAAAATCGTCTGACTCAAAGGCTCGACCTCAATCGAATTACGGACGTAATTCGATTGAGTACGGGACGTTTCCGTCTATGAGCTTAGCGCAACACCAGTTCAAACTTTGCTAACGTACGATAAATCGTTGATGACTGTGTTGGGGAAAATGCCTGCGTATACTCAAAATGGCACCTCTGCTAGACTTGTCCCCTTCGTTCCGACCTAACCTGCGGTTCTTTCTGATCGGATGAATTCTATGGTACAGAACTCTCACCTCGTTCTCTGTGTTGATGATGAACTGGTCGGACTCAAGGTCCGAAAAATTCTGCTTGAACGCGCGGGCTATTACGTCCTGACAGCGATAGACGGGGCCAGCGGTCTCTCGCTCTTCGAGAAAGAACCGGTCGATGCGGTGGTCCTCGACTACTCCATGCCCGGAATGCATGGCGGCGAAGTCGCAGATCGCATGCGGCAAATCAAGCCACAGGTGCCCATTCTTCTTTTGTCCGCCTACATCGGACTTCCCACTGAGGTGACCTCACTGGTCGATCTCTACATGACCAAGGGCGAAGGAGCTCCCATACTGCTCCAGAAGCTTGAGAGCTTGCTGCAACAGTCCGTAAGCACGCGGTAACGACAGGCCTAGAACTCTGTGAACCTAACCCAGTTCAATCGAATTCTGCGGCAGGTCTTTCTCCTTCCCGTCATCGCTCTTCTGATCACCGCTGGGGCACTCTACCTGCAGGTACGCGGCGCCAACGAAACTGTCCGGCTCATCCAGGCAGCCGACACCGGAATTGCCCAGGCGGCACAGGTCGCGAAGCTCATCGTCGACCAGGAGTCTGGTCTTCGCGGTTATGAAACGACGGGGGACGACCGTTTTCTGGCCGATTTTCGTCAGGCCGAAGGAAGTATCCAATCCGAATTGGACAATCTTGCCTCCGTCGTTCAGCTTGACGCCGTCCAGAAGCATAACCTCGAAGACCTCCGCAACGAATATCAAAACTGGCACGATGCCTTCGCCCTGCCGATCATGGCCACCGTGCGAGCCGGGGGCCAGGCCAACGACGTCACCCTCAATCTCTACGGCAAGACGCTGATGGATCAGGTTCGCCAGGATATCGCGGCCATTACAAAGCACGCCGAGGAGCGTCGCTCGGTCCGGATCCAGCAATGGCACCGTCAGGTCCGCAACATGGTCCAGGCCCTCATCGCCATTGCCCTCGGCATGGGCGTGCTCATCGGACTTTTCACCCGCAGCCGCCTCAACGCCGTCTCCTCGGCCTACCGTACGTCGCTCGAGGTTCTCGGCCGTCGAGCAGAGGAGATCTTCCAGTCCGAGCAGCGTCTCCGCACCACTCTCGCCTCCATCGGTGACGGCGTCATCACCTGTGATGCCGAAGGCCGCATTCAGATGATGAATCCCATCGCCTCCGAGCTCACCGGCTGGACCCAGGCTGAAGCCGCCAACCTCCGGCTCGAGGAGGTCTTTCGCATCGTCAACCAGAAAACCGGAGAGGTCGTCGAAACCCCGGTCGCCAAGGTCAAGCGTCTCCACGCCGTCGTTGGCCTGGGCCACGACACTGCGCTCATCCGCAAAGATGGAACTCGCATCCTCATCGCCGACAGCGGAGCCCCCATCCGGGACCAGACCGGCGAGATCGTCGGCATTGTGCTGGTCTTCCGCGATATCACTCTCGAGCGCCGCACTCAGGAGACCCTGCTCGCGAACGAGAAGCTTGCCGTCGCAGGACGACTCGCCGCCACCATCGCCCACGAAATCCATAATCCTCTCGATGCCGTCTCCAACCTCCTCTATCTCATGCGCACCGGCGTCTCCGAAGAGGAATCCAAACAGTTCATCGACATGGCCGAGAGCGAGCTGGCTCGCGTCACTCAGATCAGCCGGGCCATGCTCGGCCTCTACCGCGAATCGCGCGCTCCCGTCCCGGTAGACCTCAAGGGAATCCTTGAAGACATTCTGCTTTTGATGGAACACCGCTTCCAGGAGCTCAACGTCGGGGTCCAGGCTGAACTTCCCTCATCGGTTATCGTCGACGCCTTTCCTGCCGAGCTCCGCCAGGTCTTCACCAACCTCATCGCCAATGCAGCGGAAGCCGCCAGCCCAGGCGGTCAGATCCGCGTCGGAGCGTCCCCGCTCAGCGCAACCCCCAAGATGGCTTCCGGAGCCGTCGTCGTCATCCACGACAACGGGGCAGGAATCTCTGAAGAGGTGCGCCCGCAGCTCTTTCAACCCTTCTTCACAACCAAGGGCGAACGCGGCACTGGCCTCGGTCTCTGGGTTAGCCGCGGCATCATCGATAAGCACGGCGGGTCCATCGAAATCGCCAGCGACACAAACGCCGTCTCCCATGGCACCACGGTCACGGTCTTTCTCGCGGAAAAACCCGCCATCGCCACCGGACCAGCACCTCCAGCGCGTTAGACGCCCGGCAAGACATCCTGCACTAAACCATCCGCAACTGCTCCGACACGATTCCCGCAGCTTCCTGGCAATCTGCACGACTCACGTCATAGTGCGTTACGAAACGCACACTGTGCGGTCCAATCGCGCTTGCCAGCACTCCTTTACGCTTCAGTGCCGCGCAAAATGCAGCTGCATCGCCCTCTCCGCGCAGGCTGAAGATCACAATGTTCGTCTCGACTGCATCGAGATCGATCTCCGCTCCAGCTTCGTTCGCCACCGACTCTGCCAGCAGCCGCGCGTTGGCATGGTCCTCCGCAAGCCGCTTCGTCATCTCGCTCAGAGCGATCAGCCCGGCAGCCGCGATCACACCGGCCTGTCGCATTCCCCCACCCAAAGCTTTACGGAACACTCTCGCCCGCTCGATCGCCTTGGCTGAACCCACCAGCACGGAACCCACCGGCGCTCCCAATCCCTTCGACAGGCAGAACATCACCGTATCGAACCCTGCCGTCAACTCGGCCACGCTCCGGCCCAGCGCAGTCGCCGCGTTGAAGACCCTTGCTCCATCCAGGTGTACCGGTAGTCCTACTTCCTTCGCGCCGCGCCAGACCTCCTTCAACACCTCCAACGAAGTTACCGTTCCACCCGCCATGTTGTGCGTATTCTCAAGGCACACCAACCCGGTTGGCTGGCGATAGTAGATCTTTGGCCCGATGGCACGACGAATCTTCTCCCAGGTCAGAACTCCCCGCACTCCTTCAACCGTACGAGCCTGGCAGCCTGCGAAGGACGCCATCATCGCCATCTCCCAATCCAGAACATGCGATCGTGACTCGCAGATCACCTCCTGCCCATGCTCCGTGTGCAGGCGGATCGCGATCTGGTTCCCCATAGTCCCGGTAGGCACGAAGATTGCAGCCTCTCTTCCGAAGACCGTGGCGGCCTCTTTCTCCAGCCGATTCACCGTCGGATCTTCTCCATATACGTCATCGCCTACCTCGGCCGCGCCCATGGCCTGCCGCATGGCTGGCGTGGGTCGTGTCACGGTGTCGCTGCGCAGATCAATCATTCCTGTCTCATTCTCCCGTTTTGAATCCAACTGTTCACTTATGCCGTTGCCGTAACCAGCAGCCGGCTGAAGACCTCGTTTGAAGCCATGCGGCCTCGTGCAGTCAGCAGGATTCGATCTTCATCCATCGACAGCAGTCCGGCCTCGCGCGCCTCGCGGATCCCTGGCATCACGCTCGCAACCATCTCATCGCCGAACTCCTCCTGCAATCCATTCAGGTTCACACCTTCGATCAGGCGCAACCCCAGAAACAGCGACTCCTCGAATGCCGCTTCCCTTCCAAGGAACTCCGGCTCCGGCCAGCCCGCTCCGTGCGGCAGAACCGCGAGAGGCCCTTGCGCATCGCGAGTCATATAAGCATCCAGCTCATCCGTGTTCTGGAATCGCACCGCGCCGTCGCCCGCAGGCAGCATGGAGTGCGCATCCAGACCAAACCCAATATAGGGCTGCCGCTTCCAGTACTTTCGATTGTGCAGCGAAGCATGGCCCTCCCGCGCAAAATTCGAGATCTCGTACTGCGCGACCCCACCCGCATGCAATATCTCGCAGCCCATCTCATACCACGAAGCCGCATCGTCTTCGGCAGGGAGGGTTCCAGCTCCATATCTTCCGCCCCCCGCAAGCACCTCGCGTCCCAATCGCGACTCCTCATCGACCTCCAGCATGTACATGCTTACGTGTCCAGCTCCGCTGGCCAGAGTTCGCTGCAACGATTCCATCCAGCTGGCTTCCGTCTGGTGCGGCAACCCGACAATCAGATCGACACCGATCTTCGAAACTCCAGCCGCACGAAGCCGTAAGATCTCCGCCTCGCACACTGCTCTCGTGTGCAGCCTGCCCACCGCCTGCGCCTCGCGATCCACAAACGACTGAACGCCCAGGCTCACGCGGTTTACCCCCTGCCGCAGAAGCTCCTCAAGGGTCTCGTCCGCAAGCTGTCCCGGCGCGCACTCCAGCGTCACCTCTGCATCCGCGGTCACTTCAAACTGATCTCGCAAAACCGTGAAGATGCTCTGAAACTGCTTCGCGGACAGCAAACTTGGCGTCCCGCCCCCGAAGTACACCGAATCGGCCGCGCTCCCAATCGCTGCTCCCAGCCTCGCCGCCCTCCGTCGCGCATCCCCGATCTCCGCACCCAGCCGATCCACATAGGCATCCATCCGCTCCGGGCCAAACGCATCCGAGGCAAAGTTGCAGAAGCTGCACTTCGCCTTGCAAAACGGAACCGAAAGATAGATGCCTAGAGGAGAATTCATAAGCGACGTGTCGAGATTATTCTTTCATGCCGCAGCTAACCCCCAAAAAACGTCATCTCGACCGGAGACGCGCAGCTTCATCGCGCGACGGAGTGAAGAAATCCCTGTATTTAGCTTTGTTCTTGCCGTTGTCCGTTTTCTCAACAACCTACCCGGGAAGTTTCTGGACAGGTCCTAAAGAAAACATTGACCAAAAATCTGCCGCGGCTACGCGGAGAGCGAAGCCCCTCGCCGCGGAAAGATCACGGAGAAGATCGTTCCCGATTCGCCCGCTTTATCACTGCTGCGGACGCTGATGCTTCCATGGTGTTTCTTCGCGATTCCTGCGCTCACCCAAAGTCCAAGTCCCGTCCCGGTCGTTTCCTTGGTGGTAAAGAACGGTTCGTATACGCGTCTCCGCGTCTCCTTACTCATCCCCTGCCCATTGTCTGCAAACGTGATTCGGACCCCCTCGCTTCCGTCTCTCCAATCCGTCGAAGGACGAATCCGAATGCGAAGACACCCTCCCTGCGGCATTGCATCCAGCGCGTTCCCGATAAAATTCGCCAACATCTGGCGGATCTCCCCGGCGTAGCAGACAAGAGGAGAAACATCGGGCACTTCGTTCACCACTTCAATCCCGTTCTGGATGAGCCTTCCCTGGTAAAGGGTAAGAACCGAGTGCAGAAGGGTGACGACGTTGACCGATTCGGGGGTATTCCTCTGTCTCCGGAACTGCAATGTTTGTGCGGTAATTTGGGAGATCCGCATCAGCTCCTGCTGCGCGGCTTCGATGTTTACCTTGGTCTCTTCGTCGGCAGTAAACGCCGCAAGATAAAGAAGGTTCGTGACGGCCTCCAGGGGATTATTGATCTCATGCGCAATGGAAGAAGCCAGCCGTCCCACAATCGCCAGCTTCTCCGACTCCCGAAGGGCCGCCTCCGCCAGCTTCATCTCGGTAATGTCGGTGCAGGAACCGATAAACCCGAGGAATTCCTCCGAGGGGCCAAACCGTGGCAACCCATGATCGAGAACCCAGCGGTACACTCCATCATTCCGCTGCAGCCGATATTCCATCTGGAATGGCCGGCGCCACTTAAAGTGTTCCGTCGAAACCTCCAGATAACGATCAAGATCATCGGGATGAACTCCCTTGGCTCGCTCTTCTCCAAGCTCCTGGGCCAGCGAGCGTCCACGAAATTCGAGCCATGGCTTATTGAACCAGGTACTCCGTGCATCTGCTCCAGACAGCCAGATCAGCACCGGCGCAGAATCTGCAATCTGCTGAAAGAGGATTCCATCGTCGGACAAAGGCACTCTGTCATCGGCATCTCTCAGCTCTTCATTCACAGAAAGAATCCCCTGGCATTCGGTCTCGTGAGGTAAATATCCATTGATCCGTTCCATCTTGGATGCGCCTCTCCGTGCTTCAGGCTGCACCCTCCCCTTGCGTATCTATCCCTGCCTCCCCCTTTAGTCTCTGCGTATCCACTTACAACCTGTTCAATAACATAAAAACCTCATCATCTCGACCGGAGACGCGCAGTTCCGCCGCGCGGCGGAGAGACCCATGTACTTATCCTTTGTCCTTGCCACTGCCTGTTTCTCCTCTAGAATCCACAGGCTAGCCGGGAGTTTTGGACAGGTTCCTTCGAGGATGCCACCCCTCTCAGATGCTGTCCTTCGCCTTTTATGCGGCGTCCAACGATTTACACTAGCTTCTGGTGGATAAATAACTATGGTCTGGACCCTAGCCCTCGCCCTTCACTTCCTTCAGGAAGACCCCGCCGCCGTTCCTCCGGCCAATGTCGCGAGCTCCAGCGCAATTGCCGAGATGATCCACAACAGCGGCCCGGTCGCCTTCACCGTGCTCGTCCTTCTTCTGCTGGCGAGCATCTTCTCGTGGACAATCATGCTCTCCAAGTGGTCCAGCTTCGGCCGCGCCGACAAGCAGAGCAGGCGCTTCCTCCGCGCCTTCCGAAAATCGACCCGCCTGAGCGAGATCGCCACCGTCGCCGAGCAGTTTCGTCCCAGCCCGCTCGTCTCCGTCTTCAACGAGATTCACGACGAGTACCAGCGACAGAACGGCGGACGCGGCCTTCCCCGCAATCCCGTCGCCCTTGAGCGTTCCGCCGCCACCGCGTCCTCCGAAGCCCTCACCGTGATGGAATCACGCATGACCTGGCTCGCCACCATCGCGGCCATTGCCCCCTTCATCGGCCTCTTCGGAACTGTCTGGGGAATCATCGACGCCTTCCACGGCCTCGGCACGGCTGGAGCCGCCACCCTCCGCGCCGTGGCGCCCGGAATCTCGGAAGCCCTCATCACCACCGCCGCAGGCCTCGTCGTCGCCATCCCCGCCGTCATTGGATACAACCAGCTCACCGCTCGCCTCCGCGAGCAGGGATCTCGCATGGACGACTTCGGCCGCGAGCTCCTCAATGCCATCGAGAACGCCGCCATGGTGACTCCCACGCAGCCGCAGCCTCCGGCTCCCGCCTACGCTCCCGTGGAAGAGCCGCAGCCGCCCCGCAGGAGGGCCTTCTAGCCATGGCCTTCAGCACAAAGGGACGCACACAGACCGCACTCGCCGAGATCAATATCACTCCCCTCGTCGACGTCGTCCTCGTGCTTCTGCTCATCTTCATGCTCACCGCGCCCGTGCTGCAGTCCGGCATCGACGTCGCCATCCCCAAGACCCGCACCGTCAATCAGGTCACCGACGAGCGCATGGTCGTCACCATCGATCACGACCAGAACGTCTTCCTGCAGGACAAGCCCGTCAACGTCAACCAGCTTCCCACTCTGCTTCGCTCCAGCGGTAAGGGCGATCCCGCGAAGCGGGTCATCTACCTCCGCGCCGACGAGCGCGTCCCCTTCGGTGCCTTCGCCTCTGTCATGGATGCAGTCAAGCTGGCTGGCATCACCAACATCAGCATCGTCACTCGCCCCATCGAAAACAAATAGCACCGAACCCATGGCCGATCTAAGCTGGAATCCCGACGAGCAATTCGCAGACGACAATCTGCGCAGGAACTTCGTCGGCTCGCTCTTCCTCCACATCGCCATTGCCGCCGCGATCGGCGGTCTCGCCTACTTCCACAATCGCGGCCACAGCTGGGGAGAAAACGCCGCCAACGCCGGTGCCATTCAAGCCACCATGGTCGCCTCGCTTCCCCTCCCTCCCAAGCAGCGCGAGCTCGACACCGGCGTCCTCACCTCGGAGAATCCCAGCCCCGCCCCTCTCATCGCTCCCGAGAAGACCGAGCCTCCACCCGATCCCCACGAAGTAGCGCTGCCCGAAAAGGTCAAGCCGCCCAAGGTCGCCGAGAAGCCTACACCCGCGCCTCCAAAACACCCGCAGCCCACGCCGCCGCAGCCCAACAAGGCCGCCACCGGTGAGACTGCTGGAATCCGCATTCCGCAATCCACCCTTGAGCTCAAAAACGGCACCGCCTCCGCCATGGTGCAGGACCGTACCTTCGGCGCGCGCTTCGCCTACTACGTCAACATCGTCAACCGCACCGTCGCGCAGAACTGGTACACCCAGGAGGCCGACCCTCGCGCCTCCGTCGGTAAGAGCGTTACCGTCCTCTTCGACATCGACCGCGCCGGAGCGCCCTCCAACCCACGCCTCGAGACCGGCAGCGGCTCCCCGTCTCTAGACCGGTCCGCACTGCGCGCCGTGCAGCGCGTCGAAGGCTTCGGACCGCTTCCTGCAGGCGATCACATCACCGTCGAGTACACCTTCCACTACACGCAACCCTGATCGGCGCACATAAAAATCTTCTTACCGCGAATGTCCAAACGCCCTACTGCTTGATCACCGTTCCATCCGGACGCCGAATCTCACCCCATCCTCCATTCAACCCATTCTTGCTTTCGGTAAACGGAGCCTTCGCAGCCTCCTTCTCATTGATCTCGATCCCCCACCCCGGAGCCTCATTCACCCAGAAATAGCCATCCCTCATCTCCGGGCATCCGTGGAAGATCTGCTTCGTCCGCTCATTGAACGGCGTGTACTCCTGAACGCCAAAGTTCGAGCTGACGATATCGAGCGTAATCTGCGCCATGTGTCCCACCGGCGACACATCCCCCGGACCGTGCCACGCCGTCTTCACTCCGAAATTCTCCGCCAGAGTCGCAACCTTATGCGCCGGCGTCAGCCCTCCCATCTGCGATAGATGGCAGCGAATGTAATCAATCAGCCTTCCCTCGATCAGCGGCCGCCACTCATGCGGCGAGTTGAACAGCTCCCCCATCGCGATCGGCGTCGTGCAGTTGTCGCGAATCTGCTTGAAGTACGCAATATCCTCGGGAGACAACGGATCCTCCACGAAAAGCATATTGAACTTCTCCGCCTCTTTGCAGAACTCCACTGCCTGATTCGGCGACAAGCGTTCGTGCACGTCGTGCAGCAGATTCACCTCCTCGCCCAGCTCCCTGCGGCACGTCTCAAGCATCTTCAACGCGCGTCGCATGTACGCAGCCGGCTCGAAGAACGGCTTGTCGTGCAGCGGCTTGTACTTCGTCTGTCCCCCGCTCCTCGATCCATACCCCGCCATCCCCGGCACGCCGATCTGCACCCGCACATTACGAAATCCCTGGTCCATGTACTGCTTCGCCGAAGCCACCACATCCGCATAATCCGCGCCATCGGCATGCGCATACGTATCCACTGCCTCGCGCACCTTGCCACCGATAAGCTGATACACCGGCATCCCCGCCTGTCGCCCCTTGATATCCCACAGAGCCTCATCAATCCCGCTGATCGCGTTATTCAGCACCGGCCCGTTCTTCCAGTACGAGCTGTCGTAGCACGTCCACCAGATATCCTCGATCCGGTCCGTCGTCTTCCCCATCAACAGCGGCTTCAGATATCGCTCGACTGCCGGCTTCACCAGGTCCGCTCTCTGCGTAAACGTCCCGCAGCCGTAACCGTAGAGACCATCCTGATCCGTCGTGATCTTCACCACCGTCAGGCGCGAACCCGCGGGCTCACACTCGATCACGCTGATGTCCTTGATCTTCGGCGCTGCCATGCCTCGCGTCGCCTTCGCTACCTGCGCCTCTACCCTCTGCTCAACCGCCAGAAGAGGAGCACCCACACCGCACGCCGTCGAGGCCGCGGCCATCTTCAACAGATCCCGTCGATTCATCGTCATGACACGAAGAAGCTTACACTCTCCTCAGGTCAGCCCCGAACACCCCGTATTAATCCCCCTCCACGCTTCGCCCGATTCCCGCATAATGCTCTGGTGAAAATCTTCCCCCGAATCGCGTCTCTTCTTCTCGCCCTTGGCCTCACGACTTCAGCTTTCGCGGCCCAGCCAAAAGTTCTCGTCTACACCCGCAACTACACCCCGGATGGCAAGGGCTACGTCCACGACAACATCGCTACCAGCGTCGAAGCCATCAAGAAGATGGGAGCCGAGAGCCACTTCACCGTCGACTCCTCCGACTCACCCGAAGTCTTCACTGACGCCAACCTGCGCCAGTACGCCGCCCTCATCTTTGCCAACAGCAACAACGAGGCCTTCACCAGCGACGATCAGCGAGCAGCCTTCAAGCATTACATCCAGTCCCACCACGGCTTCGTCGCCATCCACTCTGCCTCCGGCTCCGAGCGGTCCTGGCCTTACTACTGGCAGGTCGTCGGTGGAAAATTTGCAGAGCATCCCCACATGCAAACCTTCACCATCCACGTAGCCGACCCCGCCTTTCCGGTTACACAAGGTCTCTCATCCGACTTCTCCTGGACCGATGAGTGCTATTTCACCGACCATCAAAGCCCTGAGATCCGCCCTTTCCTCACCACCGATCGCACCAAACTCGATGGCCTTGAAAAGATGCGTACCGATCCGAAGACCTACCCCAATCCACTCCCCCTTGCCTGGTACCAGACCTTCGACGGCAGCCGCGAGATCTACCTTGCCCTCGGTCATCGCAAAGAGGATTACGACAACCCCATCCTTTACAACCTCATCCGGCGCAGCATTCTCTGGTCCATTCAGGAAAAACAAGGTCGTCCTAAATCGTAGAAATTGCTAGCTGTACAAAGATTGGTTCGCGATCTGCACATCAAAAATAACCCTGCCTGCCCTCTTTGCGTCTACGATAAAAGAGATGATCTATCGTCCTGCTCGACCTCTGGCACAACTTCTTCTGCGGCCCGCCGGGCTCCTCTTCACCGCCCTCGCATTCCTCTCCTTCTCCTCGGCGACGCTTCAGGGGCAGGACTGGTTCAAGACTGAGACCTCCGCCGGCGTCTCGAACATCCGCATCGCGGTCGCGGACTTCAAGGCCGCCTCCACCGATCCGCAGACGTCGACGCTCAAGCAGACCTTCGACACCACGCTCTTCAACGACCTCTCCACGGCCGGCATCTTCGATATCGTCTCCAAGAGCCTTCTTCCACAAGCCTCGCCCGGAGCGCCTGGTGAGATGAACCTCGCCCAGTGGTCCGTCGCGCCCACCAATGCGGCCATGGTCGCCTTCGGAGCCTTCGGAACCTCGGGCGGACGCATCACCGTCAATGGCTTCCTCTTCGACGCGAAGAACACCCAGTTCCCCCAGGTCCTCGCCAAGCAGTACAGCGAAGAGGCCAACGATGCCATGGCCCGCCAGATCGCCCATCGCTTCGCCGACGAGATCATCTTCCGTCTAGGCGGCGGCATCCCCGGCATCGCCGAGACCAAGATCTACTACGTCAAGGTCGCCGGTGGAAACAAGGAGATCTGGGCCATGGACTACGACGGCGCCAACCAGCATGAGATCACCCATCTCGGCACCGTCTCCCTCTCCCCCCGGATATCCCCTGATAACAATCGGATCGCCTTTTCCTCCCTCGGCAAGGACGGCTTCCAGATTCGCATGTACTCGCTCCTCCTCAACCGTATGGTTAACTTCCCGGGGGCAGGTGGAACCAATCTCTCACCCGCATGGTCACCCAATGGCCAAGACATCGCCTTCTCTTCCTCGCGCACCGGAGACCCGGAGATTTATATCGCCAACTCCAATGGCGGGGCTGCGCGCCGGGTCACCAGCTTCCGCGGGCCTGACGTCTCGCCCGTCTTCAATCCGAAGACCGGCTCGCAGATCGCCTGGATCAGCGGACGCACGAATCTTCCACAGCTCTACGTCATGGATGCCGACGGCTCCGCTGTCACCCGCCTGACCGACGGAGGCTATGCCACTTCCCCATCGTGGTCCCCCAACGGTCAGTTCCTCGCCTTTGCCTGGAATCGCAAGTACGGTCCCGGAGCACCCGGCGGCCAGGACATCTATGTCATGGAAGTCGCCACCAAGCGCTGGATTCAGGTCACCCACGAGATCGGCCGCTGCGACTTTCCCTCATGGTCTCCAGATGGACGCCATCTCGTCTTTGCCAACTCCCCGGACGGTCGTGCCTCCAGCACACGCATCGTCAGCATGCTCGCCGATGGAACTGGTCGCCGCAACCTTACAGGTGGCGGAGCCGACATGCCAAACTGGAGCTGGAAGTAGTAATCAGACTTCCCCTGCGCGAAATTTCATTGCAGTTCGCGCAGGTAACCTGAAACCCTTAGTTCTACCCGAAAGAGAAAGAGCAGGAGAACCCTCCAATGAACGTATCGCCCGCGATTTACCGCAAGGCTCTGGTTATGGCTGCTGTCGTGGCCGCCCTTAGCGCCGTGACTGGCTGCCACAAGAAGGACAAGGCCGTTAACCCTGCCTCGCTTGGCCCCATGCCCTCATCCGCTCCCGCCCCCACGGCGAATCTCGCCGCGGACCCCGTCGCCATCGACGTAGGTCAGTCCGTCGTGCTGAACTGGCGCACCACGAACGCCACTTCCGTCACCATCGACGGCATCGGTGAAGTCCCGGCCAATGGAACCCAGACCGTCTCGCCCTCCACTTCCACCGACTTCCATCTCACCGCGAAAGGTGATGGCGGAACTGCCGACGCGAATGTCCGGGTAACCGTCCGTGTCCCCCAGGCTCCCACCGCGGGTAACGACAGCGGCGATATGGGTTCCGAGGCTGCCTTCCACCAGAACGTCAAGGACATCTTCTTCGATTACGACAGCTACGATCTCCGCCCCGACGCGCAGGGCTCTGCCCAGACCGCTGCTTCGTATCTGAACTCGCACACCGCCATCAAGATCGTCATCGGTGGATACTGCGACGATCGCGGATCGGCTGAATACAACCTGGCCCTCGGTGAGAACCGCGCCAACGCCGCCAAGACCGGACTCGTTAACGCTGGCGTAGCCGCTTCTCGTATCCGCGTCATCAGCTACGGCAAGGAGAAGCAGTTCTGCTCCGAACAGAACGAAAGCTGCTGGCAGCAGAATCGCCGCGCCCAGTTCTCGCTCGACCGCTAATTTTGCCGGGACGCATAACGAACCTACTGGCCCTCGCGTCTGCCGCTCGCTTCAAGGCGGCGCGGGGGTCTAAATTATCAGTACGCTGAAACAACGAAACACGAGGCACAAAGCCGCCATGAAAATCCCGATCCCCATCTTCCGACGTTCAGTCACGATGGCCAGCGCGGTCCTCGCTGCATCCCTTCTCCTTCCTGCATCCCCAGCCTTCGCCGTTAGCAAGGAGATCGTGCAGCTTCAGACCCAGGTTCAGCAGCTTCAGGATGCCGTCGCCCGGCTTCAACAATCCAACGACGAGCGCATGGGCGTCATGAAGGACCTCATCCAGCAGAGCGCCGATTCGGTCAACCGCATGTCGCTCAATATCGATTCCCTGCAGAAGCAGTTGCAAAACCGGCAAGGCAACCAGGACACCAAGCTCGATCAGGTCTCCGGGCAGATGCAGTCCCTCAACGATTCGCTCGACGAGGTCAAGGCCCGGCTCGCCCGTCTGGAGAAGGCCACCCAGGACATCCAGAGCCAGCAGCAGCAGATCAACTCGAATGCGCCTGCCGGAGGAACCCCCTTCGACAACGCTGCTCCCCCCGCCAACACCCCTCCGCCAGCTACGACTCCGGCTCCGGTGCGCAAGGGAAAGCCCTCAGCCGGAACGCCCATGTCCGAGGCGTCTCCGGCACCCGACATACCCGCTCCAGCCGCTCCCGCAGCTCCTCCCGTTGATGACCTCTACAAAACCGCGCTCGGCGACTATATGGGGGCGAAGTACCAGCTCGCCTCCTCCGAGTTTGCCGATGTCGTAAAGTCTTACCCGGACCATCCCCTCGCCGGAAACGCCTCCTTCTACCAGGGCGAAATCGCCTACCGCGCTGGAAAGTATCAGGACGCCATCAAGGAATACGACAAGGTCATCGAGCAGTACGCCGATAGCAACAAGGTTCCCGTCTCCCACCTCCACAAGGGTCAGGCCCTCATTGCTCTCAAACAGAACGACGCCGGAGTCCGCGAGCTCCGCGCCCTCATCCAGCGCTTCCCCAACTCCCCCGAAGCCATGCAGGCCCGCAGCAAGCTGAGCGGCATGGGCATTACCGTTACACCCAAGCGTTAGAAGTCAGAACCGGAATCCCGCTCCTCCCGCCAAAATCCCCACCCCTCAAAATTTCTGATTACATCGCCAGGCCAGCCTCCCAGCCTTAGCATTCCCCAGCCTCGTGCATTCCTCGGCCCCGCACCTTCCGAGCGCCCCTCTACCGTCATTCTGAGCGGAGCGTAGCGGAGTCGAAGGCCTGCCCTGAGCAAAGTCGAACGGGATCCCTGTATTTCGCCCCTGCTGACACAAATCACAGGGGATCCGAAATAACCCGGACATAAAAGACCTGTCAAGCCAAAATCCAAATAAGCCATTCCCATTCAGCAAGATAGATCTGCCGATCAGTTTCTCCCGAATCGCTATCATGGAAGTAGGCGCATAGTCCGGCACGAAACCTGCCCCGACATAGCGCCTGCAGGGGGAAACACAAGTCCGGACCTAAGATCTATTATTTGAAGACTTTGCGCAAAATAGTACGGGGGGAGCGGGTCAGTTGCGGATCCCCGCCATCACCGCCTCGATCTCGCGACGCTGCTCCTCGGTCGGTGGTAGCAGAGGAAGCCGGGGCCGTCCGCCGAAGTACCCGTTCAGATCGCATCCGAACCGGATACCCGGAACTCCCAGCTCCGACTCGACCTTCGCGATCGCCGGAGCGATTCGAGCCTGCTTCTCATCCGCCAGAGGCTGATCGTCATCCTTCCACGCCGCGTAGACTTCGTAGCAGCCCTGAGGGGCCGCCGCCGCGAAGTCAGGCATCGCTCCAACCGCTCCTGCCCGCAGGCCCGCCAACATCCCGGCGGAGCTGGCACAGATCAGCTGGAAACCGACCGCCTTCGTCCGAGTCTTGATCGCAGGCTTCGGAGGAGCTGTTGCAACCGCCACACCGCCGCCTAGACTCTCGGCGGAGACAAACGTCGACGCACCGGCTTGCTCCTTCACCGCAAGCATCCGTCCAGTGACCGCCGAAAAGACTGTGGTCACCGTAGCCTCACGGCGAATCTTCGAGGTCGCGCTCAGGATGCTCGCAACTCGGGTTGCAGAAGCGTCCTGGTCCGCCAGACCGATGATTCCGGAATGCGTCGCAAGCTCCGCCACTGCATGGACAGAAAGTGAAGCTGAGGGAACGGAGTACAAAATCACCGGAAGCGAAGAGCGGTCTGCGATTGCCTGAAAAAAAGTAAGCGTCTCGCGCATCTGTTCTTCGCGTAAAAATGCCGGCCGTTTCACCAGAACCGCATCGTATCGAACCGACGCCGCAAACTCCGCCAGATCCAGCGTTCCCACAACGCTCCCGCGTGAAACGCCGGCAATCATCACCTTCGTCTCTCCCGCGACAGACATCGCCGCCGCGAGCGCCTCGCGCGTCTCGGAATCCGAAAGCATCGCCGCGTCACCATTCTCGGCGAGAACGGCCAGGCCAGCGACCGGGGTCCGCGAATAGCGGTCCACATTGTGCTCGATCTTGCGAAGGTTCAGGCGACCGTCCGGATAGAACGGCGTAGTCAGCGGAAGATGAAGACCTTCAAGCAGCATGGATCGATCGTACCTTTCTCAACGGCCTGCGTGCAGCTCCTGCAGGGCAAAGACATTCAAGGTTCCGCGCTGCAATGCCGAGATCCCCTCCGCAGCCGCCCGTGCCGCCGCGAGGGTCGTAATGGTCGGAATACGAGCCTGCACCGCTGCTCGCCGAATCGCCTTCTCGTCGAAGAAGGTGTCCTGCCCGCGCGGCGTATTGACGATCAACTGAATCCGGTCGCCCTTGATCAGATCCACGACGTTCGGCCGGCCTTCCTTCACCTTGTAGACGCGCTCAGGCTGCAGACCTGCGGCCTCCAGCACCTCGGCGGTCCCATGCGTCGCGACCAGATGGAAGCCCATCTCGACGAACTGTTTTGCGAGCATGACCGCGCCCTTCTTATCGTGGTCATTGACGCTCAGGAAGAGTGTCCCCTTCATCGGAAGCTGTTGTCCCGCGGCAATCTGCGCCTTGGCAAACGCTTCGCCGAAGTTGTCCGCGACTCCCATAACCTCGCCGGTCGAACGCATCTCCGGACCAAGCACCGGATCAACGCCCTGGAACTTGCCCCAGGGAAAGACCGGCGATTTGACGAAGAAGTGAGAGCCAGTCCCAAGATCCTTGCCCGATGCAACTTGCTCCGGAAGAAGCTGCTTGAGCTTTTGCCCCACCATAATGCGCGAGGCAATCTTGGCCAGTGGAATTCCGGTCGCCTTCGAGACGTAAGGAACCGTTCGCGAAGCACGAGGATTGACCTCGATGACAAAAACTTTGCCGCGCTGAATCGCGAACTGAATGTTGACGAGACCTCGAACTGAGAGCGACATCGCAAGCTTGCGCGTGTAGTCGCGAATCGTGTCCAGAACCTCTGGAGCGATATCTACCGAGGGGAGCACGCAGGAAGAGTCGCCCGAGTGAATTCCAGCCTCTTCGATGTGTTCCATGATGCCCGCGATCACGACATCGTCGCCGTCGCACAAAGCATCGACATCTACCTCGGTCGCGTCCTCGAGGAAGTGATCGATCAGCACCGGGCGTTCCTGCGAATACTCGATCGCTGTCGTCATATAGCGAACGACGGCTTCATTGTCATATGCAATGACCATCGCACGTCCACCAAGGACATACGAGGGCCGCACAAGTACTGGATAGCCAACACGGTTTGCACCTGCAACGGCCTCTTCCACACTCGTCGCCATCGCGCCCTGTGGTTGCGGAATCTTCAGATCTTCGATCAGCTTTCCGAATCGCTTGCGATCTTCTGCAAGGTCGATGGATTCAGGCGAGGTTCCAATGATCGGCACTCCCGCCTTCTTGAGCGGAAGGGAGAGATTCAAAGGCGTCTGTCCCCCGAACTGCACGATCATTCCGATCTCTGCGCCAGCGGAGGCTTCATGTTCGTAAACTGAGAGCACGTCCTCGAGCGTCAACGGCTCGAAGTAGAGCCGGTCGCTGGTGTCGTAGTCGGTAGACACAGTCTCGGGATTGCAGTTGACCATGATGGTCTCGTAGCCGTCTTCGCGAAGGGCAAAGGCAGCGTGGCAGCAGCAGTAATCGAACTCGATGCCCTGCCCGATTCGATTTGGCCCGCTGCCCAGGATGATGATCTTCTTCTTCGAGCTCGGCGCTGCCTCGTCCTCTTCGTCGTAGCAGCTGTAGAGGTAAGGCGTGAAGCTCTCGAACTCAGCCGCGCAGGTATCGACGAGCTTGAAGACCGGGTTGACGCCAAGCTTTTTGCGAAGGGCACGAATCTTTGCGGTTCCATCCGCGCCAGTGAGACCCCAGACGGCAGCAAGCCGCTCGTCAGAGATACCCATCCGCTTGGCCGTGCGAAGCTGATCGGCGGTTACCTCGTCGATGCTGACGCCGCCGATCGCCTTGATCTCATCGGTAATCTGTTTGACCTGGTGCAGGAACCACGGATCCATCGTGGTAATGCGAGCAACTTCACGTACGGTCATTCCGCGCTCGAAGGCATAACGAACGTAAGAGAGGCGCTCAGGATGGGGAGTGACCAGACGCTGAGTCAGACGGCGCGGCTCAATGTCATCCGCGGTAGCTTTCTTGCCTGTTTCGAGCGAGCGGACGGCCTTCATCATGGCTTCCTTGAAGGTGCGTCCGATTGCCATCACCTCACCGACAGACTTCATCTGAGGACCGAGAGTCTCATCGGCTCCGGGAAACTTCTCGAACTGCCATTTGGGAATCTTCACCACGACGTAATCGATGGTGGGCTCGAAGCAGGCAGGGGTCGCCTTGGTGATATCGTTCTGGATCTCATCCAGCGTATAGCCGACAGCGAGCCGCGCCGCGATCTTCGCAATGGGAAAGCCTGTAGCCTTCGAGGCGAGTGCGCTCGAGCGCGAGACACGCGGGTTCATCTCGATGACAGTCATGCGCCCTGTGATCGGGTTGACTGCAAACTGTACGTTGCTTCCCCCGGTCTCAACACCAATCTCGCGAATGACGCGAATCGCGGCGTCACGCATTACCTGGTACTCGCGGTCCGTTAGAGTCTGAGCAGGTGCGACGGTGATGGAGTCTCCAGTGTGAACGCCCATTGGATCGAAGTTTTCGATCGAGCAGATGATGATGACGTTGTCTTTTAGATCGCGAACGACCTCAAGCTCGTACTCCTTCCAGCCGAGAACGCTCTCTTCGATCAGGCACTCGTGTACAGGACTCAGGTCGAGTCCACGGGACAGGATCTCGGTCATCTCCTCGCGGTTGTAAGCGATGCCACCGCCGGAGCCGCCAAGGGTAAAGCTGGGACGGATGACGGCGGGAAAGCCGATCTTCGCCGCGAACTCGAGTCCTCCGCTTACAGTGTTCACAAGCTGAGACTTCGGCATGTCGAGGCCGATCTTGTTCATCGCGTCCTTGAACAGCAGGCGATCCTCAGCTTTTTTGATCGCATCGAGCTTCGCGCCGATCAGCTCAACGCCATGCTTCTCGAGAAATCCGGAGTCGGCGAGATCCACAGCGAGGTTCAGCGCAGTTTGCCCGCCAACGGTCGGAAGCACGGCAAACTTACCCGATCCTGCAGACATCATCTCCACTTCAACCCGGATAATCTCTTCCAGGTAAGCAACACTGAGTGGCTCGATGTAAGTGCGATCAGCGACCTCGGGATCGGTCATGATCGAGGCGGGATTCGAGTTGATCAGAACAACTTCATAGCCTTCGGCCTTGAGCGCCTTGCACGCCTGGGTGCCGGAGTAGTCGAACTCCGCCGACTGGCCAATTACGATCGGGCCTGAGCCGATCACAAGAATCTTCGCGATGTCATTTCTGCGTGGCATCTTTACGTCTTTCCTGTTGCTGAATCCTGCCGGCGTTTCAAAGGGCGCTCTATTTCGCGCCCTTTGTCATCAATCGTGGAGAGAAACTACCCTTTCCACTCTTCCATCATCTTGCGGAAGTCTTTGAAGAGGTAGTGTGAGTCGTGGGGCCCGGGGCTGGCCTCGGGGTGGTACTGGACGCTGAACATCGGGTCGGTCTTGTGCTTCAGGCCGGCGAGCGTCTGGTCATTGAGGTTGGTGTGGGTCTTCTCGACGTTGTCGGGCAGAGACTCCGGGTCGACGTTGAAGTTGTGGTTCTGTGCCGTGATCTCAACCTTGCCCGTCTGGTGATTCATAATGGGATGATTGCCGCCGTGGTGGCCGAACTTGAGCTTGTAGGTCTTGCCGCCGAGGGCCAGGCCGAAGATCTGATGCCCCAGGCAGATGCCGAACATGGGCTTCTTGCCTTGCAGCTTCTGTACGTTTTCGATGGCGTAGTCGAGCGGCTCAGGATCGCCTGGACCGTTCGAGAAGAAGATGCCGTCAGGATTCATCGCAAGAACATCTTCGGCGGAGGTCTTTGCCGGGACGACGGTGACGTTGATGTTCTCGCGCGCGAGCATGCGCAGGATGTTTTCCTTGATGCCGAAGTCGTAGGCGACGACGTGGAGAGGCTGTCCATCTACGGACGGCTTCAGGAACGGATCGCCGGTCTGGTTTTTGGGCTCGGTCGCATCCCATTTGTAGGGCTCTTTTGTCGTGACTACGCTGGCGAGATCGGTGCCTTCCATCTTGGGGATGGAACGGGCCTTCGCGACGAGGGCTTCCGCGTCGAGGTTGTCGCCGCTGGCCATGACGCCGCGCATCACGCCGTTAGCGCGGAGGTGGCGAACAACGGCGCGAGTGTCCACTTCGGCGATGACAGGAACGCCGTAGCGCTCGAGGTATTCGTCAGCGACCTGGGTGGAGCGCCAGTTGGAGCTTACAGGCGAGAACTCGCGGGTAACGAGGCCTTCGATGTATGGTTTCTTCGATTCGGCGTCGTGCGGTGTCGTTCCGTAGTTGCCGATGTGAGGATTGGTGAGGACTACAATCTGTCCCGCGTAGGAGGGATCGGTGAAGATCTCCTGATAACCGGTAAGAGATGTATTGAAGACCACTTCGCCGGAGCATTCCGTCCGTGCGCCAAAACTTTTGCCGCGAAAGATGCGCCCGTCTTCGAGCGCCAAGATTGCCTGCATTGCCTCTCCGAGGAGTGGATTTAATAGATTCTAACAGTATCTTCGGAGCTCTGCTGCGAAGCCGTAAACGTAGAGGCGACAGATTCACGTCGCAGCGATTTTTTTATTTCTCTGTAACCGTGATCTAGCTTCGGTTCCATGCTTACAGTGTTTGCAGCGATGCCACAAGTTCGTGTCGAAGATGGCTTCAGAGGTCTGGCTTCGGGGTCCCCCCTCCCTGTCTTTTCGCGCAAAGTCTTCGAAAGAGAAAAGATAGGTCCGGACTTCCGATTGTGATCCTTCGTAGTTTTGTTGTAAGACGACGATGCCCGGCTGTGCGGCCGGGCATCTGTTCCTCTGATTTAAGCGTAACAGGGCGAGTCAAGGGGTTTGTTGTGGATTGGAACTTCGAGTGCGCACTTCGAGTTCCATCAGGTTAAGCGATGTGCGCGTTCTTTCCATCTGCCCTGGCAGGTCCTGGCACTTTCGTCGTGGTGAAGATTGAGGCGTTTCAGGCAATGACCTGGAAGTCTTCGACAGCGTCCGTAAGCGGCTTCTGCCAGCCTCCGGGAGGTGTGACGTTGTCGAGCGCCTGCTGGGGGATATCGGCGGGGCCCCAGGTATCGAGGGCGTAGGGATAGACGGGAGTGTTTGCCTTGAGGACGGGATCGACGATGCGCCATGCCTCTTCGACGTAGTCCTGACGGGCGAAGAGAGTGGAGTCTCCGGCCATGGCGTCGGTGAGAACGCGCTCGTAGGCCTCCATCTCTTCGGAACGGGGATGACGGCAGGCTTCCAGCTCGACGAGGGAGCGATGGCCCTCCTCCATGGGAGTTGCGACGGAGACGGCGAGGGCGATGGTCATCTCGGGCATGATGCGGAAGCGCACGTAGTTCTGCGGAGCGGGGTCGGTGAGGTTGGTCTGGGGTGGGCGGCGGAGGCGGGCGATGACCTCGGTGCAGGTGGTGGGGAGATTTTTGCCGGCACGGATGTAGAAGGGCACGTCGTCCCATCGCCAGTTTTTGATCTCGAGGCGGAGAGCGGCGTAGGTCTCGACGGTGGAGTTGGGGGCGACGCCCTTTTCGTCCTTGTAGCCGAGGAACTGGCCGCGGACGAGGTTGCAGGTCTCAATGGGGGGGATGGCCTTGAGGACTTTGACCTTTTCGTCGCGGATGGATTCGCTATCGCGTCGTGCGGGGCATTCCATGGCGAGATTGCACATGACCTGGAAGATGTGATTTTCGATGACGTCGCGGATGGCTCCGTTCTGGTCGTAGAAGGCACCGCGGCCCTGGATGCCGAAGTTTTCAGCCATGGTGATCTGAACGCTCTCTATGTAGTCGCGGTTCCAGAGCGGCTCGAGGAAGGCGTTGGAGAAGCGAAAGGAAACCATGTCTTGCACCGGCCCCTTGGCGAGGTAATGGTCGATGCGAAAGATGGCGGATTCGGGAAATGCCGAGAGAAGGACGCGGTTGAGCTCCTGGGCGGAGGCGAGATCGTGACCGAAGGGCTTTTCGACGATGATGCGTGCGCCGTTAGAACAACCGGAGCCGACGAGCTGCTCCACTACCTTTTCAAACAGCGAGGGTGGGATGGCGAGGTAGTGAGCCGGGTGCTTGGCGGGTCCCATCTCCTTGCGAACGGCAGCGAAGGTGGAGGCATTTGCATAGTCGCCGTCAACGTAATGGAGCAACGAAGAGAGCTTCTGCCAAGCATCGCGATCGACGCCGCCATGCTTTTCGAGCGAATCCTGGGCACGGGCTTTGAGCTGGTCCAGATTCCAGCCTGCTTTGGCGACACCGATGACGGGGACGTTGAGATGTCCGCGCTTGGCCATCGCCTGCAGGGCAGGAAAGATTTTCTTGTAGGCGAGGTCGCCGGTGGCTCCGAAGAAGACCAGGGCGTCGGAGTGGATTACGGGCTGGACAGTAGGGGCTTGCGCGCTCAAGAGCATCTCTCCTTGTGGCTACAGTTATTTGGCGACGGGTTTTTCTAGGTGGCCGCCAAATTCGTAGCGCATGGCGGAGAGAAGTTTATCGGAGAAGTCGGCGAGGCCGCGAGAGGCGAACCTTTCATAGAGAGCTGTAGAAAGGACGGGAGTGGGAATGCCCTCGTCGATACCGGCTTTGATGGTCCAGCGGCCTTCTCCGGAGTCGGAGACGCGGCCGCCGAACTTCGAGAGTTGCGGATCTTCGGCGAGCGCGGAGGCGGTGAGATCGAGCAACCAGGAGGCGATGACCGAGCCGCGACGCCAGACCTCGGTTACCGCGGGAAGGTTAAAGTCGTACTGGTAATGCTCCGGATCGCGCAGTGGAGTGGTTTCGGCGTCGATCTCCTCGGTATGGCTGCCGATGTTGGCGCCTTTGAGGACGGCGAGGCCCTCGGCGTACGCGGCCATCATGCCGTATTCGATTCCATTGTGAACCATCTTGACGAAGTGGCCGGCTCCATTCGCCCCGCAGTGGAGATAGCCTTGTTCGGCGGTACCGCCGATCTTGTCGAAGTCGGGGGTGCGAGGAACGTCTCCGGGCCCGGGAGCGATGGCCTGGAAGATGGGATCGAGATGCTGGACGATTTCGTTCTCGCCGCCGATCATCATGCAGTAACCGCGCTCCAGCCCCCAGACGCCGCCGCTAGTACCTACGTCAACGTAGTGAATGCCTTGAGGGCTGAGTTCCTTAGAGCGGCGGATATCGTCGATGTAGTAGGAGTTGCCGCCGTCGATCATGATGTCGCCGGATTTGAGGTGGGGAACAAACTCCGCGAGGGAGTGGTCGACGAAGCCGGCGGGGATCATCAACCAGATGGGTCGCGGAGGCGTAAGTTTGGCGACAAGATCTTCTGGGGAGGAGGCTCCGATGACGCCTTTTACCTTCGCGAGCTCGGAGACGACCTCCGGCGAGCGGTCATAAACGACACATTCATGTCCATGCGCCGCGAGTCTGCGAACCATGTTCGCACCCATTCTTCCAAGACCTACCATTCCAAGCTGCATCGGCTTCTCCTTCGTTTGCGTCTTCGCTAGAGTTTGACCGCAGGTTATTCCAATCGGTTACAGAAACTTATGAAAACTTCATTTGGATAGGATGACCGATGCTACGGAATCGCCGTATGGCCCTGGCAGGCAGCGAGCAAGTGAAACCAGAAACAGTATCTCCTATTTTTGAATTGGAAGGATTCGTTAAAAACCAAATGCGCCGATGCCGGAAGGCACCAGCGCATGGAGGTTCGGAGGGCGTTATTCGCCGAAGTTGACGGACTCGATGCCAAGGAATTCTGCTGCCTGGCCGAGCTCTTCTTCGATGCGAAGGAGCTGGTTGTACTTCGCAATGCGATCGGTACGGGAAGCAGATCCGGTCTTGATCTGGCCGGCACCCGTGCCGACAGCGAGATCGGCGATGAAGACGTCTTCCGTCTCGCCGGAGCGATGGCTGATGATGGAGGTATAACCATAGCGCCGGGCGAGCTCAATGGCATCGAGCGTCTCGGAGATGGTACCGATCTGGTTGACCTTGATCAGGATGGAGTTTGCAATCTTTTGCTCAATCCCCTGCTGCAGGCGCTTGGTGTTGGTGACGAAGAGATCGTCACCTACAAGCTGAATCTTGTCGCCGATGGCTTCGGTAAGGAACTGCCAGCCCTCCCAGTCGTCTTCGGCGAGACCATCTTCGATGGAGATGATGGGATAGCGCTGGGTCCAGTCCTGCCAGAAGGCCGCCATCTCAGCGGAGGAGAGTTCGCGCTTGTCGGACTTCTTGAAGACATATTTTCCACTCTCCTTGTTGTAGAACTCGCTGGAGGCAGGATCAAGCGCGATGGCGATGTCCTCACCGGGCTGATACCCGGCGAGTTGGATAGCTTCGAGGATAAGGTCTACGGCTTCTTCGTTGGACTTGAGATTAGGAGCGAAGCCGCCTTCGTCGCCGACAGCGGTGTTGTATCCCTTCTTCTTGAGGACGCTTTTGAGAGTATGAAAGGTCTCGGTTCCCCATCGGAGCGCATCGGAAAAGGTCTCAGCGCCAACGGGCATAACCATGAACTCCTGAAAATCAACGTTGGAGTCGGCGTGAGACCCTCCATTGATGATGTTCATCATGGGCGTGGGAAGGATGCAGGCGTTGACACCGCCGAGATAGCGGTAGAGGGGAAGTTTAAGGGCTTCGGCGGACGCGCGCGCAGCGGCCATGGAGACGGCCAGGATGGCATTGGCGCCGAGTTTGGACTTGTTTTCGGTGCCGTCGATGGCGATCATGGTGGCGTCGATGAGGCGCTGGTTGGAGGCATCCATGCCGGTAAGCTCGGGCGCGAGAATCGACTCGACGTTCTCGACGGCCTGAAGAACGCCCTTGCCGAGGTAGTGCTCCTTGTCGCCATCACGCAGCTCGACGGCCTCGTGCTCGCCGGTGGAGGCTCCGCTGGGGACGGCGGCGCGACCTCGTGCTCCGCCATCGAGGACGACGTCGGCTTCAACGGTGGGGTTGCCGCGGGAGTCGAGAATTTCGCGCGCGTGAATCGAGACGATCTCAGTCATGTTGCTCCTGTCGTTGGGTAAATCGAAAGTTTGGGGGATGATGCGGTGGACGAGACGCTCGTTGAGCTTCGGACGACGGTCTACGGGAATGCGATGACCGCCTGCTAAACCGATTGTCTCCACGATCTTTGCGCCTGGCTTTGTGTCTGGGAACGTCACCTGTTGAATTTTAGCAAAGGCCTTGACGGCTCGCATGGACGACGCATGAATGTGTTTTTCGGCATCCGCCGGGTGTTCGGGGATGTAGTAGCAGGGTCGATTCCCTCTCGGGGATTTTGGCGATAGCTCAGTTGGAAGCCTTAAACTCAGATATGGAAGGCTTGTGCGAGATGCCGAGCCATGACCGGAAGGATGTTAGCCCATGAAGATTCGGATGATTCCTGCAGCCGTCCTTGTTGTAGCGGCGCTTCCGCTAGCAGCACAAAACGGGCGAACCGGGGTTTCGAACCCCGATGCCGTGACAATTGATGCGGATAATGGAGAGGCAGCGGCTTCCCCCAAGACCGAGACGCCTCGGCACGCGTTGACTCCGGCAAAGCCTTCGGCGGCAAAGCCAGAGGCGGCCGAAGAAACCTATGGTC
>Ga0193717_1000404_pt1 | contig 30089 bp, 27 predicted proteins | sample U2c2metaG_FD_145900 | JGI IMG/M metagenome (GOLD analysis project Ga0193717, IMG submission 145900) | Soil microbial communities from a riparian zone of the East river system, Colorado, United States - U2c2 | ecosystem: Environmental > Terrestrial > Soil > Riparian zone | place: USA: East River...
AGCGCCGCCACCGGGACCACCACTAGGACCGCCACGCGCGCCGCCACCGGGACCACCGCGAGCGCCGCCGCCGGGACCGCCACCAGGACCGCCACGACCACCACCGGTCGGACGAGCCGGCCGGGGCGGCATCATGCCCGGGTTCGGGCGAGGCGGCATCGCGCCGGGCGACGGCCGGGGGCCGCCCGCCGGCGCGGCGCCGCCACGCGGACCGGCCGCGGGCCGGTTCTCACCTGGCCGGGCCGCACGCTCGCCACCTGGCGCGCCGGTACCACCCGGACGCGGGCCGGGAGCCGGCCGCGACGGGGGTGCGCCCGCACCGACGCCGAACGGGTTGTTGCCGACGCGCGGCGCACGGGGGCCCGGCTTCGGCGACTGGCGCCGGGGTGGCACGACCGCGCCACCCTGGTTGCCCTGCTGGTTGTTCTGCGGCTTGTGTTGCTCGCGCTGAGCGGCCTGCGGCTGCGCGGGCTCCTGCTGCTCGAACGCAGGCTGCTGCGGCGCGGGGGGCGCCGGCTGCTGCGGGGCCGGGGACGCGGGGCGCTGGGCCTCGGTCTCCACCTTCGCCGCGGCCGGAGCCGGGGTCGGTGCGGCCGGCGCCGCCGGTCCCGGCTTCACGGCCGGCCTCGGCGCCGCCGGTGCGGGCTGTGCCGCCGCCGGCTGTGCCGCGGCAGCGGGCTGCGCCGGCTCGGCGGCCGGCTTCGGCCGCGCGGGCCCGGGGGTGGGCGCGGACGACGAACGTCCGCCACCGCCCGACTTCGACTCGCCGCCTGCTTTGGGGTACGCGTCCCGCAACCTGCGGGCCACCGGGGCCTCAACGGTGGAGGACGCGGACTTCACGAACTCACCAAGGTCTTTCAACTTGGCGAGCACATCCTTGCTGGTTACTCCGAGCTCCTTTGCGAGCTCGTGTACTCGGGCCTTGCCTGCCACTGCTCTCCTCGTCCGAGTGAGGCCGGCGGCACGGACCCGCGCGACCTCGTCTTATCGTCTGTCGTTCATGGCTTCAGCTTCACGGCTGACTCATGACGGGTCGACCTGCCTTCGTTCGTCCAGCCCGGTCCGGGAAACTCCCGTGCCGGTCGTGCGGTGAACCAGCGCCTCCAGCTGGGTTCGGAGGCGGCCAGCGTCGAGTTCACCAGCGACGCGTAACGCTCTCGCGAACGCGCGCCTTCGCTCGGCCTTGCTCAGACAATCGAGGTTCGGATGTAGCCACGCGCCCCGACCTGCCAGTGATCTTCGCAGATCGAGCGCGAGCTCCCCATCCAGTTTCACGACCCGGAGCAACTCACCAGCCAACGTCCTGTTCCGGCAACCGACGCAGGTACGCACCGGGCCGAGGGCCTTTTTCGGTGCGGACGCATGCGCGGACGCCGGTCCAGATCGATGAACCACTGACGAGTCTATCCCGTCCGCCTCAGTCGGCCGAACCCGACGCCGGTGCGACTTTGCTCGCACCCGCCGGACCCGCCGTCACGTCGTTGTCCTGGTCCTCCGGATCGGGCGGCGCCTGGTCGCTGCGGATGTCGATCCGCCAGCCGGTCAGCCGGGCGGCGAGGCGGGCGTTCTGCCCCTCCTTGCCGATGGCCAGCGACAACTGGAAGTCCGGCACCACGACTCGAGCCGTCTTCGCCCGTTCGTCGACCACCGTGACCGAGATGACCTTCGCGGGCGACAGCGCGTTGCCGACGAACGTCGCCGGCTCGTCGGAGTGGTCGATGATGTCGATCTTCTCGCCGAGCAGCTCGCTCATCACGTTGCGCACCCGCGCGCCCATCGGGCCGATGCACGCGCCCTTGGCGTTGACGCCCTGGATCGTGGACCGCACCGCGATCTTGGAGCGGTGGCCGGCCTCGCGGGCGACCGCCGGGATCTCGACGGTGCCGTCGGCGATCTCCGGGACCTCCAGCGCGAACAGCCGCCGCACCAGGTTCGGGTGCGTACGGGACAACGTGATCTGCGGCCCGCGTGTTCCCCGGCTCACCCCGAGCACGTAGCACTTGATGCGCGTGCCGTGCTCGTAGCGCTCGCCCGGCACCTGCTCGGCTGCGGGCAGCACGCCCTCGGTGTCGCCGACCTGGACCACGACCATGCCGCGCGAGTTGGCGCGCGCGTCGCGCTGCACCACTCCGGCGACGATCTCGCCCTCCTTGGCGGAGAACTCGCCGAACGTCCGCTCGTTCTCCGCGTCCCGCAGTCGCTGCAGGATGACCTGACGCGCGGTGGTTGCCGCGATCCGGCCGAAGCCCTCCGGCGTGTCGTCCCACTCGTCGCCCGGCTCGCCGTCCTGGCCGACCTCGAACGCGATCACGCGGACGAGTCCGGAGCGGCGGTCGATGTCGATCTTGGCGTGTGCCTGGTGGCCGTCGGTGTGCTTGTACGCGGTGAGCAGCGCCGTCTCGATCGCGTCGATCACCGTGTCGAAGGGGATGTCCTTGTCCCGCTCGATCGCCCGCAGCGCTGCGATGTCGACATTCACCTCGACCCCTCCTCATGTGCCAGCTTGGCAATCTCGGCCGCGGGTGGCTCTTTGAACTCCACCTCGATGACGGCATGCTCGATCTCTGCGTATTCCACGCTGCGTAACTCGTCGTCCACCAGCAGCTCGACGGAGTCCTCCGCCGCGTCGCCGACCCGCGCGAGGAACGCGCCGCCGTCGGGTTGGCGGACGGCGACCTTGCGCAGCCGTGCGCGGCGCCAGTGCCGCGGTCTGGTCAGCGGCCGGTCCACCCCCGGCGACGTGACCTCGAGTGTGTAGGCGTCGCCGAGGAAGCCGGGTTCCTCCTGCGCGTCGAGCGCCTCGGACACCGCCCTCGACACGGTGGCGACCTCGTCGAGGCCGATCCCGCCGTCCGCGCCGTCGCGGTCGACGACGACCTTGACGAGCTGTCGCCGGCCCGCCTGCTGCACGTGTACCTGCTCGAGCTCGAACCCGGCGCGTGCGACGGCGTCCGCGACTACCGGCTCCAGCTTCTCGCCGGCGCCGTTGGTGGGTTGTCGCTGACCGGGCACGTGCCGCTCCCCTGCTTTTGTGGTCGTTCACCTTGCGTGGTTGCCAAGCGTATCTCGTCCCGTCTGTCGCCCTGGGTCCGAGCAGGCATGGTGCGTCCGACCGGGTGTCGTGGCGGCCTGGCAGTATGACGGCCTGTGATGGTCTCCCGCCGTGCGGCGCTGCGGTTGGGCGCGTTGGCCGCCCTCGTTCCGGTGGTCCCGAGCGTCTCCGCGTGCACCGAGGAGCCGCCGAAGCCACCGCCACCCGACCCGCTCGCCGATCTCGCGGCGCAGGCACGTGCGGACGCCGCGCTCGCGACGTCGGTCGCCACCGGCACGCCCGCGCTCGCCGCGACGGCGACCGAGATCGCCGAGGCGCGGACCGAGCACGCGACCGTGTTGCAGGCCGAGGTCGACCGCGCGCGGCCCCCGGTCTCCTCGTCGGCGCGTACCTCACCGGCTCCCGTCCCCCAGGCGCCCGCCAACCCGGTCGCGGCGCTGGTCGAGGCGCTCACCACGGCGGAGAAGCAGGCCGCCGACCTCGTACCGACCGTGCCCCGCTACCGCGCCGGGCTGCTCGGCTCGGTGGCCGCCGGCTGCGCGAGCCTGCGGGTGGTGTTGACATGACGTCGCCGACCCCGCCGACCGCGAAGGTCACGCTCACGGCGGAGGCCGCGACTGCCGTCCAGGACGCGCTGGGCGCCGAGCACGCCGCGCTGTGGGTGCACGGGCTGGTGAGCGCGTTCCTGCCGGCCGACTTCGACGCGGCCGTCGCCGAGGGTTCGATCGCGCACCGGACCCGCAGGGACGACACCGAGCTGATGCTCAACGGCGCGGGTCAGAGCCCGAGGTCGGCGGAGCCCGCGTACGTCACGCCGCAACCGGTCACCGACCAGCCGTCGGCGATCGCGGTGCTGGCGTTGGCCGAGGCGGACGTGACGGTCGCGTGGCGTGCGGTGCTGGAACGCACGGACGCGCGGGCCCTGCGGTCCACCGCGCTGGCGGCCCTGACCGACGCCGCGGTGCGCGCGACCCGGTGGCGGCGCGCCGCCGGCCAGACCCCAACAACACCACCACTACCAGGACAACCCTAGTCCGCCTCCCCGAATTTAAAAGTGTGGGTCGCGTCCCTGCGAACGCTGCGGACCGCTGGTGGTTGGTGGCTGAGTGCCGTCACGTTCCCCTGGGGTTCCGCTGCTCAGGGCGAGACTGTGTTCAACCCGTCCACGATGTCCATCAGTACACCTAGCTTGCGAGGGTGGTGCCGAGGCGTAGTGCGTCCTCGCACACGCCGTCGAGCTTCTTCTGATCCGCGGCATCGTCCGAGCCCTTGTCCTTCGGGGCGAAGTCGGACTCGACGATGATCACGTTTCGCTTGCTCTGCTTGGAGGCGTAGCCCTCGCCGCCGCTGAGCCGGTCCATGCCGTTGATCGAGACGACCTTGTCCCGCACCACGTCGCTGACGTTGCCGGAGCCGTCCTTGTCGGTCAGGTCGCGGAGCTCGCCCGCCGCGCCGTCGGTGGCCATCGTGACCACGGAGACCGACGTGTAGACCGTGCGGCCCTCCACCTCGGTGGTGAACAGCTGGCGGGTCAGCCGCTCGCACTTGGTGGTCTCGAGGAAGGTCTTGATGTCCCCGTACGCGTGCTCGGGGCAGGTGTACTGCGTCTCGGGCGATGGCATCTTGTGCGGCGTGAACTCGTACACGCCCTCACTGGTCTGCTGCTCGCCGTTGTCGTCACCGCCCGTCTGCCTGGAGTCGGCGTCATTGGTGACGTAGTACCAGGCCAGTCCGGAGATCACGGCCACCAGGATCAGCCCGAGTGCCCTTAGGCCCCAGTCGAGCGTCGTGTTGCGCGGTGGCTTCGGTTCCTCCTGCCGGAACTGGATCGGCGGTGGCCGATCGGGCCGCTGCGGGCGGTTGTCGGGCCACTGCGATTGCCCGGGGCGGTAAGGAGCCGACACGGCTATGCACCGTAACCGCAGCCACCTCGCTTAACCAGGGCGAGGTCCCGGTTGTGTCTGGATCATGATCTGGTAGCCACCGCGTCGAGCACCAGTTCGACGTCCTCGGTGGTGTTGTAGAGATGGCACGACAGGCGGGTCCGGCCCGCGCGCAGGCTACCCACCACTCCCGCGTCGACGAGGCGTTTCGCCTGGTCAGGGGTCAGATCGAGGGACACGATGGCCGAACCTCGTGGCGGGTGACCGAGGCCATCGAGGACCATGTCAGCCAGGCCGACGCAGTGTGCGCGCACGGCGGCCAGGTCGAGCCCCGCGAACCAGGAGGTCGCGACGGCGGCGCCGAGCTGCGCGAACCACACGGGTGAGAGGTCCAGCCCGCGCGCTCCGTCGGCCAGCCGCAGCGGCAGGCCGTAGACGCCGTCCCAGGGGTCCTCGGCGGCGTACCAGTTGGCGACGTGCGGAACGACTGCCGGCGCGTCGGGGTGGACCGCGAGCCAGGCGGCCCCGCGCGGAGCCGCCAACCACTTGTAGCTGCCGCCGACGACCCAGTCGGCCCAGCCCAGGTGCAGCGGCAGCCACCCGACGGCCTGGGTGACGTCGAGGAGGACCCGCGTGCCCCGGTCGCGCAGTGCGGCCACGTCGGCGATGGCGCCGTCGGCGGACTGCACCACGCTGACGACGACGAGGTCGGCGTCCGCGCCGGCCAACTCGGCCGGTGCCACCTCCCGCACCGTCACGCCACGCTTCGCCTGCGCGGCAAAGGGAAACGTGACGCTGGTGAACTCGTTCGCGACGGTCACCACACGCGTCCCGTCCGGCACACTCGCGGCGACGAGCCCCACGAGCTGGGAGACGCTGGCCCCGCTGGCAACGGTGTCCGTAGGGACGCCCACCAGCGCGGCCCACCCGGCCCGCGCCCGCGCGACGTACCTGTCGAAGTCCGGCGGCCGCGCCGCACCAGCCCGCCAGTCGGCCACCGCCTCGGCAACAGCCGCCCCGACCCCGTAAGAGGGAATCCCGATACTGGCGGTGTTGAGATACCCCACGGGCACGTCGAACCGCTCCCCGAAAGCCTCACGCACAAACCAAACCTACCCGCGGTTCAGCCTCCGGCCCCTCGAACAATCCACAACCGCACAAGTTATCCACAGGCAAGATCCACTACCCCGGCCTGTCGGCAGGCGCCGGTAGAATGGACCTCAGGGGTGCCCCCGGGATCGGGCAGGGCCCCGGCAAAGTCATGTGATGGCTGGTGAAGCTCGTCCGCCGGGGTTACGTGGTGATGGGCGTTTGGGGGACGGTGGTAATGCCTTCGGGGCGTGCCGGATGCCCCGAACCTGGCGACCCGCGCCCGTGCACGTGCTGTGAAAGGCGCGTTGACGGCGCTGGGTGCCCTGAACGGCGCCTTTGACAACATGGTTGTGGGGCTATCGGTGGCTTCGGGGTGAACAGCACGAACCGACTTTGCCGGGGCCCTGCCGGGACAGGGTGGGGTCTGCATCGCGTGGCGTGACCCGGGACCGGTCCCCGCGCTCACGGCTCACCATCCAACGGTGCGTGCGCAACGGGTACTGGCGGTTCTGACCGCCGTCGTTCTCGCCGGCTGCGCCGCACCCGACCGGCTCGGCGTCGGCGCGTCGGCCCGGTTCACCGTCCGTCAGCTCGCCGACGACACCCGCTACGGCACGCTCGGTGTCACCCCGCTGCGCGTCGAGCGCGGCGACCCCGCCGAGCTGACCAGAATACTGCCCGGCGCCGGCACGCCGTACTACGTCACGATCGGCTTCGCGAGCGGCCGGCCGAGCACCGTCACGGGCATCGACGACACCGGCGCGGAGCACGAGCCGCTGGACGCCGGCACGGCGAGCAGGCTGCGACCGTGCGCCGTCCACCGGGGGCTACGCGCAGTGCCGCGTCTACGTCATGCCGCCGGGCACCGAGCTGGTCGGCCTCACGCTCCAGGACGTGGCGTGGCCGGTCGGATAATACGGTTGGCCACATGGAGACCACCGAGATCGAGGTCCGGACCGGCGGCCGCGAGGTCGTGCACGACCTGACCGCCGAGTGCGAGCGCTTCCTGGACACGGCGGGCGCGGGCGACGGCCTGTTGAACGTCTGGGTGCCGCACGCCACCGCGGGCCTCGCGATCATCGAGACCGGCGCCGGCAGCGACGACGACCTGCTCGGCGCCCTGCGCGACCTGCTGCCGGCCGACGACCGCTGGCGGCACCGGCACGGCAGCACCGGCCACGGGCGGGACCATGTGCTCCCCGCACTGGTCCCGCCCTCGACCACCGTCCCGGTCATCGGCGGCCGGCTCGCGCTCGGCACCTGGCAGTCGATCTGCCTGGTCGACACGAACGTCGACAACCACACCAGGACGGTGCGGCTGAGCTACCTCACCGGCTGATCGCCAGCTCGCGGTCCGCCACCGGCGCGACCTCGTCGGTCCGCGACCGGCCCGGCCACAGCATCACGACGAGCCCGACGACCGCCATCGACCCGAGCACGATGACGGCGGTCCGCACGTCCGGCGCGTCCGGCACACCCTGCAGAAGGCTGCGCAGTCCCTCGGTGGAGAAGCGGAACGGCGTCCACGACCACAACAGCGTGCGGTAGGCGGGGTTCAGCATCTCCGGCACCGTGCCGGCGACGGCGGGCGCGAGCAGGTACATCGGGCTGAGGATCGCCACCGCGCGCAGGCGGACCAGCCGCAGCAGCGCGCCCTGCACGGCCGCGAACGCGACCGCGGTCAGGAACACGAAGCCGATCACGTCGACGCCGACGACGAGCGACGAGTCCCACAGCTTCATGAAGCCGACGATCACGCCCGTCGCGAACACGCTCACCGACGCGACCAGCACGAGCCGCGAGCCGGCGCCGGGCCGCATGCCCTTGCGGACGACCAGCATGCCGAACGCGATGGCGGCGACCAGGCCGCCGACCCACAGCAGTGCGCTGGCGGCGAGCGGCGCCGTGCGGCCGGCGATGCTGGCCGGGTGGACGGTCTCGACCTGCGTCGGCGCGATCCGCAGGTTCGGCTGCTGCTGGGCGAGCGCGGCGGCGAGGCCCTGCGCGGCGCCGGTCAGCACCTGCTGCGCGACCTGCGTGCCCTGCGGGTTGACCGCACCGGAGACGACGATCTTCATGGTCGGCCCGGTCTGCGTGGCGCCCAGCTCGAGGACTCCGTAGACCTCCTTGTCCGCCAACAGGTCCCTGGCCCGCGCGGGGTCGGTCACCCGCCATTCGACCGCGTCGCCGCCGTGGCCGGCGATCTGGTCGGCCGCCGTACGGAGCTGCCCGGCCGCCGAGCCGGTCGTGGGGGCCGCGACCGCCAGCGGCAGGTGGTCCGGCGCGACCGTGGCCTGTGCGCCGAAGGTGAGCAGCCCGAGCACGGTGGCGACCACCGCCCCGGCGAGGCCGAGAAGCACCGCGACGGCAGCCGGGCGCCGCATGACTGACGCGTCCATCTGACTCTCCAAGGATTCATCGTTCGTTGAATTCAAGGGTGAAAATACGCCTGTCCCGACCAGTGGGTCAACCGGAGTTGAATTTATTGGACTGTCGGTGGTCCATGTCACGATGGCCCGGTGAGGACGCTCGTGCTCTGGGACATCGACCTGACCCTCGTCGACTACACCGGCCTCGGCCGGCGCTGGTACGCGGAAGCGCTGACCAGCGCGGCCGGCGTGCCGATGAGGCACCTGCCGGAGTTCCCCGGCCGTACCGAGCGCTCGCTGGCGCGGGAGTTCCTCGCGGCGCACGACGTCCCGCACGGCGACGAGCAGGTCGAGCGGTTCTTCGACTCGCTGACCGCGATCGCCAGCCGCGCCCGGCCCTCGTTGCCGACGCTCGGGCGGGCCCTTCCCGGCGCGCCGGAGATCCTCGCGGCGCTGGCGGCGGAGCCGGACGTGGTCCAGTCACTCGTCACCGGCAACCTGCCGACGCTCGCGGACTACAAGCTGGCCGCGTTCGGGCTGGACCGGTACGTGGACTTCGAGATCGGCGGGTACGGCTCGCTGTCCGAGCACCGCCACGACCTGGTCGCCGCCGCGATCGAGGCGGCGTCGGCGAAGCACGGCGTGACGTTCCGGTCGGTGGTCGTCATCGGCGACACCCCACACGACGTCGCGGCGGGCCTGCACCACGGCACCACCACGGTCGGCGTCGCGACCGGCCGGCACACGCTCGCGCAGCTCACCGAGTCGGGCGCGCACCTCGCGTTACCCGACCTGGCCGACACTCCCGCGGTGCTCGAGGCGCTACTGCGGTGAGCGCCCTGTGGACAAACGGCACGGCACCGACCAGAACTGTCGGTGCCGTGCCGTAGCGTCGAATCCGGGGGCCGGAGGCCAAGCCCCCTATTTGCCGGCGGCGACCAGTTCGGTCAGATGCCGCACCGCGTCGTCCACGGCGACCTCGACCCGCTCCCCGCTGACGCGGTCTTTCACCTCGATCACGCCGTTGGCCAACCCGCGCCCCACGACGACGATCGTCGGCACGCCGAGCAGCTCCGCGTCCGCGAACTTCACGCCCGGGGTCGCCTTCCGGTCGTCCAGCAGCACCGACAGCCCCGCGTCGGACAGCGCCGCGGCCAGGTCCTCACCACCGGCACGCACCGTGTCGTCCTTGCCCGCGATCACGACGTGCACGTCCGCCGGCGCGACCGCCCTCGGCCACACCAGACCGCTGTCGTCGTGCGACTGCTCGGCGATCGTCGCCACCAGCCGCGACACCCCGACGCCGTAGGACCCCATGGTGATCCGGATCGGCTTGCCGTCCTGGCCGAGCGCGTCCAGCCCGAACACGTCCGCGAACTTGCGGCCGAGCTGGAAGATGTGGCCGATCTCGATACCCCGCGCGGCGACGAGCGTGCCCTTGCCGTCCGGCGACGGGTCGCCCTCGCGCACCTCGGCGACGTCGATGGTCCCGTCCGGCGTGAAGTCCCGCCCGCACACCAGGTCGACGACGTGGTGGTCGAGCTTGTCGGCGCCGGTCACCCATGCGGTGCCGGTGGCGACGCGCGGGTCGACCAGGTACTTGACCCCGTTGTCCTGCAACGCCTTCGGGCCGATGTAGCCCTTGACGAGGAAGGGGTTCGCGGCGAAGTCCGCCTCCTCGAGCAGTGCGACGTCACCGGGGTAGATGGCCGCTTCGAGGCGCTTCGCGTCGACCTCGCGGTCGCCGGGCACCGCGACAGCCAGCAGGTCCCACTTCTCCGCGCCGGGCTGCCGCACCTTCACGAGCACGTTCTTCAACGTGTCGGCCGCGGTGAACGTCCGGTCGAGGCCCGCACCGTTCAGGAAGTTGACCAGCGTCTCGATCGTGGGCGTGTCCGGCGTGTGGTGGACCTGCGAGTCGGGCTTGTCCTCGACGGACGTCGCGGGCGGCGCGGGCGTGGTGACCGCCTCGACGTTGGCCGCGTAACCGGACTCCGTGCTGCGCACGAACGTGTCCTCGCCGGTCTCGACCTCCGCGAGGAACTCCTCGGACGCGGAACCGCCCATGGCGCCCGACACCGCCGACACGATCACGTACTTCAGGTGGAGCCGGTCGAAGATCTTGATGTAGGCGTCGCGGTGGAGCTGGTAGGACGCGGCGAGCCCGTCGTCGTCGAGGTCGAACGAGTACGAGTCCTTCATCAGGAACTCGCGGCCGCGCAGGATGCCGGCGCGGGGCCGCGCCTCGTCCCGGTACTTGGTCTGGATCTGGTACAGCACAACGGGAAAGTCCTTGTAGGAGCTGTACTCCCCCTTGACCGTGAGCGCGAACAGCTCCTCGTGCGTCGGCCCGAGCAGGAAGTCGTTGCCCTTGCGGTCCTTGAGCCGGAAGATGTTGTCGCCGTACTCGGTCCACCGCCCGGTCGCCTCGTAGGGCTCGCGGGGCAGCAGCGCGGGGAACTGGATCTCCTGCGCGCCGATCGCGTCCATCTCCTCGCGCACGATCCGCTCGATGTTGCGGAGCACGCGGAGCCCGAGCGGCAGCCAGGAGTAACCGCCCGGCGCGACGCGACGGACATACCCGGCGCGCACCAGCAGCTTGTGGCTGGGCACCTCGGCGTCCGCAGGAACCTCACGCAGCGTGCGCAGGAACAGCGACGACATCCTGGTGATCACGGCAACTCCTCGTAGTGGAAATCTGCGTGCAGAGTAGTGAACCGCCCCTGTCCTGCTCCAACGGGTTACGCGGGCCGCTGTCCCGACGCCGGCCGGATGATCCGGTCCTCCGTGACGATCGCGGTCACCAGGTCCGCTGGGGTTACGTCGAAAGCGAGGTTGAGCGTCGCGGTCTCGGGGAGCCCGCCGAGCACCTCCCGGCCGTCGCGCACCTCGATCTCGACGTCCGCGCCGGACTCGAGCGTCGCGTCGATCGTGGACTCCGGCGCGGCCACCACGAACGGGACGCCGGCCCGCGCGGCGGCGAGCGCGAGCGGATAGGTGCCGATCTTGTTGACCACGTCGCCGTTCGCGGTGATCCGGTCCGCGCCGACCACCACGGCGTTGGCGAGGCCCCTGGCCAGCACGGAGGCGCCCGCCGAGTCGACGACCAGCGTGTGGTCGACGCCCATGCCGGCGAGCTCCCAGGTCGTCAGCCGGGCGCCCTGCAGGAGCGGACGGGTCTCGTCGACGTAGACGTGCCGCAGGCGGCCGAGTGCGTGCAGCGACCGCACCACCCCGAGGGCGGTCCCCCACTCGACGCACGCCAGCGCGCCGGCGTTGCAGTGCGTCTGCACGGTGATCGGGCCGTCGAGGTGCTCGGCGAGCCACCTGGCGCCGCGTTCGCCGAGCGCGCGGTTGCGGACGCCGTCGGCCTCGAGGACCGCCAGCGCGGCCGCGAGCACCGCGTCGGCGCCATCGTCGAACCGGGACATCGCCTGGTCGATGCCCCAGGCGAGGTTGACGGCGGTCGGCCGCGCGGCGCGCAGGGCAGCCAGGTCGCGGTCCCGGTAGCGGGGCTCGTCGCGGACCGCCATGGCCGCGCCGAGCGCCCCGGCGGCGCCGAGCGCGGGCGCGCCGCGGATGGCGAGCCGCTTGATGGCATCGACGAGATCCTCAACCGTGAAGATCGCCATCAGCACCACCTCGTCGGGCAGCCTGGTCTGGTCGATCGCGACGATGTGGAAGTCCTGCCAGTCGATGGTCCGCACGACGCCCATTTTTGTCGGTGCTCCGTCGTAGCGTGCGCGGTATGAAGCTCAACATGGGTGGCATCACCATCGACAGCGCCGACCCGCGCGCGCTCGCCGAGTTCTGGACGGCGGCGCTCGACCTCGAGGTCGTGTTCGACGCGGAGGGCTACTACGTCCAGCTGCGCTCACGCGTGCACCCGGACCAGCCCTATCTGGGCCTGCAGAAGGTGGCGGAGGAGCGGGCCGGCAAGAACCGGGTGCACATCGACTTCGCCACCGACGACCGCGCGGGCGAGGTCGAGCGGCTGGTGGCGCTCGGGGCCACCAAGGACGCGGAACACGACATGCCCGGCCTGTCGTGGACGGTCTTAACCGACCCGGAAGGCAACGAGTTCTGCGTCGGCTCACCACACCGCTGAGATAAATCGGTTGCGTGCCGGTGGCGGGTGCTGTCAGCCTGCCGCTATTGGTTTCGCGCGCCGGTGGTTCGCCGGCGGATGTCGAGGGAGGTGCCCTGTGGCTAAGACAATGGCCTGGATGAGGCACGCCCGCATCCGCCCGCCCCGCTGAGAGTCGCCGTAGGCATTCGTGCCGTGCGCCGGTGGGGCGCTCATTCCTCATCGATGGAGAACCCACCAGTGCGCATGCACGATTTCGAGCAGTACGAGGACGACTTCGAGTCCCCGAGGCACGCGAAGCGCCCCCGTAAACCACGCAAGTCCGACACCGAGCAGGCCGCACGGTTCGAGCCGGTCGACGTGTTCGACCCGCAGTCGAGCCGTGCCGGCCGGCTGACCGAAGCCGAACGCGCCCGCCTCGCCGCCGTGCGGGAGAGCGCGCTCGTCGACCCACCGCTGCCGCCCGGCGCGGACCGCTGGTCCACGTGGGGCGACGGCGAGCAGGGGCCGAAACCGAGGCCCGACTGGCTCGTCACCGAGCTGGCCGCGGCCGACAGCGAGCTCGGTGTGTTGAAGACAGGCAAGGAGGCCGATGTACATCTGATCGAGCGGGCGGTGCCGGACACCGACCGAGGGTGTCTGCTGGCCGCGAAGCGCTACCGCTCCAACGAGCACCGGATGTTCCACCGGGACGCCGGTTATCTCGAGGGGCGGCGGATGCGACGCAGCCGCGAGATGCGCGCGATGGCGAACCGGACGGCGTTCGGACGCAACCTCATCGCCGAACAGTGGGCGGTCGCGGAGTTCGCGGCGCTGTCCCGACTGTGGGCGGCGGGTGCGCCGGTGCCGTATCCGGTGCAGCGCAGCGGAACCGAGCTCCTCATGGAGTTCCTCTGCGACGAGGAGGGCACCGCGGCGCCACGGTTGGCGGAGCTGCGGCCGGGCGGCGACGAGCTGGCCGACCTGTGGCACCAGCTGACCGGGACGCTGGCGCTCCTTGCCGGCCTCGGTCTCACGCACGGCGACCTGTCCGCGTACAACCTGCTGGTCCACCAGGGCCAGGTGATGATCATCGACCTGCCGCAGATCGTCGATGTCATCGCCAACCCGCGCGGGCTGGAGTTCCTGGCTCGGGACGTCGCCAACGTCTCGGACTGGTTCCGTGCCCGCGGCCTGCCCGACCGGTTCACCGACACGGCGGCGCTCATGGCCGAACTGGTCGCCGCGGCGGGGCTGGACTGACGCCACGGACGAGTCATTGTGAAGTCCGGGTCGAACCGGAACCGGGTCACCGGTCCCGGCGAGACTTCGCGCCCCGAGGTCGAAACGTGCGTCGGACACGCCCATGTGTTCAACGTCATGATCTGGATCCGCGCTGGTGTCCGCGCACTCAGATCGGTGGTCTGGCGGCCCGTTCAGGGGGCGGGCCGTCAGGCCGCCGGCCCTGTCGCAGCAGGTCGACGGGGCCGCCGAGATCGTGATACTGGTCCCGTGGTGCGACAGCCGCATCGAGGGTCGAGTACTCTGGTGATCGCACCGTGAGCGGACCCTGTGCCGCTCCCTCCCCGGCCGAGAGCCGGTTCGGCACAAGCGGTGACAACCACGCACTTCGGCGCAACGTGCGCCGGGCTCGTCCGTGCCCCTGCCAAGCCAGGGTCCTCCGAGACGCGCCATTTGTCCCGAGAGGACCTTTGTGACCGCAATGCACAACCGGTCGGCGTCTGCCGGCCGCAACTCCCGCAACCCGCGCAGTCGTGTGGGTGGCAAGAACAATTTTGACCGGGCGCCGCAGCGGCAGCGTCCGACGCGCACTCCCGCTTCTTCGCTCGACCGTGAACTGGACAACATGCCGGTTCGCGAGGTGCCGATGGTGGACTCGTTCGACGAGCTGGGCCTGTCGCCCAAGCTGTGTGCCGAGCTGGAGCGCTCCGGCATCAAGAAGCCGTTCCCGATCCAGTCGGCCACGCTGCCCGACGCGCTGGCGGGCCGGGACGTGCTGGGTCGCGCCCAGACCGGTTCCGGCAAGACGCTCGCGTTCGGTCTCGCGTTGCTGTCCCGCCTGGACGGTGGCCGGGCCAAGCCGAAGTACCCGCGCGCGATCGTGCTGGTGCCGACGCGTGAGCTCGCGATGCAGGTCAGCGACGCGCTGACGCCGCTCGCGAAGTCGCTCGGCCTGTGGTGCCGGACGGTCGTCGGCGGCATGTCGTTCGTGAAGCAGGCCGAAGCGCTGCGACGCGGTGTCGACCTGCTGATCGCGACGCCGGGCCGGCTGTCCGACCACGTTCGGCAGGGCACCTGTGTGCTCGACGAGGTGGCGTTCACGGCGCTGGACGAGGCGGACCAGATGGCCGACATGGGCTTCATGCCGCAGGTGCGGGCCATTCTGGACCTGACCCCGACCGGCCAGCGGATGCTGTTCTCGGCGACGCTCGACGGTGACGTCGAGCAGCTCGTGCGGCGTTACCTGCACGACCCGGTGACGCACTCGGTGCAGTCGGCGAAGGCCAGCGTGACCACCATGGACCACCACGTGCTGTTGGTGTCCAAGGACGACAAGCCGGCCGTGATCGCCGAGATGGCCGCCCGCGAGGGTCGCACCATCATGTTCCTGCGCACGAAGCACCACGTCGACCGCTTGACCGCGAAGCTGCGGTCGATCGGCGTCAACGCCGGTGCCCTCCACGGAGGCAAGACGCAGGGCGCGCGGAACCGCGTGCTCGGCGACTTCAAGGAGGGTTCGCTGCCGGTGCTGGTCGCGACGGACGTCGCGGCGCGCGGGATCCACGTGGACGGCGTCAGCCTCGTCGTGCACGTCGACCCGCCCGCGGACGCCAAGGGCTACCTGCACCGCGCCGGCCGTACCGCCCGAGCCGGCGAGTCCGGCACGGTCGTGACGATCGTGACGCACCAGGAGCGCCGCACCGTCGCCAGGATGACCGAGCAGGCCGGCGTGCGCCCGACGAGCACGACGGTTCGTCCCGGTGGTGAGGACCTCGTGCGCATCACGGGTGCCCGCATCCCGACCGGCGAGCCGATCATCGAGCTGGAGTCGAAGCGCCCGCCGCGCTCCGGCCACCGCAACCCCGCCGGTGGCGGCGGCTACCGCGGCCAGGGCGGTGCGGGCCGCGGCAACAGCCGCGACCGGTTCAACCCGCGCCGCGCGCGGTCCGACCGCAGCCGCGAACGCTAAGCACCACAACAGTTTCGGCCCCGGCACGTACTCCGTGCCGGGGCCGAGCTGTGTGCTGGGGCCCCGGGTGCGCGGCCCGGCACTCAGCCGGCCAACCCCGCCACCGGCCCGATGACGACGATGGCGGGCGGACGGATCTCCTCGGCGACCATGTCCGCCGCCACTTTGTCCAATGTGGACCGCAGCACGCGCTGGCCTCTGGTCGTGCCTTCCTGAATCACGGCCGCCGGGGTGTCCGTCGGGCGGCCACCCGACAGCAGCGAGGCCGTGATGGCGTCGATACGGTCCACCGCCATCAGCAGCACCAGCGTGCCGCGCAGCCGCGCGAGCGCCGGCCAGTCCACAAGGGACGACGGGTGGTCCGGCGCCACATGCCCGGACACCACGACAACCTCGTGCGCGACGCCCCGGTGGGTCACCGGCACGCCGGCGACGGCTGGCACGCCGAACGCCGACGTCACGCCCGGCACCACCATGACGGGAACACCCTCGGCGGTGCACGCGAGCAGTTCCTCGAAGCCGCGGCCGAAAACGTACGGGTCGCCGCCCTTGAGGCGTACCACGAAGCGGCCTGCCTTCGCGTGGGAGACCAGCAGGGCGTTGATCGCGTCCTGGGAGGCGGCCCGCCCGTACGGGAGCTTCGCCGCGTCGATGACCTCGACGTTCGGCGCCAGCTCCTCCAGCAACGCTCCCGGCGCGAGATGGTCGGCCACGACGACATCGGCGAGGCCAAGTAGCCGCCGGCCCCGCACGGTGATCAGGTCCGGGTCGCCGGGGCCGCCGCCGACCAGCGCGACCCCGGTGGGCCGGGACCGGTCGACCGGCACCGCGCCGGCACGCAGCGCGGACAGCAGACCGTCGCGGACGGCGGCCGACCTGCGGAACGCGCCGCCGGCCAGTACCCCGACCAGCAGACCGTCGTGGTCGCCCGTCGCGGGGGTCACCGCCGTGCCGGCCGAACCCGCGTCGGCGCGCACGCAGAACACCCGGCGCCGCGCCGCCTCCCCGGACACCGCCTCGTTCACCGCCGACGAGGACGTGCAGCACAGCACGTACCAGGCCCCGTCGAGGTCGCCGTCCACATAGGACCGCTCGTGCCACGCCACGGCCCCGGACGACACCAGCGCCTGGACCGAGGGGGTGACCTCGGGCGAGATCACCTCGACGCGGGCCCCGGACGACACCAGCCGCGGTAGGCGCCGCTGCGCGACCGTCCCACCACCGACCACCACGACCCGCCGACCGGACAGGTCGAGCCCGGCCAGATAGTGCGACTCACTCATGGTCGACAGCATGCCCCACCCCCGCCGGTATCGTCGGGGCATGGTCGCGACACCATCGACGATGGCCCAGCTCGGCAGCCCGGCGCCCGCTTTCGAGCTGGCGGAACCCGACGGCACGGCCTGGACGTTCGACCGCGTGGCCGGCCCGCGCGGCACACTGGTCGCCTTCGTCTGCAACCACTGCCCGTACGTCAGGCACATCGCGGTCCAGCTCGGCGCGGCCGCGGCGCGGTGGCGGCACGCCGGCGTCGGCGTGATCGGCATCAACAGCAACGACACCGAGGCCTACCCGGACGAGGCGCCGGCGCGGATGGCGGAGAACGCGCTGGCGTGGCGGTGGACGTTCCCGTACGTTTCCGACCCCGACCAGACCGCGGCCCGCGACTACCACGCGGCCTGCACACCCGACTTCTTCCTGTACGACGACCGGAAACGGCTCGTCTACCGCGGCCGGTTCGACGCCGCCCGGCCCGGCAACGGGGTGCCGGTGACCGGCGACGAGCTCGACGCCGCCGTCGCGTCGGTGATCGCCGGCGAGGAGATCGAGGTCGGTCAGCTCCCCAGCATCGGCTGCAACATCAAGTGGAAATGACAGAAGGGCCGCCCCATGCGGGACGGCCCTTCTGTCAACGAACAAACTCAGCCGATCTGCCCCTGCAGCACCTCGTAGAACGCGGAAACGCGCCCGTACACGCCGTAGAAGTTCGGCTCCGCGCAACCCTGACCCCAGGACACGATGCCGATCAGCTTGCGGGTGCCGTCGGCGCCCGTTCCGGTGAGCGGACCACCGGAGTCACCCTGGCAGCTGTCCTTGCCACCCTCGGCCAGCCCGGCGCACACCATGGTGTCCGGGAGGAACGAGCCCGGGTACGACGCCGAGCAGTCCGCGTCCGCCGTCACCGGCACGGTCACCTTGCGCAGCGTGTCGGAGGTCGAACCGCTCTCCGTCACGCCCCAGCCGTACACCGTGCTGTCCGCACCCGCGGTGTAGAGCGCCGCGTCGTCCGGCGAGGCCAGTGCGAGCGGCGCCTCGGTGAGCGCGGTGTCCAGCGTCAGGACCGACGCGTCCGGGCTCAACGCGGCCGAGTCCCACTCCGGGTGGATCCAGATGTCGGTGACGCCGGCGGTGGTGCCCCCACCACCGCTCAACGAGGTCCGGCCGGCAACCACCACGATGTCCGCGGGCGAGCTGCCCTCGGTGCAGTGCGCGGCGGTCAGGACCTTGGTCGGCGCGACGATCGTCCCGCCACAGAACTGGAACCCGTCCGGCGTGGTCAGCGCGACCACGAACGGGTTCTCCTCGATGGTGGTCTCCTCGCCCCCGATGATCATCGGCGAAACATCGGACGGTGTCTGGTCCGCGTTCGCGGTGGACATCGTCGCGGCGACACCGATGGTCGCGAGAGCCGCTGCGGCAACCCCGGCCAGGCGGAGCAGGCGCCTTGCCTCAGCCATGTCTGTCTCCCTTGTTCGGGCCCGCGAGCCAGTGTCCTCACGAGCTGACTAATAGCTACGTGGCACTCACCGGTAGCCACAACGGCCGGTGGTTGTGAGCCGGATGGGTGAACGCAGCCGAGAACAAGGCATCTACCTGCGGAAACGTAAGGAGTTTCACAAACCCGACGAACGGATGGACTTACCGGCGAGTACCCCACAGGAGCAGGGTCGACGTCGCTCGCTCGACCGAGGCGCCGCCGCTGGCCAACCCGTGGATCGGCGCCGCGGACAGCAGCCGGCCGTCGACCGCGTAGCCCGCGTCCACGAGCGCGTCGCGGGCCGGGCCGACACTGCCGAGCTCGTGGATCTCGATCACGATGCGGGACGCGCCGACCCCGGCGCAGCTCCGTACGACGTCCCCGCGCGCGGTCGCCAGGAACACCGCGTCGGGCTGCGGCAGGCCGACGAGCGACTGGGGCATGGCACCGTCGACCAGTCGCACGTCCACGCCGTAGCGCCGCGCGTTCGCCACCAGCCGCACGCACAGGCCGGCGTCGTTCTCCACGGCGATCACGGCCGCGCCGAGCCGGCCGGCCTCGATGCCGATCGCGCCGGACCCCGCGGCAACGTCCCACACGAGCGTGCCGGGCCGCGGCGCGAGCTTGGCCAGCGCCAACGCCCGCAGCTCCGGCGAGCTGCCCATGCCCTCGCGGTGCGCGAACGCGTCCGAGGCGAGCGCCCAACCCTCCGCGGGCGGCGCCGGCTCGCCGCCGGCCAGCCAGCCCGCCGCGCCGACCCGGTCCAGGTCGGACAGGCACAGCACCACGTTCGGCGCGCGCCACGTCCTGGACACCGCCTCTGCGGGGTCCACAATGGACAGTTCCTCGGTCGCGCCGCCGATGTCCTCGAGCACCACCAACGTCCGTCGCCAGCCGACCAACGACGTACCGAGCTCCGCGGGGCCGGCGCCCGGCGCGGTCAGCACGCCGACCGCGGGCCGGGCCCGGCACACGTTGACCGCCTTGCGGAACGAGCGGCCGTGGGCGGTGACCACACTGATGTCGTCCCACGGCCGCTGGATCATCGACGCGACCCGCTGCACATAGGACACCGAAGGGAGGCTCTCCGTCGGCAGCCGGTGCTCGCGCAGGTCGCGCAGCGCGCCGAAGTACCCGGGGTCGCCGGACACGAGCACGACCGCGGGCTCCCCCGCCTCGACCGCCGCCGCCAGCGCCTCGAGCGCCGACGCCGGCAGGTCGGGCGAGCTGGGCACCTCGATCGTGCGCGGCCCGCCGGAGACCGCGCCGGCGCGGGCGCCGCCGTATGCCGCGGCGAGGTACCTGGTCAACGCCTTGCTGGCGCCGACAACCAGCCGCGCCGTCGCGAGTGCCGGCCCTGCACCGGGAGGGAGGTGGTCCCCGTCCAACCCGATGAGGGTCACCGTCGCCGTCATGTCACTAATTCGACCACGACCCACGTGTCAGCGGGGGAAATTTTCTGACGATTTGTTATCAGAGATCGGACTTCTTGAACTCGAACTCCTTGGCCGCGTCGGATGTGAAGTTGTACTTGACCTTCTTCAGGCCGAACGGCTTGCTCGGATCGACCCCAAAAATAGTACTCGACCTGGGCGGGTTCCTGGTCTCAGCAGGACCGTACCCGTAGTCACCCGCCAAACCATCGAATCCGACCTTTCCGAGCCGACTCGCGGCTTTCAGCATGCCTTCGTGGGACAGGTCACCGAGTTCGACGGCCTTCTCCAACACCGCGGTCATCGCGCGCGCCTGGTTGTAGCCGAACGCGAAGTAGTAGTCAGGCTCCTGATCGGACGCGTATTTCGTTGCGGCGGCAACCATGTCTTTCATGCCCGGCACCGAGTTGTCGCCCCATTCGGTGCCCTCGGCCACGATCAGCACCGACTGCTGCATGTACGGTGCGACCGCGGACTTCGCGAGTGCCCCGGTGTAGCTCGGCGACTGACCGATCCACTGTGGCGCGAACCGGGCCTGCGCCGCGGTGCCCCAGATCTTGGCCGCGTCCGAGGGCGTCGCGACCAGGAACACCATCTGGCAGCCCGCACCGGCCAGCGCGCCGATCTGACCGGCGTAGTTCTCCGTGCCAATCTTGAACTTCTGCGTGTTGGCGACCGTGAAACCGTACTTCCCCGCCGCGAAGTCGATGCCCTGCTGACCCGCCTCGCCATAGACGTCGTCCTGGATCATCGTGCAGATCTTGTCGCTCTTGGACCCGCCGCCGTCGGACAGGTAGTAGTCCATCGCGTTGATCGCCTGCACCTGGTAGGGCCCGCCGACCGGCAGCAGGTTGTCCTCCCGCACCCACAGGGCGTCGAGCGACGCGGGCGCCGCGAGCATCTTGTCGGTGCGCAGCTGCGGCAGGACCGCGAGCGTCGGCGCGGTGCCGAGCACCTGGGTGAACGCGACCACCTCGCTCTTGATCTTGTTGTACTTCTGCACCGCGAGGTCGGTCTTGTACTGGGTGTCCTCCTGGACGAGCGCCACCTTGTACTTGCCGCCGATGCCGCCCTTGGCGTTGAGCGCCTCGAACCAGACCTCGTTGCCGGCGGTCAACGGCTGCCCGATGACCGCGACCGTGCCGGACAACGGGGTCAGGACGCCCAGCTTGATCGTCTTGCCGTCGAAACCGGCCGTCGTGCCCGGCACGCCGGCCGAACCGCCGCCCCCGCTGTCGTCCTCCCCCGCACCACCGCAGGCCGCCAGGACCAGGGTGAGACTGAGCGCCAAGGCGCCTTTCGTCGTCACACGCATGTGACCACTCCTGTCATCAATACGAGAACGGCCAGGCCTTGAAGTAGGCCTTGATCCGAACCCAGATGCCGGCGAGACCTCTGGGCTCGAAAACCAGGAAGAGCACGATCAGCAGGCCGAAGATGGCCTGGTTGAGCGCGAACACGCTGATGAAGCCGTCGCCGCCCGCTTCGGTCGCCACGCCGGGCAGTACCCCGGAGTACTCGTCGATGAGTGCCGGCAGCGCGCCGACGAAGATCGCGCCGAGTATCGAGCCGAAGATCGTGCCGAGTCCCCCGACGATGATGATCGCGATGTACTGGATGGACAGCAACAGCGTCCAGTCGTCCGGGCTGACGTGCTGTTGGTAGGACCCGAACAGCGCGCCGGCCATCGCGGCGATCGCGCTGGAGACCATGAAGGCGCCGATCTTGTACCGGCCGGCGCGCACCCCGATCACCTCGGCGGCCTGGTCGTGGTCGCGGACCGCGCGCAGCGCGCGGCCGGGCCGGGTCCGCACGAGGTTCTTGGCCAGCAGGGCGACGATCGCGACCAGCGTCCAGACGAGCCAGAAGTAACCCTGGTTGCGGGAGTAGTTCTCGCCGGCGATCTCGAGCGCGCCGAGGTCGACCGGACCGATGGTGACCTGCGCGCCGACCGACGTGCCGTTGTTGCCGCCGGTGACACCGCGCAAGTTCCGCCACAGGTGCTCGCCGATGAAGATCAGTCCGAGCGTGACGATCGCGAGGTAGTGACCGCGCAGCCGCAGCGTGAACGGCCCGATCAGTCCGCCGAGCACCGCGCCGACGGCGGCAGAGGCCAGTAGCCACAACGGAAGCGGCAGCCCGGCGTCGCCGCCGACGACCGCGGCGCAGTACGCGCCGGCGCCGATGAAGAACGCGTGGCCGAGCGAGATCTGGCCGCAGTAGCCGGTCAGCAGGTTCAGGCCGATCGCGCCGATCGCCGTGATGCCGGAGTAGATGAGCACGGAAAGCCAGAAGTCGTCCTGGACGACCGTCGGCAGCACGACCAGCGTCACCAGCATGAGCGCGAGGCCGGTCTTCGCGAGCGGCGAGCCGAACAGGCGCAGGTCCTGTGCGTAGTCGCGGACGAGGTTGCGGTGCGGCTTCGTCATATCCGTCGCACGTCCTTCGTGCCGAGGAGCCCGTACGGCCGGATCAACAGGATCACGATCATCAGCAGGTACGGCACGATCAGCGAGACGTTCGCGCCCGCCCACGAGAACAGCTCGTCCTGGTAGCCGCGGGTAAGCGCCTCGGCGAGACCGATGGCCAGTCCGCCGAGGACGGCGCCGGCCGGCGAGTCGAGACCGCCGAGGATCATCGCGGGGAACGCCGCGAACGCGATGAAGCCGATCGACGGCGACAACCCGCCGGGGCCCGCGGCGAGCGTGATGCCGGCGAGGGTCGCGAGCGCCGCCGCGATGGCCCACGAGGTGGCGTACACGCGACGCGCGCTGATGCCCTGCGCGAGCGCGGCTTCCGGGTCGAACGCGGTGGCGCGCATGGCGAGGCCGAGCCGGGTGTGGCGGAAGAACAGGAAGAACGCGACGACGACCGCGGCCGTCAGTCCGATGGTCCAGAGGTCGCGCACGCCGAGCACGAGCCCGCCGACCTCGACCGTCTGGATGTTCCACGGGTTGTCGACCGGCAGGTTGTCGAAGCCCCAGATCGCGGTGATCAGCGGGTCGATCACGAACAACAGACCGATCGTGATCATGATGACGGCGAACGGCGGCTGCCCCACCATTCGCCGCAGCACCAACCGTTCCACGCTCGCGCCGACCACCGCCGCGGACAGACACGCGAGCACGACCGCGAACCCGAACGCGACGGCGAGGTTGTTGGAGAACGTGTAGCCGAGATAGGCGCCGAGCGCGAGCAGCCCGCCCTGCGCGAAGTTGATGACACCGGTGGACTTGTAGATGACGACGAACCCGAGCGCCACGAGCGCGTAGGTGGACCCGAGCGCGAACCCGGCGAAAACGTTGGTGAGAAAGGCGTTCATCGCGCTCTCCCACGGTTGTCCACAACCGACCGAGTTGTCCACAGGCAAGATCGACTTCGCCGCATCGTCGACCCAAGCCGGTAGACTGGACCTCGGGGAGCCCCCGGGACGGGGTGGGGTTTGCATCGCGCGCGCGAGCCGGCCGGCGCCACCGTGGCGGGCCTCATCGGTACATCGCCTCGATCTCGGGTTCGAAGCGTTGCGCCATGGCTCTGCGCTTGACCTTCTGCGTCGCCGTCAGTTCGCCGTCCTCGTGGTCCAGCTCCTTCGCGAGGAGTGTGAACCGCTTGATGCGTTCGACCTGTGCGAACTCCCCGTTCGCCGCCTGGATGACGCCGTCGATCAGTGTGCGCACCTCGTCCTTGGCGGACAGGTCGGCGTACGTCGTGTAGGCGAGCCCGCGCCGCGACGCCCAGTTCCCCACGGTGTCCAGCTCGATGCCGATCAGCGCGGTCAGGTACTTGCGGCGGTCGCCGATCACCACCGCCTCCCGCACGTACGGCGACACCTTCAGCCGGTTCTCCAGCTCCGACGGCGAGATGTTCTTGCCGCCCGCGGTGATGATGATGTCCTTCTTGCGATCGGTGATCCGCAGGAAACCGTCGCCGTCGACGGTGCCGACGTCACCGGTGTGCAACCAGCCGTCCTCGTCGACCGCCGCCTTCGTGGCCACCGGATCGTTGAGGTAGCCGAGGAACACGCCAGCCGACCGGGTGAGGATCTCGCCGTCCGGCGCGATCCGGACGTCGACGCCGGGCAGCGCGACGCCCACCGCGCCGAGCCGGACGTCGCCGACCGGGGTGAGCGTGCAGATCGCCGTGTTCTCCGTCTGCCCGTACCCCTCGCGAACCGGGATCCCGATGGCCCACAGGTATTCCAGCACCTGCGGCGCGATCGGCGCCGCGCCGCTGATCGGCGTCCGCACCCGCGACATGCCCAGCTTCTCCCGCAGCGCCCGGAACACGAGCAGCTCGCACACCACGAGCACCACCCGGCCGCCGAACCCGACGCCGCCGGTCATCCGGCGCGGTGCCAGCCGCCGACCCTGCCGCAGACATGCCTTGTACAGCAACCGTTTGAGGCGTGACGCGGCCGCCATCCGGATCTCCACGGTCGCGAGCATCTTCTCCCACACCCGTGGCACGCCGAGGAAAACGGTCGGCTGGACGTCGCGCAGGTCGTTCGGGAACGACGCGCCGCCCTCGCCGAAGTTGACCACGAGGCCGGCCCACACGCCGTCGGCGACGGAGATGAGACGTTCCGCGACATGACAGAGCGGGAGGTAGCTCAACACCTCGTCGCCCCGGACCGCGCCGAGCGCCACCGACGTCACGCCGGCCGCGACGAGGTTCGCGTGCGAGATCATCGCGCCCTTCGGCGGCCCGGTCGTGCCGGACGTGTACACGAGGACCGCGGTCTCCTCCGGAGCCAGCGCGGCGACCGACTCCGCATACGCCGCAACGGAGTCCGGCGCGCCGGACTCAAGCTCCGCGAACGTCACCACGTCGGGCGGGCCGGGCGGCAACCCGCGCGGGTCCATCACCACGATGTGCCGCAACAACGGCAGCCGGTCGCGCACGGCGAGCGCCTTGTCGAGCTGCTCCTCGTCCTCCGCGATCAGCACCTCGGTCTCCGAGTGGGCGAGCACGTACTCGACCTCGGCGGACGGCGAGGTGGGGTACACGCCGACCGAGCACGCCCCGAGGCCCTGCACGGCGAGGTCGGCGACGACCCACTCCGGCCGGTTCTCCGCGTGGATGGCCACCCGCGAACCCAGCCCGACGCCAAGCGCCCGCAGCCCGGCGGCCACGTCCGCGACGCGTTTCGCGTACTCCGCCCACGTCCACTCGCGCCACACGCCGCGATGCTTCTCCCGCAGCGCGACGTCGCCGGCCCGGTCCCGCGCGTGCTCCAGCAGCCGAGCCACCAGCGTGGCGGTCATGTGCCACCACCCAGATACGCCTCGATCACCTTGGGGTCGCGTTGGATCTGCGCGGGAGTGCCGGTCGCGATGGGCATGCCGAAGTCCAGCGCGAGCACCCGGTCGGCGAGGTCCATGACGAGCCGCGTGTCGTGTTCGACGAGGATCATCGCGAGGTCGAGCTCGCCGCGGACCTCGACGAGATAACGCGCCATGTCCTCGGTCTCCTCGACGTTCATGCCGGCGACCGGCTCGTCGAGCAGCAACAGCTTCGGCGCCATCGCGAGCGCGCGCCCCAGCTCGGCGCGTTTCGCGACGCCGTAGGGCAGCAAGCCGGCCGGCGTGTGCCGGTAGGGCTCCAGCTCCAGCAGCTCGACGATCTCCTCGACGGCCGCGCGGTGCTCGACCTCCTCGCGTTTGGCGCGGCCCCACCACACCATCCCGGCGAGCATCCCGGTGCGCATGAGGTGGTGCCGGCCGAGCATCAGGTTCTCGACGAGCGTGAGCTGTTCGAACAGGCCGAGGTTCTGGAACGTCCGCGCCACACCGAGTCCGGCGATCGCGGCGGGCGAGCGGCCGTTGATCCGCTTGCCGCCCAACGTGATCGTGCCGCGTTGGGGCCGGTACACACCGTTGAGGCAGTTGAAGATGGAGGTCTTGCCCGCGCCGTTGGGCCCGATGACGGCGAACAGCTCGCCGCGGCCGACCGTGAAGCTGACGCCGCCGAGCGCGGTGACGCCGCCGAACCGCAGGGTCAGGTCGGTCACCTCGAGCAGCGGGTCCGCACCGGGTGCCGGGCGCACCGGGCTCACGCGCTCCATCGCTTCTTCCTCCGGTAGCTCTTGACGTCGGCGAACGACCGGCGGCCGGCATTGTCGGAGGTGGCGCCGAGGTAGAACTCGCGGATGTCCTCGTCGTCGAGAAGGTCGGCGGCAGGGCCGTCGCGCACGACCTTGCCGACCTCGAGGACGTACCCGAAGCTCGCGATGGACAGCGCCATGACCGCGTTCTGCTCGACCAGCAGCACGCTCGTGCCCTGGCCGTTGATCTGGACGACGATGTCGCGCACCTGCTCGACGAGCCGGGGCGCGAGACCAAGGGACGGCTCGTCGAGGAGTAGGAGGCGGGGGCGGGCCATGAGCGCGCGGCCGATCGCGAGCTGCTGCTGCTCGCCGCCGGACAGGTAGCCGGCCGTCGACCCCCGACGCTCGGCGAGCACCGGGAAGAGGTCGAACACCCTGGTCACCGACTCGCGGTACTCGCCACGTTTGCGGGTATGGCCGCCGGCGCGCAGGTTGTCCTCGACCGTCATCTCCGCGAAGATCCGCCGGCCCTCCATGACCTGGCTGACGCCGCGCCGCACGATCTCGGCGGGGTCCGCGCCGGTGAGGTCCGTGCCCGCGACGCGGACCGAGCCCTTGGTGATCTTGCCGCGGTGGGCGACGAGCAGGCCGGTGATCGCGCGCAGCAGCGTGGTCTTGCCTGCGCCGTTGGCGCCCAGGATGGCGACGATCGCGCCGTCCGGCACGTCGAGGGACAGGCCCCGCAGTACGAGGACCACGTCGTCGTAGACGACCTCGAGGTTGTTCACCGCCAAGATCGACATCGGCCGCTCCCGCGTTGAACGTGACACCTGTGACGTGACGTCGATCACGTCAGATTCGGACGGTAACCGCCCCTGTCGAGCCGGGCAAGGATCATGCCGAACCGTTACCAGCCGGGCATAACGGTCGCGGCGGACCGGGCTCGAGCCGGGTGTGCCGGCCGTGCTGTCAGACTCGACGCCGTGACCTCGGTTTTCGACTGGCTCGACACCCGCGCCGACGAGCGCCGGCGCGCCGGACTGGCCCGGCAGCTGCGTCCCCGCCGACCCGACTCGGACCTGCTGGACCTCGCGGGCAACGACTACCTCGGCCTGTCCCGTGACAAGCGGGTGACCGGCGCGTCCGCCGCGGCGGTGCTGCGTTGGGGTGCCGGCTCGACCGGTTCGCGGCTGGTCACGGGCACGACGGAGGCACACACGGAGCTGGAGCACGAGCTGGCCGCGTTCTGCGGCACGCAGGCCGCGCTGGTGTTCTCGTCCGGCTTCACCGCGAACCTCGGCGCGATCACCGCGCTGTCCGGCAAGGGCAGCGCGATCGTGACGGACGCCTACCTGCACGCCTCGCTGATCGACGGTTGCCGGCTGTCCCGCGCGGACGTCGCGGTCGTCGCGCACGCCGACGTCGCCGCCGCGACGCACGCGTTGAAGACCCGCCGGACCGAGCGGGCGATGCTCGTCACCGACTCGGTGTTCTCCGTGGACGGCGACCTCGCGCCGCTGGCCGCCCTGCACGAGGCGTGCCGCGCCAACAACGCCGCGCTGGTGGTGGACGACGCGCACGGCTTCGGCGTCCTCGGCCCTGGTGGCCGGGGCGCGGTCGCCGAAGCGGGCCTGATCGGCGAACCGGACGTCGTGACGACGGTGACGCTGTCGAAGTCCCTCGGCGCCCAGGGCGGCGCGGTGCTCGGGCCGCGGCGGGTGATCAAGCACCTGGTGGACTCGGCGCGCAGCTTCATCTTCGACACGGGTCTGGCGCCGGCGAGCGTGGTGGCGGCCCTCGCGGCGCTGCACGCGTTGAAGGACGATCCGACGCTGCCCGAGCGGGTTCGCGAGGTGGCACTGACGCTGGCGTCCCGCCTGCGGGCCGCCGGCCTGACGGTGACGGAGCCGGCGGCCGCCGTGATCTCGGTGCTGGCGCCGTCCCCGGACCAGGCGGTCGCGTGGGCGGACGAGTGCCGCGCGGCCGGCGTGTGGGTCGGCTGCTTCCGGCCGCCGTCGGTGCCGGACCAGGTGTCCCGCATCCGCCTGACCGCCCGCGCGGACCTGACGGAAGCAGACCTTGACCGAGCGGTGGAGGTCATCACCCGCACGGCCCCACCAGCAGCCCGCCCCTAACCCGCGCGAGTCCAACGTTCAGAACCCGCGTGTTCAACATTCAGAACCCCTGAGTTGAACATTCGCGTCTATCGGCGATAGGCGCGAATGTTCAACTCACCGGTCACGAATGTTGAACACGCGGGTCGTGAGTGTTGGACACGCGGGCTGGGCGGCGCATGGTGAGGTGTTCGATGCCGTCCTCCAGGTAGCGCTCCCCCGCCGGCTCGAAGCCGAAGCGCGTGTAGAAGTCCAGCGCGTACGTCTGCGCGTCCAGTACCGCGTCGCCCGCGCCGATGTGGGTCATCGCCGCGGCCATCAGCTTCGCGCCGAGGCCCGCACCCCGCGCGGCGCGGGCAGTGCAGACCCGGCCGATGCGGTGGGTGCCGTCCTGGTCGCGCAGCAGGCGGAGGTAGGCCTGCGGCTCGGCACCGGGCTGCCACCAGAGGTGGACGGTGTCGGGCAGCAGGTCGCGGCCGTCCAACTCCGGGTACGGGCACTCCTGCTCGACGACGAACACGTCCACCCGCAGCTTCAGCAGCGGATATAGCTGGGTGGCGGTGATCTCGTCGCCCGCGGCGTTGTGCAGCACCCCTGTTGGATATCAGATCCACTCGCCGGCCCGCAGTGGCATCAGGTGACCACGCGGGCGGAAGGGTGACTAGACCTGCGCTTCCAACAGGTCGGCGTACGCCGCGATCCGCGTGTAGACGCCCGGCTTGCCCGGCGCCGCACAGCCCTCGCCCCACGACGTGACCCCGACGAGCCGGCCGTCGACGATCAGTGGCCCACCCGAGTCGCCCTGACAGGAGTCGACGCCGCCCTGCGGCACGCCGGCGCACACCATCGCCGCCGGCTTGTACGCCGGGTACGACTTCGTGCAGTCGGGGTCGGCGATCAGCGGCACGCTCGCCTGCAGCAGGTAACGGGACGCCTGGCCGTCGGCCGCGGTGCGGCCCCAGCCGAGGATCAGCCCCGGCTGCCCTGCGGTGTACAGGCTGGTCTCGTCCTTCTTCGGCAGGTCCAGCGTCGCGTACTTGAGGCGCTGCTCGAGCGTGAGCACCGAGACGTCCGAGCCGGACCGGACGTCGGTGAAGTTGGGGTTGACCCAGATCTCGCGCACCGGCGTGGCGACCCCGGCGCCACTCTCCTTGTCCTCACGGCCGGCCACCACGACGATGTCGGCCGGCTGCTTGCCGGCCGTGCAGTGCGCCGCGGTGACCACCTTGTTGTCGTCGACCAGCGTGCCGCCACAGAACTGGAAGCCGTCGGCGGTCGTGAGGTACACGACGTAGCTGTGGTCGGCGATGCTCGCCCGACTGCCCCCGACGATCTGCTGGTCGGCGTCGGCCTGCGTGAACCCGATCGCGACGGCGGTCGTGAGGTACACGACGTAGCTGTGGTCGGCGATGCTCGCCCGACTGCCCCCGACGATCTGCTGGTCGGCGTCGGCCTGCGTGAACCCGATCGCGACGGCGGTCGTGGCAAGGCCCGCGGCGAGCAGGAGCCGGATGACCCGCGAGGTCGCCCCCATGTGTCGTCTCCTCAGTGTCGGCGTCCCCCGACCCTCCCTTCCCCGAGTGGGGCCGGTCAACTTGACCATGTCCCTCAACCAGGTGAACTTGGGTCGATCAGGCATCCTGGACACGTGGCTTTCCCGCGCAGGGTTGTGGTGCTCGCCGTGGCGGTGCTGGTGACGGGCTGTTCGAGCACTCCGCCGGCGCCGACGTCCGGGTCGTCCCGCCCGTCCGTGCCGTCCTCGCCGTCCGTTTCGTCCATCGTGCCAACGACTTCGGCGCCGGCCCCTCCCGTGTGGACGGTCGGCGCGACACCGCTGCCGCTGCGCCAGGACGGCTTCGGCCAGATCCTGCCGACGCCGCCGGAGCTGGTGAACCGGAGCCTGCCGACCACCGACCTGCTTCCCCCACCGGGTGACGGCCGGTACGCCTCGACGGTGTCCCCGGTGCCGACCGACGTGCTCGCGCGGAGCACCTGGCAGCCCGCGTGCCCGGTCGGCGTGAGCGAGCTGCGGTACCTGACGATGTCGTTCTGGGGCGACGACGGC
>Ga0193717_1000405_pt1 | contig 30060 bp, 23 predicted proteins | sample U2c2metaG_FD_145900 | JGI IMG/M metagenome (GOLD analysis project Ga0193717, IMG submission 145900) | Soil microbial communities from a riparian zone of the East river system, Colorado, United States - U2c2 | ecosystem: Environmental > Terrestrial > Soil > Riparian zone | place: USA: East River...
GCTGTATTGCGTACGGTTGGGGCTGACGACATAATTGTTGGCAAGCTGGCCGACCGCTCCAGTGTTGGGAGCAGGGAAGAGCTTGAGGTAATTGAGGGCGACCGGATCGATCGGATACGCGGCGGTGCCGTTACCGGCAGCGACCAAGGCCTGTGGAGAACCGTCTCCGATGCTGTTGATGTTGTTGTACTCGTCGACGGTGGGGACGGTGCTGGTATAGGTGACGCCGGTAACTTGGCGGAAGCCCTCGTAGTCGCCAAAGAAGAAGGTCCGGTCCTTGAAGATTGGGCCGCCGATGCTGCCGCCGAACTGATTCTGGCGCAGTTCTGGTTTGCGGCCGGTCGTCTGCAGCACGTTGCGGGCGTCGAAGATGTCGTTGCGGAGGAATTCGTACGCCGTGCCGTGAAACTGGTTGCTTCCGGAACGGGTGATGATGCTGACGACGCCGCCAGCAGTGCGGCCGGCTTCCGCAGCGTAACTGTTGGTCTGAACCGTGATCTCCTGGATACCTTCGACGCTGGGCTTCACGGCGATGGTGCCGATCAAGCGCTCGTTGTCGTCGATCCCGTCGATGGTGGTGTTGTTGAGGGTGTCGTCCTGGCCGTTTACAGAGAAGCTGCTGGAGGCGCGGCGATCGTCAGGCCGGCCGCCACTGGTGAGGCCGTTGCCGGGACCTTCGTTCGCACCGGGGACAAGCTGTACAAGCTGTACGAAATTGCGTCCGTTCAGCGGAAGATCCTGCACCGCCTTGGCGGTCACGGTGGAGCTTACTGTGGCATTGTCGGCCTGAAGGAGCGGAGTGGACGCTTCCACATTGACCGTCTCCGAGACGCCACCCGTTTCCATATGCACATCTGCGCGGGCGCGATCGCCTGCTTCCACAGCGAGGTTGTTCGTCGTGGACGTCTTAAAGCCGGGTACCTTCACTGTGATCGAGTACTGCCCGACGGGAAGAAGCGTGAACTGGTAGTCGCCGCTTGCGTTCGATACAGTCGAGCGCTGATCGTGAGTGGCAAGATTCAGCAGCGTGATATTCGCGTTTGGTACTTCCGCACCGGTGGCGTCGGTGACCGTCCCTAGGATGTCGGCCGTGGTCAACTGGGCCTGTATCGGCCGCGAACAGCAGATAAGTGCTGCGCACAAGAGGATAAAACCTGCTGTGCGACGGAAAATCTTCTCGCACTGGCCAGTGCTTCGGCTCAAAATATCTATTTTCTTCATTATGTTGTTTCCTGAATTCGCTCAGCTTTTACGAAAGAAGGGGTTACGGGTGCGGTCGCCTTCGCGGTTCGCGACGCCCAAGCAGGTGGGTCAAGTTCGGCACGGATCATAGGGAGGCGCTTGCGTAGCTGTGAAGGGTCCATCTGGTATCTAACCGCGGCAAGGCGCGTTTTTGGCTGATTTTCGCAGATTTTTACGGTAGGTAAATTAAGGTAAAAAGGGCGATTGTCAGGAATAAGCGCGTTGGCTTATGCTGATTGCAATGCCGAAAGGTAAGGACCTAGGGCCTGTAGTAAGCGAAAACACTCTTTGGGTGCCCAGCAGCGAAGAAGAGAAGGAGCGTGTGCGGCAGCAGATGAACCGCCTGCTGCAGACGAGTCATTTCCGAAACAGCCGGCGGTACCCGCCCCTATTTCGCTTCATCGTCGAAGAGACTCTGGCAGGCCGGGGTGAGTTTCTGAAGGAGCGTCTGTTGGGTGTCCATGTATTTGGCCGCCCGGCTGATTACGACACCGCATCGGACCCGATCGTCCGTGTAACTATCGCCGAAATTCGCAAGCGAATCGCCCAGTATTATTACGAGGATGCGCACGATTCCGAGATGCGCATCGAACTTCTGCCTGGACGCTACGAGCCTGAATTCCGTCCTCGCAAAGAGCCAGGACTTGAGCGCCAGCAGTCCGTCGTAATTCCCGCCGAACACGCGGTACCCGACGCGCAGCTGGGGAAGTTGATCGCCGCCCCCGAGCCGCTTCTTCTATCCAGCATAGCCAAAGCTGCTAGACCACCCCGGAGGACTTGGCACGCTCCATGGCTCTTTACCGTTGCCTCAGTTGCCGCTCTGTTAATCGTTGTCTACCCACTTTGGCAATGGGCGCATCCATCAGCGATCAACGAATTTTGGGGGCCAATCCTTGTTACGCATCGTGCAGTCACATTCTGTTTGCCAAACGGGGCGGGAAGAGTAAAAGGGCCGGCATCGAATTCTGAGAGCGCAAACAAACCGGTAGCCTCCCCCACCTTTCTCGACCACGAATCGCTGGGCGAGAACGTTGTCTTTTCGGACGCGTTGGCGACTCTAAGAATCTCCAATCTCATTGCGGTGCATAATCGCGAATTGCGCTTTCGTCTCAATGTTTCCACCACTTTTGACGATCTGCGGCAAGGGCCGGCGGTGCTGGTAGGAGGCTTGGACAACGAGTGGACGTTGCGGGCAATTGCTCCGCTCCGGTTTCACTTTGCCGGTAGCAACGAAGAAACATACTGGGTTCAGGATACGAAGAATCCAGACAGGAAAATTTGGGCTCTAGATCTGAAGACGCAGTATGAATCCGTAAATCGTGATTACGCCATCATTGCGCGGATCCACGATGAAGACACCGAGCAGCTTGAGGTGATTGTCGCTGGGATTGGTATGAGCGGCACAGCGGCTGCCGGCGAGTTCTTAGTCGACCCGCATCAGTTGGAAGAACTACGACGGAGGGTGGGTCCCGGTTTTCGCGATCACGATTTTGAAGCAGTTCTCAGCACGGATGTGGTTAACGGCATTGCAAGTTCACCGAAGATTGTGACTGTCGTCACCTGGTAGTAATATTGCCTTAGCACGTCTTGCCATCATCGGCATTTCAATCAGCCCGTCAAGGATCGACGGCGCGAACTCATCTTCCGCATGGTGGCCGAGAACGTTACCTGGGGCGCGCCGCGTATTCATGGAGAACTGAGAATGCTCGGCTTCCCATATCGGAGCGAACGGTGTCGCGTTGGATGCGGAAGGCTCCGAGGAGTCCTGAGCTGGCGAAGCGTTGGGCGGCTTTCTTGGAAAACCACCGACAAGCCCTCACGGTTCAACAGCACGCGAATCATGCGGTATCCAATCTCCCGGATGCATGCGCCACTCGATCCACTGTTCCTGGTGGCAGTCATAGCGATGCGTCGCTCGTGCCACCTCCAGGACACAGCATGCGTGCCGTTCGCTCACCCGATAGCTCTGCTCCAGATACTTCACGATCGGGCGGCGCCGGGAGGGCTATGGAACTTTTTTCTGAGCACGTCCTGGAGCATCGTCTTGTGCAACGTCAGCTCTGCAACCAACTGCTTCAACCGCGTGTTCTCATCCCGCAGCTGCTTCAACTGCCGGACCTAATCCACTTCCAAGCCAACGTACTTCGACTTCCATCGATAGAACATCTGTTCGCTGATCCCAACCTTGCGGACCAGCTTCGCGATCGGAACGCCCACCTCTGCCTGCTTCAACACTGACACAATCTGCTCCACAGAAAACTTCTTCTTCATGGCAAAATCCTCTACCCCTCTTAGGGCCGGTTTTTGCCGAAGTACTGACTCTCAAAATGGATCAGTTCTAGCCGGGCCCATCATCACCCCATAGGCGTAATTCATTGAACCACGCTTAATGACGTGCATCATTCGCGGGTCGCCGTCACGGTCGCCCTCCGTGCCGTGGCGAGCCCCCCAGGCCACCAGTTCCAATCGCCTGCAATCCGAAGGAGCGCGGGGCAGATCACAATACGAACCAGTGTCGCGTCAATCAACACGGCGACCGCCAGTGTAAATCCGATCATCTTGACCACCAGGAAGTTTCCGAAGGTAAATGCCGCGAAAACCACGATCATGATCGCGGCGGCGCTCGTAATCAGGCCTGCGGTTCTAGCCATCCCCTCCGGGATTGCATCCATTTCACTCAGCCCGCTCCTCCTGGCTTCGAGAACCCGTGCGACCAAAAACACTTCGTAATCCATGCTGAGTCCGAAGACGATGGCAAAGGCAACGATAGGAACAAGGGGGAACACGCTGCCCGTTCCCCCATGAACTCCCAGCAAGCTACTTCCGTGTCCGTCCTGGAAAACTAAAACCAATGCCCCGAAGGAGGCCGCAACCGAGAGCAAGTTCAGTGCGATAGCCTTCACGGCGGCGAAAAGCGACCGGAACCCGCACAGAAGCGCCAGGAGTGTCCCCCAAACTACCATCGCCATGACCGGTACAACATGGTCCCCGACGATCGTCTGATAGTCGGCGTTGAGTGCCGGGATGCCCCCAACGCTTAGCGTTGCTCCGGGCACTCCGGTGAGAGCTGCCGCGCCGGTCTTCCGGAGGTCCCGCACCCAGTCGACTTGATCCCGCAGGGAAACCGAAGTCGCGGGTAGCACCTCAAGCAGCGCCGCGTGTCCGTCACTACTCAGAAACGTGCGCCGCGTCTCCCGCGAGAGGTCAGTGAGGGATGCACGGTTTCCCTCCGCGATCGTTGTGATTGAAATGACGCGTGCGCAACGAGGGTCGCTCGCGAGGCGCTTGCTGAGGCGATCGAGCGCGTTCCATCCCGCGTCGGTTTGCGCAATGGAATCCGCTGGCAGTTCGACAATGACGCGCATCGAATAAACAACGCCGGCCCGATCCATCTGTTCCAGGGTATGCAGCGCGTGGACTGATTCCGCAGACTCCGGAAGCCAATCCCCTTTAGGGACACTGGTATCTAGCCGCGTGGCTTGCCAGGCGAGCAGAAGTAAGGGGGCGCCTGCCAGAAACATTGCAAGCCAGGGATGGGCGACAATCACCTTTCCCCATTTCCTCCAGCGGTTTCCCGTACGTGCGGCTCGCTGTGCATCCAGCCTCGGAGTAAACGGCATCCGGCCAGCATCAATCCGCGGGCCGAGCAACGCCAGCGCCGCCGGAACGAGGGTATTTGTAAGCAACACGCTGATTCCCGCCACCAGGAATCCCGCGACGCCAATGGAACGGATTTCGCTGATGGGAACCGTCAAGAGCGCTAGAAATCCGATGGCTACCGTCGAGGCTGAAATCAGGAGCGTACGACCGGCCTGACGTGCCGCTATGACCGAGGCTACAGATCCGTCGTGCCCAGCGGAAATCGCTTCTCGGAAGCGGCTGACCATGAGGAGCGCATAGTCGATTCCCAAGCCCAAGCCAAGCATGGTTGCCAAATTCTGAACCAGAATGGACAAGTGGAAGCGCTGGGCTAGTAACCCGGTAATCGCCAGAGTGGTCGCGATGGCAAGCTGGCCAACGGCCAATGGAATCACGGCGGCGACCAGGCTGCCGAAAGCCACCAGCAAAAGTGCGAGGGTCGCGGGAATCACCAGGCTCTCGCCGCGTTGCACGTCATCGGCGCTCGCTTTGCGAATGTCGAAATTAAGTGGAAGTTCGCCCGTCAGTTCGAGCTTCACGGCCGGGTAACGGCCCCGCAACTGATTGGCGAGAGAGTTTGCCCGCTCGTGAAGCTTAGGAACGAGCGACTCCACTGGACCCTCGGTCGGCGACAGGCCCACCAGGACGAACGTTCCACCGCCCTTGCCCAGGAAGATCGGATCGCGCAACTCGAGATGAGAAACGACGCCGGACACGCCGGGTTCCTCTCTCAGTCCCGCCACAATGGTTCCTAACGCTTGCTCGCCCTCCGCCGAATCCGTGGGAGGGAGTCCCTGAATCACCAGGACCACGCGATCCACGAATGGCGAACGAAAACGACTGACAAGCTCCTGCCGGACAGTCTCCGCTTCGCTACCGTCAACACGGGTTGCCGTCTCCAGATGGCGCTCCGAGTGAAAAGATAAGGGAAGAAGCGCAACGACGGCGGTAAGGACCACCCCGGCTACCCAGAAACGGCGCACATACATGAGTCTCATGATGTCATACAAAATAGTCGCCAGTTAGGTGATATGCCATTCTCCGACGGCATCAAAACACTTCGGAGGCCGAATCAGGTGCCAGATGTGGACCCTACCCGGTTATCTCAATCTGCTAAATTGGTTCCATCGGGTTAGGAGGATCAATTCTTAAATTCGCGTTGCTCGCACTGCTTGCCGCCATTCAACCTGGAGCCGCAGACCCCCGTATTGGGTCCTGGACGCTCATCTCCGCACAATCTAGCCTGAATCCTCCCGGCAAACTCTCCGTCACAGCTCTACATGACGCAGTGCACGTAGTCATGTCCGGCGAGACCCACCTCGATTTCACCGCGAAGTCGGACGGACACGACACGCCCGTACCCGGTAATCCGGCGTTCAATCAAGTCGAGCTGCGCAGGATCGATAAGAGGCAGGCCGAGGTGAAGGAAAAGAAGGATGGAGCTGTCGTGGCGACGGTTCGCGCAAAACTTTCGGGTGCTGGGAACGAGCTAACGATCGTGACTGCGAGCGAAGGCCATGCCGACCAGATCACAGTGTGGACCCGAAGCGGAGGCGCGAAGGTCGCCCGCGACTTACTCGCTGGCGAGTGGACGCAGGACCTCAGCAAGACTCGTCTGCGGCAAGGGTTGGGGCTCAAGATCGAGCCGGACGGAAACGGTGGGGTCCGTTTTTCGGGTGAGTTCAGCTACACCGCCCGTTTTGACGGAAAGCAGTACGATCTGAAGAACTCCCGCAACGACACCGTCACACTTGAACTTGTCGATCCTCATACAGTGGATTCGATTTACCGGCGAGACGATCAAGTGGCTCAAAAGGACAGGTGGGAGGTTTCCGCGGATGGGCAGCAGATGACGCTAACCACCGCGGGCACGTTGGAAACCGGCCAGCACCTAACCGAGAAGCTGGTCTTCAAAAAGCAGTAGCGGATTATGCATCCGTGCAGGCAAGAGGCTCAGCGGGCACTGACTCAGGGCTGAGCTCACGAGCCGCAACCGAAATAATCCCCTTGCGGTGCATGAATTTCAGAATGCCGTTGACCGTATCCTCGAGCGACGGATCCGCTATGCCCCACGTAGAGGCATCGCGAGCCTCTTGATAGGAGGAACTCTCATAGCGCTTGAACTCCATCGCGGAGATGTTGTCCACCGAGCCCACCAGAAAATCCAGCAGCGGAAAGAGAAGATCTTCCTTCCGGCATCTCCGGATCAGTTCGGGAACGAACTCCGAAATGCTGAATATTTCGAATTGCCGCCCGGTCGACTTGGTAATGAGCCCGGTAATATCCAGCATGTTCGCATAATCGTCCCGCACCACGTGGTAAGTCTTATTCGCCGTGCCGGGAGTAGTGGAGATCGCAACGATATTGTTCGCCACAATGTCCGCGGGAACGAAGCTAACCTGGTTCAGAGCATCGACTCCAATGCCGTGATTCACCATGAACGCAACGAGGCGAACCGCGATATCGAAGTTGTTGCCTCCGCCCGCAATCGAGGGACTCACGAGAGCGGGCCGGAAAATCCGAGTCGAAAGCCCCCGGCTGCGTGCGTCTGCAACCACTTGTTCTGCGACCCATTTGGACTGGCTGTATCCGAAATCAAGAAGCTCCATATTCTTGTTGAAGTCGGTCTCATACAGGACCGATTTGACAGCCCAGCCAAACACGAAGGTAGTCGAGACGTAATTGAATTCCTTGGACCGTCCTTCGAACGCCAGTCTCAAGACCTCGTTGGTTCCCGTGACGTTCGCGTCCCGCATGCGGTCGTAGTTGAACAGGTAGTTCACGGTCGCGCCGTTGTGGAACACTGTGTCCATTTCACTGGCAAGGAAATCCCAGACGTCCTGGGTCAGGCCCAGCATTGGCTGCCCGAGGTCGCCGCAGATGGGAATGACGCGAGCCTCAAACATATGAATCAGCCCGGCCGGGCAAGGCCCCATCGATTCCATCGCCGCCCTCAGCCTTTGCCTGCCCTGGTCGTCGTCGGAAGCCCTGACGAGAACATAGATCTTCGCCCGCGTCTGTTCCAGCAGGCTCTTCATCAGGAACGGTCCGATGAAACCAGTGCCACCCGTCAGCAGGACATGATATAGGACCGGTATCTCGGGCAGAGACGCCGGTACCGGAGGTTCGAAGATGAGCTTGCTGTCGTCGCTCATCATCTGCTTTTCCGCTCGGCGCTGTTCATCACGGAAAGCCGACAGGGAATGACGCAGTTGAACCAGTGCTTCTTCAGGCGCACTTTCCAACTGTTCAGCCAATCTAAACAGATCGGCTACGCTGACACGCTGAATGACGCCGATATCGACCTGCCGAGCCAGCATTTCGGCGCCTTTATCCTTCAAAAGCTCCTTGAGCTCGTGCATGAACACGACAAGATCCAGCGAATCCAGCCCGGCTTCGACGAGGTTGTACGATTCCATGCCAGTCAGGTTGTATCGGGCCTTCAATTCGTCGAAAGACGACTGCATGCCAGAACCAGGCTCTGAGAACCCGGCGTCCTTCTCCCGCGAAAACTCGGAGAGAACGGTAAATTGACCTTCCAGCCACATGTGCTTGGTCTTGTGGCGCATGATCTTGCCCGAACTGGTTCTCGGGATCGCACGAGGTGCTATGAAGGAGATCAACGCCACTTCCACGTTCAGATAATTCCGGACCGCGGCGGCAATCTTTCGCGCGTCCGGAAGAGCCTTAGGATTCTTCACTTCGGCCACAATTGCCAGCGCAGGCTCGCTGTCTTCGTGAATCTGGAATGCGGCAACGCAATTGTTCCGGATCTGGCCGGACGTTCTCTCCACAACGTTCTCGATATCCTGCGGGTAATAGTTTTGCCCGCGGAGGATAATCATGTCCTTGATGCGGCCGCAAACGAAGAGTTCGCCGTCGTGGAAGAATCCCATGTCGCCGGTCCGAAGGTAGCCATCGTCATAGGGGCTGTCGTCCACGAGCCGCGCACGAAACTGCTTCAGAGTCAGTTCCGGATTGTTCCAGTAACCCAGACACTTGCCGCTTCCGGCGATCCAAATCTCACCGATGTGGCCCGGCTTCAGAGCGACGTGCTGTTCCGGATCCACGATCTTAATATCGATACCCGCGAGCGGAGTTCCACAACTGACAATCTGCGTGGCCCCATCGATTTCGGAAACCTCGGTCGTCATGCGCGCCTTCCCCAGAGCGAGGGCACGCTTGTTGACGGAAACGATATTGCGGCCACCGAGTGAAACCGCCAGAGTATTCTCAGCCAGCCCGAAGGCGGCATAGAAGCTCTCCGACTTCAGTCCGTAAGACTGAAACGCCTCCAGAAACCGTGTGAAAGTATCCGGTTTTACCGGTTCCGCAGCGCACATCAACACCCGGAGCGAGCTGAGATCGCAGTTTTCCAGGTTCTCCTTAGATAGCCTCCCGGCGCGCAGACAATAGTCGTAAGCGAAGTTGGGGGCCGCCGTCGCGGTAGCCCGATAGGTTGTTATCGTGTCGAACCACAGGATCGGCCGTTGAATAAAGTCCATGGAAGCGAAGCCATACGTCGTGCCGCCTCTCAGCGCGGGATAAAGGTAGCACCCGATCAGTCCCATATCGTGATACTGCGGGAGCCAGGATACGACGACCGGGTCGGGATGGTCGATCACTAGGGGACAGGTCTGCAGGATGTTTTCGTGCGTCACCATCACACCTTTGGGTTCCATCGTCGAGCCCGACGTGTATTGGAGAAACAGAATCTGCGAAGTGTCGACGAACGACTCGTCCGAAATCACATCCACGAACTCTTCCGTGACAATCCACGGAAGACCGGAGATGTAGTCGACGTCGACGCCGGACGCCGAAACCCCACTTCGGGTGAGATTTGTCTTCAAAGATGCTTGGTAGTCTGCGCTCGTTAAGATCCCGGACGCCTGGCAATCCTTGGCGATGTGGACCATTTTGTACAGGGCGCTCTGGAAGCCACGAGAACTGGGGGGATAGACGGGCACGGGGATCAATCCGGCGCGCACGCAACCAAAAAACGCGCATATCATTTCGAGCCCCGGCGGGTAGGCGAGCAAAAGGCGGTCCTCCGCCGCGAAACGACCCTCCTTCAGCAAGTGACCGGCGATCGCCTTCGTCCGCTCGATAAACGACGCGTAGGAGTAGCGTTCAATTGGGTTGCCGTTCAGGTCAAGGTACGAATAAAGGAGTTTGTGCGGCTGCTCATCTCCCAGCCTATCCAGTTGCTCTAAAATCGACGCCATAATAAATCAGCAATACTCCCGAGGGTGAATAGCAAAACTTAGTACGTAAGAAAACATTACCGTATTGCTACTGACCTTTACCTGGTAATAAATGCGACTGAGTTTCGGAGTCGTTCTACGCCTATGCGTCGTTCGGTCCGGTTGGGGTAAGTCTACATAACGACCGAACGCACGACGCGAGGACGTCTTGCGGGACTTCGCATCGCCCATTCAAAGCGTCTTCGTTCGACGCGATCCATCGGGTTATGGTAGCAGAGCCAGTAAGCAATACAACGTGTCCTCGCTTCCAGGAACGAGGCGCCGCACGGCGGCTCCGTCTGATCCAGACTTCCTTGATTATCTTTGAGTCTTCGCGATAGCATCTATTCGTGAGGCTGCGGGCGGCAGGGCAACAGATCCGCTTCTGGCCTGGACCATGCTACCGACCGGGGTGCGCTGGGCCGCCTCGACATGATTTGCGGAGGCGCCAGTGACGTCCGAGACCGAAGTGGTGATCACTCTAAATCAGGATATGGATGGTCTTTTACCATCCGAGGCTTGGCCGCGGCAGTCTGTCGGCGACCCGATTGGCCCGTCTTCCTTCCCGAAAGTCTTACGGCGCCGCCTCGACAGGTTCTTTACCGACCGGAACATTTCTCCCAAAGCCGACGCCACCATGTGGGTCAAGATCGCTGCGGGTCTGGCAGTGCTGGTGGGGAGTTGGATTGCTATCTACGCGTTCAAGCCGGATTCATGGAAGTTTGTTGCCCTCTACGTTTTAGGCGGCCTCGCCCAGACATTCCTTTTGCTGAACATTGCCCACGACAGCAACCACAACGCCATCTCGTCTGTGCCTTCCATCAACAAAATGCTGAACTATGCCTTCGATGTTTGCGGAATCAACTCGTACATGTGGCGTATCCTCCATCATCGAGGCCACCACTCCTGCATCAATCTCCACGGCGAAGACGACGCGCTTACGGGACGCGGCATCTTTCGGTTTACGCCTCACGAACCCCATGCGCGGTGGCACCGGTTCCAGCACATCTATGCGCTGTTCTTTTACGCGATGTTCTCTCTCGATTATGTTTTCGTGCGGGACTTTGAGAGCTTTTTCTTCCCAACCCACGACTATCTGAAACGCACCAGGCATCCGGCGCGAGAGTACGTGATGCTCTTCGCCGGTAAGGCGTTCTACTTTTCCTACATGCTCATTCTGCCGGTGGTGCTGCTGGGGAAATCGTCTCTACTGGTCGCTGGGGCGTTCGTACTGGTCCATTTAATCGTCGGTTTGTCCGTATCACTGGTATTCCAGACCACGCACACGATCGACAGCACGTACTTCCCCTCGAGCCGCAGCGAGTTCGACAACAGCGTATATCACATCTTCGCGACAACGGCAGATTATGCGACGAGCAATCCGGTCGTAGGTTGGCTCGCGGGCGGGCTCAACCATCACATCGCACATCATCTGTGCCCTTTCGTGTGCCATACCCACTACGCGCCGCTGACCCGGATTGTGCAGGAGACTGCCGACGAGTTTGGCGTTCCCTATCGGCAACATCCCACCATGACCCGGGCAATCTGGCATCATCTGATACTTTTGAAGCAACTGGGAAACGAAGACTAATCTTGAGCGCTAATCCTCTACCCATGACCACCATTCCGTTTCAGGCAAACCACTTGAAGTTCTCGACGGTTCTACGTAAGCATCTTGGCAGCGAGGTGTAACGTTGCCCACACCGATACCCGCTGTTTCACGATTCCGATCCTTTGCGGATTCGCGCGCCATGGCCGCCAGTCCCGTGCAGGTGTTGTCAAAGTACACCGAACTCTTCGGCGACACATTCCGCTTCTATTTGGGTGGCATTAAAGAAGCCATTGTTACTACCAATCCCGCCGTCATTCAGCACGTGTTGAAGACCAATGCGGAAAATTACCAAAAGTCCGAAATTCAAGTAAAGCGGATGGGCCACTTCCTAGGTAGAGGTCTTCTCACCACCCACGGGGAAGCCTGGCGCACACAGCGGCGTCTCATCCAGAAGGGTTTCGACCGAAAGCAACTTGAGGCTCTGTCCGCGATCATGCAGGACTCCCTCGCCGAATCGTTGCGGGATTTCGATCGACAAACCCGTGTCGGCCCCGTCGATATCTACCCCCAGCTGATGAAGATGACCTTCGCGATGGTGGCCCGTTCGCTTTTTGGCGCCAAGCTGAAGGACGAAGACATCGACGTCGTCAGCCATACCATCTGTACCGTTCAGGAATTTATCGTTCGGCAAACCCTTCAGCCCTACCTGAATCCCTGGTTTGAAGTCTCGGGCGAACTCCGCAAACACGAAGATATGCGGGCGCGCGCGGACAGCATTCTGATGGAATACATCAAGACACGCCGCCAGCAGGCGCCCGGCAACGATCTCCTGCAGACCTTGATGGACGCCCGTTACAGCGACGGCGAAGGCATGAGCGATGAGCTGGTCCTAAGCGAGAGCATGCAGCTCCTGGTCGCTGGACATGAAACTTCGTCCAATGCTTTATCCTGGCTTCTCTATCTGCTAAGCTCGCGTCCGGATTGTCTCGAAAAGGTACGGCAGGAGTTCGATTCCGTGCTGGGCGATAAACCTTTGTCTTTCGGCGACCTTCCCAAGCTCGAGTTTGCCACGCAGGTCATTCAGGAGGGACTCCGCCTCTACCCGCCATTTTGGATAGTCGACCGCATGGCTGTCGCCGACGACCGCGTAGGGGATATCGCCATACCCCGAGGATCGATGGTTATTGTGTTCGTGTACGGCACGCACCATGCGCCACGCTACTGGCAGAGCCCCGAGAGCTTCGAGCCGGAGCGTTTTACCAAAGCGAACGAGAAGCTGCGCACGCCCTTCACCTATCTGCCCTTCGGAGCCGGACCGCGGGGCTGTATCGGCGGTAACTACGCGATGCTGCAGATCCTCATGATTCTGAGCGAACTGCTCAGGAGCTACGATTTTCAGCTAACTCCGGGACAGACGATCAAAGCGCGCCCGATGGTCATCCTGCGACCGAAGCACGGGATCCGCATGACCTTCACCCAAGCAATCGCACGCGACCGTTATGCAATCATTCAGGAATAGATACCGGGGATAGAATGCAGTCGTGATTGGCCGCTTTTGCTGTGCCCGAGCGGGTCCGGGACAGCGCCAGATGATGATGCGCCGCTTCCTCTCCACGAGTGGGAGATACCCCTCCCTTTCAACAACTCGTTAAGTATCGGAAATCAGCGAAGGTACTGGCTGATGTCGAGGCGCTCTATGTAAAATGCCTGCCCAAGCGAGGATGTGAGTCGCCCAATATGGATTACCCAGATTTCAAGTTATCCCGCACGGCTCTGTGAGTACTCCGAAGTGGGCGTGAACGTGCCTACTTATATGCTTAATGCCTCTCCCGAACAGCTGGCTGGGTGGACCGTCACCGCTTGTCAAGATGCAAAGGCGTCAGCCCTAAGTGTTTGTGCCAATGCAATCGCCAAACCGGTACAAAGGTGCCGGTCACTCCACTCCTAAGTAGTCGTACTATACGTGCAAGGCTTTGCTCTTTGGTTTGACGTAGATGGTGCTCAGACAGTTTCGCCAGGGCGGCTTGTGGAATTCTCGATGCGCGAATCGTTAGTGGTCCTTCCCGCAATCTCCTTTTTGAATCTTCCAAGGCCAAATCCGCAATTCGCGATGTTGACGCCCCGGGACATATTGCCTCAGATCTTGTGTATGCACTCAATGGCTGTCCGCCAGATTCCGACAACGACAACGACAACGATCAGAGTCAGCGCCGCCACTGCAGTGGTACTAGGGTCATTCGGGTTCACTCCAAAGAGGACCAACGTTCAGCAGCAGGGAACCCAGCTGGGCAACTGGCTCACTCGCGAACAGGCCAAAGAGCTTCTCGCGTAAGGTTGGCTCTGAGCGGCCTTTGGGCCTGTCCTGAAAAGGTGGCGACCCGAACGAGACCGAAGTCCTTTGCATTCACCATCCATACACTGCGAACGTACACAAAATCCCGTTTCTTGAAGTGATGCCAAGATGGACGATATATTCAACGCGGATAAGGGCACAATTCTGCTTCGCTATCAGTCGCTTCAGCAAGAAAAGGCGCGTCTGGAAGACGCTACGAGAGAGGAGCAATTAGACGAGGCAAGCATCTTTGCGGCGATCGACCGTGTCGCACAAGTCAGAGCATCGCTTGAAAAAGCGGATGCTCATATGCTCTTGCTGATCCGCCGGGAAATGGACAAGGATCGAACGGAGCGTCTCGAAGAGCACCGGTGAAAGCGTTGGATTACTGGTGATTCGACCTCGCGCACATCAGGTCATCGTGGCTGGTGTGGATCTTTTGGATTGGACTACGTACTAGCAAAATTGCCAAACGGGGCATATCAGAGACTTAACCCTGTTAAGGCAGGCGCCATCTCGTGGCTCCTCCGTCGCAACCTCATAACCCTGATGCTCTCGCCTTGCGCATCTCAAAATCCTGAATCCTCTCACGGCTGACGTTTTTTAATTAGGGTCTGTAGTCCATTGTCAGCGAATTGTCGTCTCACCTTTGTGACGGTGATTGGGTCTATGAAGAATGGCTCGGATACCACTACCGCGAAGGACAACGAACGTAGAGGACTGTTTTATTGATTAGACTTTCCACTTCAAGTGCCATTCCAGTTCCTGACCGGACTCCTGCTGAATATCGCATTGACCTCGCTGTGGTATTGCCCACCTACAATGAGCAGGAAAATATTGCTGAGGTGATCGCAAGGCTCGAAGACGCTCTGGAGGGTCTTTCCTGGGAGCTGATCTTCGTTGACGATGACTCGCCTGACGGCACCCCGGAGGTCATCCGCGCGTATGCCAGACGTGACCGTAGGATTCGTCTATTGCACCGCGTGGGGCGGCGGGGACTGTCCTCGGCATGCATCGAGGGGATCATGGCGACCTCCGCGGACTATGTCGCGGTGATGGATGCAGATCTGCAGCACGATGAGGTCGTTCTACCGAAGATGCTGTCGCGCCTGCATGAAGAGGCTCTGGACGTTGTGGTCGCAACCCGCAACTCTCAGGGTGGAAGCATGGGGCAATTCTCCGCGAAGAGAGTGTTGCTCAGCAGAGTGGGGAAGAAGATCAGCCATGCCATTTGCCATTGTGAACTGAGCGATCCGATGAGCGGATTCTTCCTGGTGAACCGGAGTTTCTTTCTGGAGGTCGTTAGTCATCTACAGGGAGGCGGCTTCAAGATTCTGGTGGATATGCTGGCTTCGAGCGAGCGTCCGGTTCGCTTAGGCGAGATCGGCTACTGTTTCCGCAACCGCAGGCATGGGGAGAGCAAGCTCGATGTAAATACTGCGGTCGAATATCTTTTCCTGGTCGTCAACAAGATGATGGGAGGGATGATTCCGATCCGTTTTGCCGTATTTGCGCTGGTGGGAGCGACCGGCCTGGCGACACATCTCGCTTGTCTTGCGCTGCTATTTTATGGCTTTCACATGCACTTTTTTGTAGCTCAGGCCACGGCAACTTTTGTCGCCATGACAGAGAATTTCTTTCTGAACAACCTGATCACCTACCGCGATCGAAGCTTGCGCGGGATCCACCTGCTGTCGGGCGTTGCTTCGTTCTGGCTGGCCTGTTCGTTCGGCGCGTGGGCGAATGTGATCTTCGCGCGCGCGTTGCTGCAGTCAGGCAGATCATGGTACTTCGCCGGTGTGGCTGGAACCATTCTCAGCTCGGTGTGGAACTACTCCATCAGCAATCTTTTTACCTGGCAGATGCCGCAACCGCACAGGAAAATTAACGTGACCGATCGGATCGAAGCGCTGTCGGGCGATCTGGAGCTGTTTCATTGAATTCAGTTCAAGAATCCTTCAGCTTCCTGTTGAAGAAACGCATAGTGTGGATATGCGCGTGCCTCGCGCTGTCGACCGCGATCGTTCCTTTCGCGCGGGCATTTTTTCGTGTCGAGGTGGACTACAACGAGGGCTGGAACGTCTATAACGCCAGCATCGTCGCCAACCACCAACTGCTGTATCGCGAGAAGTATGCGTGGACGACGGTGAACTATCCGATGCTGTCGTTTTTTATCCAGGCACAGCTGCACCGCCTTACCCACGAGTATCTGTTCACCGCGAGAGCCGTTTCGGTGCTAAGCCTGATCTGCTGCAGCGTTCTGGTTGGGGCGATTGTACGAAGGCTTAGCGGCTCGTGGCAGGCGTCTACACTGGCCGGTTTCTATTGTCTGGCCCTATTTTGCGCGGATGCGGACATCTATGTCGGAATGGACGATCCGCAGATGTTCGCCCAGGTGTTCTTCCTGGCGGGACTACTGGTCTATCTATGGCGACGCGAGAGCCTCTTGGCCATCACCTTCGCCGCCCTGCTTTTTGTCGTCGGCGGCTGCATCAAGCACAACCCGATCGACTTTCCTCTCGCTGTGCTGCTGGAGCTTGCTTTGATCTCGCTGCGCCGGGCTTTATGGTTCAGCGGGTGGGGGCTCTTTTTTGCCAGTGTCGCGGTGGCACTCAATGTTCACTATGGAGGGCCGCATTTCCTGAGCCAGTTGCTGGCGCCCAGAGGCTATTCGGTCGGCAAGATATTCGATCAGCTCGTGAACGCCTTTGGGCCCCTGCTGCTTCCACTCTGTGTTGCGCTGTATACGGCGTTTGTGGTGCGTAGGGATGAGAGGCGGCGGATAGCGGCGATTCTGCTGGCAACGACCCTTGTCGTTGGCGGATATTTCGGCGGCGGCCAAGGCGTTTCGATCAATGCTCTCTTCAGCGCGCTGCTGGCGGTGGCCATTGTGATCGGATTGTTCTGCGCTGAAGTCGCGTCCGCGCGATGGCGATGGGCAAAGCGGCCCGAAGCCGCGTATGCGCCGCTGCTGCTGTTTGGCTGGCTGGTGATTCCTTTGATCATCTCGGGCAACTGGAATCCGCTGCGAAGCTTGCGCGAGACGGCATCGGCGGAGAGACGCTTTGACGAGGACGTCGCGCTCCTGCACAGCCGGACGGGGCCTGCGCTATGCGAGAGTCTGCTGCGGTGTTACTTTGCTGGCAAGCCATATCTTTACGATCCATTCAATGCAACCCGCTTGATTCGGTTCGGCAAGCTGGACGCTGGAGTGATTGTCCAGGAAGTGCGCCGGCAGAGGTACGGGACAATCCAGTTCGACGAGCCGCTTCGGGACCAAAGAGATTCAGAGCGATTCGACCCCGCCATCTTGGCAGCGATTGAAGAGAACTATGTGCCCGCACTTGAGCATAAGGATGGGGTTATTTACGTCCCCAAAACGAAGCCAGAGTACTGACCGCGATTCTCTTGGTAGCGGTGCCGCGTGTTCGCGATCTAGCGCAAACTGATCGTGAATTGCAATTGTTAGATGCATGAGAAGCCACTTTAAGGAATGTAGATGTCGACTCTCGACCAAATAGAACTCACTCAGCCACGCATAGCAAAGCTAACCGACTGGGCATATATCAGTTCAAACAAGGTCCGTTTGATGTCCATGGTCTGCTGTGCACTGGTCCTCCGAGCCGTTGTGGTGGCATCCACATTTCTCAGCATTGCGGCACCTTCGCGAGACTTCGGACAGTTTGGCGCGGAGATGGGTTGGGTAGCCCGCAGTTTAGCCTCGGGTCACGGCTTCAGTTCGCCGTTCTTCCCCGCAACCGGGCCTACGGCTCTGGTTCCACCACTTTTCCCATACTTGCTTGCGAGTGTCTTCCGCGTCTGTGGTCTCTACACCGCAGCGTCGGCTCTTGTCATTCTGTTGCTCGACAGCTTGCTCTCGGCTCTGACCTGCATTCCGATTTACTTTAGCCTTCAATATGCCGCGGGCGAGAGACAAGCCCAGCTGGCTGGCTGGCTCTGGGTAATCTACCCATTCGCAGTCTATTTTTCCGGGACCCAGGTCTGGGACTATGCTCTAACCTCTTTTCTCTTTGCAACCTGTTTTTGTTTTGTCCAACGCCTTCACTTGCAGGACCGGTTCTCGGCCTGGTTTGGTTTTGGCATTCTCTACGGCATCACGGCTCTTTCAAATCCATCCGTCCTCTCGGTCTTCCCCTTTCTCCTTCTGATGACTCTTTTGAAAGTTAGACGGGTGGGCGGTCGATGGTTGCTCCGCGGCATTATCACCGTACTCGCTTTCATGATTGTTGTCGCACCATGGACCATCCGCAACTACCGCGTCATGCATGCCGCTTCGCCCATCCGCGATGGATTCTGGCTTGAATTCTGGGCTGGCAATGATGGTGACACCTCCGCGTCGAACCCGGCCGGAGCCCATCCGGCCACTAATCTTGCCGAAATGCAAAAATTCGAAGCGGAAGGGGAGATGACCTATCTTGCAAACAAGCATTCGATGGCCATGAACTTCGTTCGCCATCACCCACTCTTTTTCGCGGGCGTTTCACTCCGCCGCGTTATCCGCTTCTGGACTGGAGTCTGGAGCTTCAGTCCAAACTACCTTCACTCCGAACCTCTGGATGTGCCAAATGTTTTCTTTTGCACCTGCATCACACTCTTCATGTTTAGAGGAATATGGCGTTGGTGGGAAGAGGACCGAAACCACGCATTTCCTTACCTGATCCTGATTGCCGTCTTCCCCATCACTTACTACTTGACCCACGCCTCAATGGACTACCGTCAACCCATAGAGCCGCAGATTGTCATTCTTGTGACAATCGGAATATTCGGCTTCGAGGCATCGACTGGATCAGAGGATTTTGGGGTTTGAGGAGCACCGAACCGTAAACTGCGTTAGGCTGTTCACTTTGGTGAACGGGGCGGAGTAGGATTGAAGAATGAACCCCAAGATTCGAGAAGAATTTCGACGCTAAAAGCAAATCAGGATCAGGCTTGCACGGGCATCCTTTCGGCTCGAAATGGCGGAGCTGGAACGAATCTTGGCCATTGTGTCGGCCCTCCGCTCGGACCGGCTGACCGGCGCTCTGCTCGATCGCTTCACCCACCACGTCCACATCCTCGAGATGAACGGAGACAGCTACCGCCTCAAGCAGAGCAGGCGGAAACGCGGACCCCCAACTCCTGAACCCATCCAGACCTTCAACTAGATCCAACGCACCAGCGTCGCGGGGAAGTGTAGCGTCTTCCGCTACGTTCCAGACGCCACACTTCCCGCAAATCCAACAGCTCCAGTTGCTCTATTGGACTACTTTTATTCCGCCCTTGACACCAGCATTGATGCCTACTACTTCGTAGCGGTCAAACGCTTGCAGAATGGCACTTTTAGCATCTTCATGCACTGGATCAGGCCAGCGGGGTTTGGACGTTAAACGGGCGTCGCGCACCAGACCATACAGGGCGTTGAACCCCTTGCGCATGTCGGTTGCGCCCGGCGCAAGATAAATCCACGTCGCCGCGCCTAGGCCGAACACCGACTACAACCTCTCAAGCACAGTCACCAGTTGAGCCAGCGTCGCAGCATCGAAGCCGCGACTGACTGAATGGCGCCCGAATCGGAAAATCCTGCAGCAGCTGAAACGCAAGGATTTTGCGGGGTGATTTGCCATTGTCAAGAAGGTTCAATTCCTCAGCCTTCAGATCATTAACGGGCAGCCCCTGGTCATCCGCTGCATGCAAGGTGAGGCTCACTTCATTGACAGAGACGGATAAGCTGTAAAGGCCCCTCACTCAAATCGTGGGCAACATTGCTCTGTTGAAATCGAACGAGACCCTTGGGCGAACAACATCAAGATAAGGAGACCGCAGACAATCCAAGGTTGATGCCATCCTCGCATCCAAAAGTAAGACATCGGCCCGTGAACAAAGCGCCTCTCTCAACCACCCATTATTTCCGCGTTGCCCGTTAGCCGGAGCATATCCTGGCTTTCTCAAACTGGAAATCTCTCCGCGCCGCGAGCTTTGGCTTTTGCCGCCTCTTCTCGATTCTTTGGGGGTGCATTTGTTTCGAGCGAACAGAGAAGCTGAGTCGAAATGCCAGCAATTGCATCGATCGCAGCCAGGAACGCTTCTTCGTTTGCCTTCGACGGTTTGTTGAAGCCACTGATCTTTCTAACGAACTGGAGCGAAGCCGCTCGAATCTCATCTGCGGTGACGGGCGGATCGAAGTTGAAAAGCATTTTGATATTTCGGCACATTTCCTAAGACCTCCATCCATTCAAACTCGCGAGCGGCGCAAAGCTTGGATCCTTCAACTTTACTCAAATGATGTTATGTCCGGTTCGCCCGTTATTCGGGACTTTTGGTGATGGTGCACCTGATGCGAAGGCGATTCTGCGTCAAGTGGACCACCGCTCAGGCGGTTGCACTATTAAACTATCGGGCCGACTGTGTGACAATCCGACACGAATCCTTACCGGATATACGCCGAGCCTCATGCGATGGGTGACGTGTACAAGGACAATCCTTCCGCACGTGCGGCTATGGTAGCCACGGACACGGAAAAGGCAGAGACGCAGGCCAAAGCGTTTGAATCCGGCGTGCCTACCGCTCACGTGGTGCGCATTCCCAACGTAGTTTGCGCCGGGACAGCGCCTTAAAGATCGCTTGACTTGTACTCGGAATCCGATATATTGTGTTTCGAATATAAAGTTTCTACCTCAAGCGTTCCTTCCTCTTTTCACCAGCAACGCTGCACGTTCTGCTGAACGGTGGATCTCCACGGATATGGCCTCATGCTTGAGGTCGCTCGGCAGTCGGGCGGCCAGTACAAGATCGGCCCTGGAACCCTCTACGACAACCTAAAGAAACTGATGAAGCTAGGCCTGGTTGAGGAGTCTGCGACGGATGCCTCCGCGGGTCCGACACGTCGGAGATAGCACTTAAATCAGGTGGGAACTGCATGTTGGCCGCAGAGACGGAGCGTCTAGCACAGCCGCTCCGCGAAGCCAGACACGGCCTAGCGGCCTTGTACCGGGAGGCCCTGATTTCCTTGACACAACAGTGGATGCTGCACGTGTTTGTTGAATCGGCGGAGCAAAGATCCGTTGGAAGAATGTCCTTGCTTGCCGGTCAATATGTAATAGTTTCCCAAGGGGGGCTGACCCCGCTCGAACTTATGAGAGGTTTGGTGCTTTCGGTGCTACTCTTCACCGCATTCTGCTCCACTGAGAGCCCTGCCCGAAGCGAGACGTTCCGCTTGCAACCCGGACATCCCGCGATGCACTGTGGCGGGAGCAGCACCCCAAAGGCCACGAAGAGACGCACTTGATTTCAACGTTCGCAAACCACCGGCTCAGAGTGTGCCACTGAACTTTGAACCCGCCAAGGAAGATTGAGCTAGCGACCCATGCCGTCACCATCCTGTTCCATCTATATTAGACGCTCCTTCTCGAAGATCCACTCATAGAGAACCGGCAGCAGTAATAGGGTCAGGAGAGTTGAGGAGAAGAGTCCACCTATCACGACGCTCGCAAGGGGTCGCTGGACCTCGGCACCCGTAGATGTCGAGAGTGCCATGGGGATGAAACCAAAGCTCGCAACACAAGCTGTCATCAGCACCGGACGAAGGCGACGGCGTGCTCCTGCAAGCACCGCATCATAAGTTGTTTGGCCAGACTCGCGCGCCTGATTGATTGAGCTGACGAGAACAACTCCATTCAGCATGGCGACTCCGAACAGAGCAATAAAGCCAACGGCCCCAGACAGATTGAGGTTCATACCGCGCAGCCATAGTGCGGCTATGCCGCCGACGAGAGCAAACGGGATATTGCCGACCACGAGCAGTGCTTGCTTGAAGGACTTGAAGGTGAGGTAGAGCAGGATGTAGATGAGGAAGATGACAATTGGAATGATGATCATCAGACGTTTGGTCGCGCGTTGTTGATTCTCGAACTGGCCGCCAAACTCAATGGAATAACCAGCGGGCAGTTTCACCTGGCGTGCAATATTTGCTTGCACCTCCGTGACAAAGCTGCCAAGATCGCGTCTACGCACATTGGACATGACGACCATGCGCCGCTGGCCCTCCTCACGGTCAATCTCGACCGCCGCGCGGACCACCCGCACCTTCGCTACCTGCGCCAGTTTGACTTGTGCCCCTCCCGGAGCGCGCAATGTGATGTCTTGCATCGTCTGAGGATTCGCGCGGTACGATTCCGGCAGACGCATCGCGATGTCGTACCGTTTCTGGCCATCGATCAATTGCGATATGACTGCGCCGGAAGCACCAGCCTCCACAGCCTGTTCTACGTCAGAGACATTCAGGCCATAGCGAGCGAGGGCACCGCGATCGATGCGGATTGTGAGATCTGGCACACCGGAGGTGAGTTGAATCTGTGCATCCGCCGCTCCGCGCACGCCGGAGACAGCGCGGAGAACCTGCTGTGAGAGCGAATCTAGCGTGCCGAAGTCATCACCGAAGATCTTGATGGCGACGTCCGCCTTCACGCCCGAGACCGTCTCATCGACGCGCATAGCCATCGGCTGCGTGAAGTTGTAACTGAGACCGGGGATCTTTGCGAGCTCCTTGTCGACGGCGTCAATCAACTCTTCTTTGCTGTGGAAGCGATGCCACTCGTTCATCGGGCGCAGGAGGAGGTAGGTATCGCCTTCGTTGATGCCCATCGCTTCCGTCGCGAAGTCCGGGCGTCCAATCTTGATCACGACATCGGCGATCTCCGGAAACGTCCGGAGCTTCTGTTCGATGCGCTTACTGATCTCGACTGAGTCCGTGAGAGAGATACCAGGTAGCTTGCGCGTCTCGACCAGAATTGAGCCTTCGTCAAGTTGCGGCATGAACTCCGTGCCAATGACGGCGAGCGACCAAAGAGCCACAACGAGGATAAGGAGCGCAATAGCAACCGTGGCTTTGCGGTAACGGATGACAGTGGCGAGCAGACGTTGGTAGCGGTCGGCGAGCCTTTCCATCCATCCCACGGAGGTCCGTGAACTCTTCGCCGGCAGACCCTTGCCGAAAGCGAACGAGGTAAATACCGGGATGGCAATGAGCGCCAACACGAGAGCGCCAAAGAGCGCGGAGCAGACGGTGAAGGCCATGGGCCGGAACATGCGGCCTTCGAGTCCTTGTAGGAAAAAAATGGGCAGGTAAACCGCGATGATAATGACGACGCCGAAGGTCATGGGCCGGGCGACCTCATGGGCCGCCCTGCGAACGGCGACAAACCCGGATTCACCATCCCGGCGTTCCTCAAGACGATGGATGGAGTTTTCCATCATGACCACCGCACCATCGACAATCATCCCAAAGTCGATCGCGCCAAGACTCATCAGGTTCGCGCTGAATCCGAAAACCCGCATGTTGATGAAGCTGACGAGCATGGCCAACGGAATAATTGAGGCGGTGATCAATGCGGCGCGCATATTGCCGAGAAAGAGGAAAAGAACGACCGTAACGAGGACGAAACCCTCGAAGAGGTTCTTTTTCACGGTGCGAATGGTCCCGTCGATCACAGTTGACTGATCGTAGAAGGGAACGATCGTGACGCCTGCGGGGAGACGCATGCTCTTGATCTTTTCCTTTACCGCGGCAATGACGCGCTTGCCATTCTCGCCCTTGAGCATGATGACCATGCCGGAGATAGTCTCGCCGTTGCGCAGTACGGCACCCAGACGGGGCGCAGACCCGATACCCACTTTAGCGACATCGCTTAACAGGACCGGAACACCGCGGCTTGAAAGCAGAACGATGTTCCCGATGTCCTCGATGTTCTGTGAACGCCCCTCGCCCCGCAGGGTGTACTGCTCGTCGTTGTGTTCGATGTAGCCGCCGCCAAAGTTCGCGTTGTTCTCCGCGATTCGTTGTGCGACATCCCGCAATGTCAGGCCGTATTGCGTCAGTAAGGCGGGATCGACGGTGATCTGGTACTGCTTGACCTCTCCGCCCCAATTATTGATTTCGCTTACGCCCGGCACGGTACGAAGCTGCCGCTTGATCTGCCATTCCTGCAGATCCTTGAGTTCCATGGGGGCCATGGGACCGCTGAGAGTGTACTGGTAAAGTTCGCCGAAGGCAGTTGCGGGAAGACCCAACTGCGGCTGAAGGCCTCTGGGCAACTGGGCGGTCACCTGCTGTAAGCGTTCGTTGACCATCTGTCGCGCGAAGTACATCGACACGGAATCGTCGAAGACGACCGTAATGATAGAAAGGCCAAGCTTCGAGAGCGAACGAACCTCCTGCTGCTTCGGCATCCCCATCATCGCCTGCTCGACGGGATAGGTGACGAGCTGCTCCACCTCAGTCGGCGGCATGGAAGGAGCTTCCGTCACGACCGTCACCTGATTGTTGGTGAGATCAGGAAAAGCTTCAACGGGCATGGTGTAAAGGGCATATCCACCCGCCGCAACAAGAGCGATGACAAGCATCAGCACGATCCAGCGTGCGGAGAGGGCGACGTCGATGATGCGATTCAACATGTCTAGTCTCCGATCGAGGATTTGAGAAGCTGTGACTTCGCAATGAAACTTCCGTGGGTGATGACCTGCTCGCCTGGTTTTAATCCCTGAAGGATGCGTACCTTGCCGTGCACGCTTTCGCCCATTTGCACTGCCTGTACTCTGAACCGATCCGAAGCCATGCGAACAAAGACAACATCCTCACCATTCACTTGTTGAAGGGCCTCCTGCGGGACAAGAACAGCGGGAATACCGTCGCCCGTGGTGAACTCCGCGCTCGCCAGCATCTCGGGGCGAAGGCGACCATCCGGATTTCTGATATCGATGCGCACCTGCATCAACCTCGTTACCGGATCGAACTCCTGACCAAGGTTCGTGATCTTTGCGGCGTAGGTTGCCTCAGGAACGTCCGGCAGCGTGACCGTTGCTGTTTGCCCAACATGCAGCTTGGACAGAGTCGCGGTATCGACCGAGGCCAGCATCCATAAGCGACTTAGATCGCCGATTACGAAGGCATCCGTGGAAGTCGAGATGGTCGCTCCAGGCGTGACATTCTTCTGCAGAATCCGACCGCTTGCCGGAGCCTTGATTGGAATCAAGTCAGCATCATCGGAACTGTCGGCAGGAGCATCAGCTCGCAGACCAAGAGTCTCTTCCAGGTGGGTCGCTTCGCGGCGCACGATATTGTCCGCTTCGCGGGTTGCGCTTTGGGCGTTCACAAGTTCCTGCTTTGCCGTTTCCGTCTGGGAAACCGACTCCGCCTTGAGCGCGTAGAGCCGTTGACTGCGGTCGTAATTCTTCTGCGCCAGAGCCTCGGCTGCCTGCAGGCGGGAACGTTCTGCTACGGCGTTGGCGTAAGCCGCCCGAGCCTCGTGCACATCGTGACTGTGCATACGGGCAAGGACCTGGCCCTTTTTCACGGAGTCGCCGAGATTGAAATAGACCTTTTCAACCCTACCCTCAGCAAGAACGCCCACGCGCCATGTTGCATTATCCGGAAGCGCGATACGGCCCTTCGCGCGTTGGGTCGCTGCGGCGGTGCCTAGTTCAACTGGCTCGACCTGGATCTTCTGTTCGGACTGTACCTGAGGCGATAGAGTCACCTCATCCGCAGCTCCCTTATTCCCTGCCTGGGTGCTAGCCTCGTTCTTCATATCATCTTGCGCATGACGGCAACCGCTCACAAGGCAGCACGCCAGCACACATGCCCATGCGGCTCTTTTGGTGATTTTCACTGATCCACTCCCTCCGCATAGTCAAGTGCGGCAACACTGAGATGAAAGCCTTCCAATGCACGGACATAGCTGAGCTCTGCATCAACGCGCGCACGTTCCGCATCGAGCAGCCGTAGCAAATCCAGTCCTCCAGACTGATACGCAGCCCGGCTGATATTTGAAATCTCGATTGCTTGTTCCCGCAGTGGCTTGAATATCTGAAGATATTGTTCCCGGCGCATCTCGAACTCCCGCTGCGCTAACGCCAGCTCGCCTGCGAGCCGATTGCGCGTCGCCTGGTAAGTCTCACGCGCAGCGTCTTCTTCCGCATGGGCCGCCGCGACTGCTCCTTGATTCCGATTGAAGAGCGGAAGATCAAACTGAACTCCGGCTATCGGCGTGTCGATGTCCACATCGCGTTTATAGCCACCCGTAAAGAGCAAGTCGGGCCTGCCGTTTGCCTTCTCAAGCCGGGTCTGCGCTTCCGCTTTGGCGATAGCCTGTTGGGCAAGTTGCCCTTCGGTGCGCAGCGATACGGCGTCCGTTCCCCCGAAAACTGGCTTTGGATCTTCGAGCGTCTCGAAGTCCTCAGAGAGCACCCAGAAGCTATTAGGCGCTGCATTCATCTCCTGCGCCAGCATCAGAAGTGCCTTCTCGGAGTCGAGCCTTGCATTTGCTGCCGCAGCGCGAATTTGCTCCCCTTGCAAGCGGACCCGCAGCAGGTCCACCTCCGCGATCCTGCCTTCCCGGAAGCGCGCCTCGTGATATGCGATCACCTGCCGAAAGTAGTCCGCGTCTTGTGCATACAAGGCCGCGAGAGACTGTGCCGCCTTCGCCTTCCAGTAGCTTTCGCGCACGTTCAGCGCGATTTGCCGACGCGCAAGGTCGGCCTGCAGGCGGCTCTCTGCCGTCCCCTGCTGCGCGACAGCTATGCGGCCTCCCCGTCTGCCGGAGGTCTCCAGCCGCTGTTCGCCCTCCCAGTACGTTTGCGAGTTCTCTCCAAGAGGAGAGGTTTGTGTGCGAAGGTCTTCCTTACGGAAGAGAAACCGCGGATTGGGAATCAGGCCAGCCTGGGAGCGCAGCCGCTCCGATGCAGTTACCCGATCGTTCGCCGCCCGCAGTTCTGGACGGTGTGCAAGTGCGTAGGTGACCGCGTTCTGGGCTGAGAGAACTGTCTGTCCATGACAGAGCCTTGCGCACAGGAGCAATCCCGCAAACAGAGACAATAGCAACCGATTCATAAGATGAGTCCTGCAAAAGATTCGCTAAAAGCCGCCGGGGAATATGGCAGCAGATGGAATAGGCGCCAACAACAAGTTCACGAAGATCGACCGGATGCGAGGAGGCGACGTTCTGTGAATGCGCACACGTCAGAACACGATGTGCGCGAGTGCGCAGCAGCGAGGCAGGACTAGACGGGAGGGGAACGTGGGGAGGATCGTGACCGACGCGGCGGATCGTGACCGCCCAGGATGTTCAACTGAAAAAATGGCTCCGAGGACCTTACTGGGGCAATGGTGTAGATCGAAGTCAGAATGTAGGCCGGAGTGGAGGGATCGCTGATCGTCGCCGAAAACCACTGCTGAAATACAGCGTCATCGTCAGGATCGAGAACGCGGAACTCCGGCGACTTGGAGGCCGAGAAGTGATGGTGCGGAAAGTGAGTATGGAAGAACCTGTGCGAGTGGTTCGCGGTACTCTCGTGCTCATGAACGTGCAGAAACGGCGCTTGCAAGAACGTAAGCGCCAGCACCAAGTTCATCAGGATGGAAATGCAAGACCGCACACCCATATAGTACCGCCTGCCCACAGCGATCAGTACTGCGGCCGAATGGCGAAAAGCGTCGAGCGGTACCAGACTGGCCAGCGAAAGGAGGGAAGAGGCTGCTTGATAGCCGTCTTTCGTAGCTGGACGAATAGTCACGCTGCCTCCCTCCTCCATGGGACGGCCTTTTGGATCGGGCAATGCCAGTCATCCCGGCGAAGGCCCGGAACGTAGGGGCATTTGTAGCCGCAACCCATGGTGATGAGCAGGGCTGCCCATCCTGGTCATCGAGGGACGGCGTGCTTTCCGCGGTGAGAGCTGTGGTTGCTCCTGAATCCGCGGTAGTGGTACCGACTCTAAGATTTGGCAGTTTCTATCGAGACCACCGTGATTGTCGTTCCATCTACCTCTGGCCTGCGGCTCAACATCAACACTGAGGCCGTGTCTGTTATTTGTGCCCCTCTGACGGTGGGCCAGCTTATCGACCATTACAGGGAATCGGAACTCTGCGCAACCAACAGCAAGACGTTGCGGACGAAGGATGTCTACGAGCATCAGCTCACCAATGTCATCGGTCCAAGATGGGGTTCGCATCGCTTGAAAGACGTGAAGCCCATCGCGGTTGAAGCATGGCTCAATTCAATGCCGCTAGCTCCCGGAACAAGGTACAAGACGAAGGGCGTCCTGAGCATCTTGTTTCAGCACGCCATGCGATACGAGTGGACGACATCTAACCCCATTCGACTCGTCAGGCAAAGTGCTATACCCCAACAGGAAGAAATCGTTCTCATTCCTGTCGAGATCGCTGCGCTTCCCGCGGAGTTGAGGAACCCGTTCCATGCGCTCATCCAAGTCGAAGGCCCGCCAAAGACTCTAGCTTCGCGGCGCCCTGTGCCTATGTCCTCGGAGCTTGCCTCGTCTCTGAGGAGTTGGATAAAGCAGACCAGCTACTCGGGGGCAAAGGACTGGGTATTCGCCAGCCCCTCTGCTCTTGGTAAGAAACCATACTGGTCGGATGCCGTCCTCAAGAGGCACGTCCTTCCAGCAGCGGAGAGAGCAGGGATTTCGAAGAGGATCGGCTGGCACAGCTTCCGGAGAACACTGGCAACTTTGCTGCAATCCTCCGGAGCATCGGTGAAGACAACGCAGGAACTTTTGCGTCACTCGTCACCTGTGATGACACTAGGGATCCATGCAAGGCGGTGACGGCAGACAAGCGGCAGGCCCAGATGCCATCGCCGCACTCTTTGTAGGGAAAGCTGGTAAACCAGCGATGGGGCACGCGGTGGACCAATGAAGCTATTGGACCTTTTTGGACCTTCGCTGCTGCTTATTGGACCCAGATCCGAAAGCTAAGTAGTTGAAATGTGAATGGTCGGGACGACTGATTCGAACTAGCGACCTCACCCACCCCAAGGGTGCGCTCTACCAGGCTGAGCCACGTCCCGACTGTGTTTGCGCGTCGTTCAGGCGAACGGCGGCGGGGTATGTTGCAGTACTCAGTGTACACGAGTTATGGGGTTAACCCATCCCTGCTTTAGGTGGTGGGGGCTACGTATTCCTTGGGTAGGGAGCCGCCTTCGCCGAAGAAGAAGTCGTTCATCTGCTCCACAAGGAACTCCTGGGCTTCACGGGTCCAGGGTTGCAGGCGGTATTCATTCAAAAGCATTTTCTGGCGCTCTACCCACTCGCCCCAGGCTTTTTTGCTGACGTTTTTGTAGATCTTCTGGCCGAAGTCGGAGTCAAAGGGGGGTTCGTCCAGGCCTTCCATCTCGGCTTTGTACTTTGTGCAGAACACCATATGCGCCATTTTCTATCGGACTCCTTTTGGTATTTTACGCGGAAAAAAGTTGGTGTGGTGGAATGCTGTTTTTCGGGGTTTTTTGAGGAAAGTAGCACCAGAATGTGGTGTTTTCGTGGACAGAATGCGGTGGAATGCGTGGCTATCGTGGATAGCGGCGTGTCGTTTTCCGTCGGCTAAAAACATGCCACTTTCTTCAGGTTTTTTTCCGCTTGCCCTTGGCCTTCTTATTGCGCTCGCGAGCCTTGGATTTGGTCTTGCCGGACTTGCCGGAACGATTGGGACTGGTGTGGGGTTTGCCCGGTTCGGCGGCTCTTGCAGCCTTGCCTTTGCGCGGGGGGCGAACTGTGGCTCGATCTTCCTCCGAGGGCAGTAGGGCGAACTGGAGACGGCGCTGCTGGCGGTCGATGCGATCGAGCAGAACGTGGACGCGCTGGCCCATCTTGAAGACCCGGCCGTTGCGGGTGCCTACGATCTGACGGTCGGTGTCGCGGAAGATGTAGCGGTCGTCCTGCAGGGTGGCGATGGGGACCAGGCCCTCGATGAAGAGGTCGTCGAGCTCGACGAAGAAGCCGTACTTGGTGCAGGAGAGGACGATGGCGTGGAAGTCCTCGCCGACGCGGTCCTGCATGAATTTGATCTTCTTCCACTCGATGAGCTCGCGCTCGGCGTCGTCGGCTCGGCGCTCGGACTGACTGGACTCGGCGGCGATGGCTTCGAGTTCTTCTTCGGGGAGTGGGGCTCGAACATCGTACCCAGGTTGAGATTTGTGGCCGGTGGAAGAAGACAAATGCGGGGGTTCTTCCCCTTCGACAAGCTCAGGGTCAGAATGACGACGTGAAAG
>Ga0193717_1000406_pt1 | contig 30009 bp, 20 predicted proteins | sample U2c2metaG_FD_145900 | JGI IMG/M metagenome (GOLD analysis project Ga0193717, IMG submission 145900) | Soil microbial communities from a riparian zone of the East river system, Colorado, United States - U2c2 | ecosystem: Environmental > Terrestrial > Soil > Riparian zone | place: USA: East River...
TATGCAATTCCTATCCAGAAGGAGATCGCCGCGCTCGATCCCCGGCTCCCCGTAGTCGACGTACTTACCATCCCGCAGATCGTCGGTGAATCGACAGTGAACCAGAGCCTTACGGCTTCTCTCGTGCTGGCGTTTGCCGCGTTGTCGCTGGTATTAGCGGGGGTGGGCCTTTATGGAGTGTTGTCCTATGTTGTCACGCAACGCGTGACAGAGATTGGGATACGCATGGCGTTGGGTGCGCAGCGCGGACAGGTCCTTGGGATGGTGCTGCGCGATGGGATGGGTCCGGTAGTGGCTGGCCTGGCGATCGGGATAGGAGGCGGTGTGGCAGTCGGTTACGTTATCCGTTCGTTACTTTACGGAACCAAACCATTGGACCCGATGGTGTTTGTCGTGATGGTAATAACGCTGTTGCTGGTTGCAGCTATGGCGTCCGCAGCACCTGCATGGCGGGCTTCAAGCGTGAACCCGATTGAGGCGCTGCGGACGGAGTGAGTGTTGCAGTCTGACTACTGCGGCTCTTTGCCGGGTGCCTGTCCCTGAACGACAAGATCGTTGTCGACGCTGAAGGCGCCGGGGGCAGAGTTCGCCTGCATGAAAGCGATCGTGGAATCGCTCTGATTGAGAACGACTCCATAGAGTGTGACGTGTCCGTTGTTCACGATGATGTGAATAGCGTGATAGCCGATTGGAGGATTGTTGGTGATTCCACCAGCCATCATTCCGAAGCTGCGGCCTCCAGGTCCCATGGCCTGGGCAAGCGATCCCTGGTTGGCGTTGTATTTGCGCAGGGCGGGCTGCGTGTAGATACGGTTGTAGACGGCAGCGCGGATGCGATCGTCGTTGGGGGAGAGAGGAAGGACCTTGATCTCATTGTCCACTCCGGTGATGCCCGGAATATTTTTGACGGCGCGACCTGCATCGTCTTTCAAGACAGGACGGGAGGCGTATCCATTCAGGACCAGAGTTCTTCCTTTGAAGCCAAAGGTAATCCAGTCGAAGACGGAAAGATTATTGAGGCTGAGAAGTTTTTTGCGAACGTCATTTACGATGCGAGTGCCGTCCTCCTGGGATAGAGGGGCAGCCTGCTGAACGTTTTGCGCCGGCGCAGCCGTCGGGACTGACAAGGTGAGAGAGAAGAGGGTGGCGGCTAAGCAGGATGTTGCAGTAAGTCGAGCCATGAAAAATCTCCTTGAGAAGCAAAGGACCCGTCGCTTCATGAAGATAACCGAGACTCGGCGGCCAGTCCAGAGGTCGAGCGTTCGATGAATGTAATTTTCCTGCTTTCCCTGAGGATCGAGAGAATGATGGTTCAGGGTGAGCTGAAGTGATGGGGTAAGAATCTAGGATCTTCCTTCGCGTCGCTGCGCGAGAACGAGCCCTCTTGGCGTGGGAAGAAAGATGCAGGACAGCAGTCCCTCAGATTCCATCTTGAAGGCTGCGTCACGGACGACTTTCAGGTGCGAGCTGGCATCGTGCATCAGGATGAGGCCAGTGGGCCGAATCTGGGGGAGGAAGCGTTTGACCTCGGCTTCGCGGATGGGCATGTCGGAGTCAGAGAAGAACAGGTCGATGGTTCCGTCGACCTGCATCTCCAGAGAGGATTCGTTCCGAAGCTCGATCCACTCCGCGAGACCGGAGGCAGCGATCTTCTCCCTGGCTTTGGCGAAGACGACGGGGTCGAACTCGCAGGAGACGATCTTGCCGAAGCCGTTTGCCTTGAGGGCCTTCGCGATCCAGAGGGTGGAGATGCCGAGGAAGGAGCCTGTCTCGACGACGAGAGACGGCTTGAGGGTGGTTACGAGGGTGTAAAGAAATTCGAGGACCTCCGCCTCCGCAGTCATCGAGTCGTACATGTGCCAGCGCTCGGGGTGGGGGCACTCGGGAGTGGCTCGGTGGTATTCGGGCAGGAGAACTCCGGCAGCACGTTCCGCCTGAAGCATGACCTTATGCTCCTGCTTGATCTTCTTTTTGAACAAACCCATTCTGCGTCGACCTTCCGGTTTTCATTATAGGGAGGCAGCGAAAGCTCCGGCGCCTTCCATCACCTGCGAGGCAATGTGCTTTGCTGTGTCGAGCCTGGAGCGATTCTTATAACAGTACGGGTGCGATGCTGAGGACCTTGGCAATGGCAGCTATCACGCTCGATGCGGTGGAGATATTTTTCGTGATGCTGTTGATCTTTTCCTTGATGTCATCGAGAGCTTTGTTGTTGTCGTCGATCTTTGATTTCAGGGCAAGGAAGAGAGCTGTATTGGCTTCGAGCCTTGCCCGATTGAGGTCGGTGAGGATCTCATAGATGTGGTCTCGGGCGCCTTGAATTGTATCTTTGGCGTTGAGATCGGAGGCATCCCAATAGGCGCGGCCGAGGATGTCGTAAAGAGCCTTATAGGCATCGACGATGTCGGGATTTGTAAACGCAGGCGGAAGGGCGGGGGCAGGAGGGGCCGGTGGCGTGGCGGCTGCCACAGGGGATTGTGCCGGAGAGGATGTTTTCTTCGCAGAGATTTTCTTAGGTGGCATGGAGTCGTCCTTTATTTGGAGCTCGCGGAGAGGGATTCATAGAACGTAGCCAAACCCTCGGCGGAGGCGCGAAGATCGGCGATGCGGGCCTGGAGGGATGCACTGTCTTTGCTGGTCGCGGCCACGGCGAGCGCGTGATGGGTGACGGCTAGCTTCTGGATGGAGCTCTGGAGGTCGGCGAGCATATCGTCGGTCGCCTTTTTATTGGCGAGGATGCGAGGAAGTCGCTCAATCTCCGCACGGCGTTCCCCGGCGGAGAGAGAGGTACCGGCGTGGCGGATGAAACCGTCCTGCTGGGCGAGGAGTTGTTCGTAGTCGCGACCAGCCTGGTCGCGGAGGATTTCAAGATCGTTGGAGAGCAGCTGCGAGAGGGCATCGATGTTGGGATCCATGTCGCGAATGACCCTGGGAACGGAAGATTTGACCTGCCGACTGACAAGAAAATCGCCGAGCGCCTTAAGAGCGGTACTGGCGGCATTGGCTTCGGTGGAGGTGACGTTGATCCCGATGGGGGTGGAAGCTGCGAGAGCATCGCCCAGGGACTTGAGATTCGAGCCGCATGCGGCAGCGGCTTCGTCGAGTTTGGGTGAGGAGACGCCACTGGAGAGGTCGGCGATGGTCTGTGCATAAGTGCGGAGCCCATCGAGGACGTCGCTGCGGGCCTTGAGGCCCTTTTCGTCGATAAGAGGGCGGATGGAATGGGGATCCATCGGTTGGGGAGTGTCGAATCGAGCGACGAGCAGAGACGCCTGGGCTTTTTCGTTGAGCCGAACGGCGGCACGGTAGGCGTTCTGGGTGTTCTCGACGACGAGGCTTGCGGCGCTGGAGAAGGCAGCCGTGTTGCGTGCCAGCGGAGACAGAGAACAACCGGCCAGCCAAAGCAGACAGACGCAGAGCAGGCTCGGCAAAAGTTTTCGATTGCGCATGATGCAAGGGAAATTCGTGCGGTTTCGTTTTGTCAAGACGAACGACCATTTACTTTCAAGAGAGAGGCATTCGCGGCGCCGGACAGGCCGCATTGCGGAGGCGAGCGTGGCTCGATTGGCGTTGCGGGCGTTGTTGTGGGTGCTTGCGGGGGCAGCGGTGATATGGGCTTCGGATTGGCTGGTCTGGCAGGGAAGAACGCTGGCTGGTGGCGGTTATGGAGTGATGTCGGTCGACCGGTTTGTTGTAGCTCCGCTCAAAGGGAACAAGGAACAGTATTACCCGGATGGAAGGGTGGAAGTGCGCTGCACGCGATCGTTGCTACCGGAGGGACTCCCGCAGGCGGGAGGAAAACCCTGCTGGTGGATCGAACGGAATCCTGTCTTTTTTGATCGCTAGGTGCAATTCGCAAGAGGCGCAGAGGCACATGGTCTTCTAGACTAGAGGCAGATGCCCGGCACGTTGAGGCAAAGATTCCCAGGTGAGGAGAGTTTGCGATGAGTGTCGAAGGTGAGAAGAAGAAGCCACGGAAAGCCCCGGCGAAGAAGACGGCTGCAACCCCTGAGGATGTCACAGCGGAGAAGAACGTAAAAGCTGCGGCACCGAAACCATCTGTTCCGAAGAAGAAACCCGCTGCGAAAGCCGTGAACGAAACGCCGATCACGGAGTCCGTGGCAGTTCCGGCCAGGGCGAAGACATCGCCGACCCATGCCCAGATCGCAGAGCGGGCGCATGGGTATTTTGTGGATCGCGGTAGGCAGCATGGGCATCACGAGCAGGACTGGCAACGCGCAGAACGGGAGCTTCGGTCGGAGCACTAGGTGAGTTTCCGGTGCAGGCGGCAAGTCCTTCTATTCGCAACAACGGGATCGGCGGCGCAGAGGATTACTTTTCCGTGGCCGCCGATTGCGAATGCAAAAAGATAGAACCGGATGGAACGTGGCACTGGCTTGTGCGAAGAGTGCGTTTCCGAGCCACCGGCACTCATGAGGAAGACAAGTCCGTTGAACAGTTCGCCGGTGATCGAGAACAGAGGCGAGTTCGCCGGGATATGAATTCTGTTCCAGGCAGCTTGCAAATTGCCGCGCAGGCAGAATCCAACGCATAGAGCAAGGTGATACATGCAAAGTTCTGCATGAAGAGCGCGATTCCTCTACTAGCGATGTGAAGATGGTGGCCGGCACGGATATGCGGCAGGTGAGATAGACCCCGAGATTTGTTGTATGCGCGGAGCGGAAGTTTAGTAGATCGGGTGGGTATCCACGTCGTAGGAGCGGCCAAATTTATTGTGATGCGGCTCGCGGTCGGGCTGGTCGGAGCGAATCTCTCCCAGATCGGCGCTGTCGCCGGATATGTGAATGCGCCTGGTTTGCTTGTCGAGAGCATTCTGGCGTTGCCCTTCAATCCATATGTGCAGGTCATAGTCGCCGTCGGGGACGCTTGCAATCCGGAACTCGCCCTTTGAGTCAGCGATGCTGTAGTACGGGGTGTTCAACGTGATGACGACTGCGCTCATCTCGGAATGAATATTGCAGAAGATGTACGAAACTCCCTCCCGGGAGAAGACGACACTGCGGGTGGAACCTGCTTCATAGAGTCCGAGGTCGAAGCGTCTGCCGTCGAAGAGCGAAAAGACGTTGTGAAAGAAGGGGTCGGTGTTTGGAAATGCAACACTGCTGCCCAGAGGGACGACCAGAAGATGGGGTGTGAAGGTCTTGTTTTTCTGCAGAAGCGTGAACCGTCCAGGAGTGACAGGGCGAGGGAGATCCTCTCGCAGAGACTTCAGCCAGATGACCGCTGCAGGGGGTTTCTCCTGCGCAGGCGGTTTGATTGAGAGATGACCCGAAACTTCCGCAGCGCGAAGAGGATTGCTGCAGCCGAGAGCCGCACCGCTCGCCAGGGCGAGCATCAGGACGCTCGTCCGTCTCGACATCAGAACCGGTACCCTGCGCCGAGGCCGATTACATCGCTGGAATTCGTCGGGCCGGCGGCGTAGTTTGTCCACAACTTCCTGTATTCGAGAGAGAAGAGCAGATAGGAGCTGGGACTGTAGATGACGTTCCCGAAGACCGTGCGGTTTCGGGAGAGTCCGGAGTAGGGTTCGGTGGGTGAACTCGCAAGGCTCCGGCGGATATCGTTGGCAAAGGGATTGTCGATGCCGTAAGCGCCATTGAACTCCAGCCGTTCCCTCGCTTTGAATTTGAGCTGAGCCCAGCCCCCGATGTCATCCAGGGGATGCAGAACTCTTGTTGTTGGAAAGTACTCGTACACATAATCCACATATCCCCCAGCGCCGAGACCGCCGAGAGCCTGCCCTCTATATACGTTCGACAAAAACTCGAAGTGGGAGCCGAGAGGGAGCCGCAGATCCAAAGTTCCTGCCCAGGCATTGAATCGGACATTGCTGCTTGTCATGTGCGGGCTGAAGTAGCCTCCTACGCCGATCTCGGGGCCCTGACCATTCTCTCCCTTGGCAAAGGCGATCCTGGCGTTGGTCCCGGGCCATCGACTGCGCTCGGACTGCCAGGCCGGCGGGGGAGTTGTGGTGGTGGTCGCGCCTAGACGTGGAGGGTTGGGAACACTCACCAGACCAGCTGCCAGTTTCAGCATGGAATCGTGTAGCGGAACCTGATGGGAGACAGCGATCTGGGGAACCCACGACCACAGGTTTCCGCTCCACGCCAAAGGAGGCTCACCGACCGCGACCAGAGAACTTGGGGTGTAAGGAGCGATAAGACTCCGATCGAGCGCGACAAATGCGCGGGTGCGATCCCAGTTGAGACCTGCATGCGCGGTACGCAGCCGAAGCAGGCCATTGGCCGCGTAGTTTGATTGAGAGCCATTGGCGAAGAAGTCTACACGAACGTCGGCATCGCTGGCGGCTCCCATTAGCCGTGGTCCGCGAGCGTCGATTCCCAGCACGGTCTGACGAAGGGAGAGGCCGGTACTGCCACTGCCCGGAAGCGCATAGGTCGGGTCTTCCGCTATGTCGACCTGGCGTGTATTGACGAAAGCGTTGAACAGCAACAGGCCGGTGACTTTGAGGGGATACTTCGACTCGGTTTCTACCTTGGTCTGCTCGTGGGTCGCGATCTGCGACTCATTGATGGCCTGGCGTTCGCGAATCTCCTCAAGAGAGGCCGCGGAGGGGCCTTGCGAAGTGGATTCGCCTGTTACCGTTACAGGCGGTGGGGCGGCAGGAGCGGGTGTACCGGACCTCTCAGAGGCCAGCTGCTCTTGCAGGGCGACAAGCTGCTTTTGCAGCTCTTGCAGCTGGTTTTGATACGCATTCATTTGCGCCTGCGCCTGCGCAACAGCGGTAGTCAGCTTTTGCACCTTTTCTTCCGTGGTCTCGGCGGAAGGCGATTGGCCATAGACTTGAGCGATTGCGGAGTGCGGCAGCGACAGCGCTGCAAGAAACACAGGAACCAGGTAGAGGACGCGGCGCACTCCTGAGAATCCCGGCGCTGGGAATCTCGAGGACGGATTGCCGGGTTCCGGACTGCGGTTCATGACGTGAGCAAGGGACTCCGCGTGTTGGCTGGGCCTGGCGACATCTGGCGTGAGACCTGGAGGCGAAAAACGGTTTTACCCATTTGGCTACTTACCAGTTTTACATCGCCGCCATGCTCCCGCGCTACACTCCAGGCCAGGGTTAGGCCGAGGCCGGTGCCCTTCTGTTTGCCCTGGCTCACAAAGGGATCAAACAGGATCTCGCGAATTCCCTCCGGAACTCCCGGTCCACTGTCGGTAATGGTGACACTTACGGTGGTTTCGTCCCCATGGAGGGAGACGACAACCTCACGTTGTCCACGGCTCTGCCGCGCGGACTGGCAGGCATTCAACAGAAGGTTATAGAGCGCACGTTCGATCTGTTTTGCATCGAGCGCCGCCGTTGTGTCCGTAGAGCTCTTTTCCGTGTGAGGTTTACTCCTTCAGTATCGGGATGCGTGCGAACGAGTGCGACGGCTCGATCGACCAGAGAGTCCATTGTGAGAGGGATGCGTTGGAGGCCTGCTCCCGTGCGGCCGAAGATCAGAAGAGTATCGAGCATATCAGTCGTTCCATTCACGGCGAGCCGTATCTCTTCGAACAGCTCTGCGCGTTCATTGGCGGGCAGCATGGGAGAGGCGAGGAACTCGGCATTGGCATATACAGCGGCGAGGTAGTGTCTAAGGTCGTGTGAGACGGAGCTTGCCATTCGGCCGATTGTCGCCAGCCGTTCGGATTCAAGCAGAGCGCGATTGGTCTTTTGAATTTCGTCACGCATCTGAGCGAAGACACGGCTGAGGTAACGAACCTCCTGGGGTCCGCCCTGAGGCAGGGAGTATCGCGGGTTCCCTTCGCCAAACGCCCGTACTCCTGTGGCAAGATGCTCGAGCGGACGCGTCACCATGCGGGCGAGAAGAATCATTAAGATGGCACCGGCGATCATGGCGAGCAGGCCGACAAGGAAGACGAGCCGGTTAATCTCGCGTTCCGCGCGGTCTGTGGCGTCGAACGACTTCATGATGACCAGGCGCAGGGGAAAACCAGCGGCAGCGGTCAGATCCCGGCTGATGGCCAGGAAACGCTCGCTTCCGGATCTCATAATGTTCTCGCTGCTGGGATCCAGAGAGGGAATGCTTGCCCGCAAGGCGCCTTGCTTCTCGTTCGGGAGAGTGGTGACAGCGATGGAGTTGCCGGTCACGAAGGCGGCTTCGGCCCCGGCTCCACGCCCGATCTCCAATAGAAAGTGTTGATCGATGGCATAACCGCTGATCACGTAACCGAGGAGGGTTCCGGTTTTCTCGCTGCCGAAATAGAGCGGACGGACTGAATACTCGTACAAGTGGCCGGCGCTGACAAGGTAGCGCTTCGCGGGATCCCGTATTCCGCGCTGCAGATCGCTCTTGAGAACGCTGCTGTCTACTTCCTGCGCGTCTGCGGCGAGGACTGTGCCGTCGGGGTCGGCGAGCGCGAAGAGATCATTTCCCCCGGTTTTCCAGAAGTCGACCGCGCCATCCGCAATGGTCCTGGAATCACTGGTAGTCATTAGCGCCTTCAGGCTGGGAAGGCTGGCCAGCAGCGCGTTTTCGCGTTCGAGAGCGGAGAGCCTGCGGGCCTCGAGATCCTGAAAAGTTCCGACGGAGTTTTGAAGCTCAGAGGCAAGGATTTCCCGCGCACGCTGCCTGAGCCTGTTGCGGATGATGAACAAGCTGGAGCATGTGGTCGCTGCGATGATGAGGACCAGCGAGATCAGCAGAAGGACACGAGTCCGGACCCCAGGTCCGTGGCTATCGCTTAACACGGAACCTTCCTTTAAGGGACAAACTTATAGCCTGCACCATACACCGTTTGCAGGTAGCGGGGCTCGGCTGAGTCGGGTTCCAGCTTCTGCCGCAGCTTGAGGATATGGTTATCAACAGTCCGTGTGGTGGGGTAGGACTGGTATCCCCAGACTTCGTTAAGGAGCTCTTCACGGCTGAGGACCCGTTCGGCGTGCTCGACGAAGTATTTCAGCAACTTGAACTCATGCGCGGTGAGGGCGATGGCCTTCTCGGCACGCCGGGCGCTCATCTTGGCGAAGTCGATTTCGCAATCACCAAAAGAATAGGTGACCGTCGTTATCGGCTTGTGCCGCCGGCGCAGGGCAGCCTGAACCCGGGCCATCAGCTCCCGGGGGCTGAATGGCTTGGTGACGTAATCATCGGCACCCAATTCGAGCAGGAGAACCTTATCGGCGACCTCGCTGACAGCGCTGACCACGATGACGGGAGTTTCAGGCTGCTCGGCCTTAATAATCTTGCACACATCTCGTCCGAAGACATTGGGGAGCAGAAGGTCGAGCACAACTGCAGAGGGCTTGATGGCACGAAACGTGTCGAGACCGGATTGCCCGTCGCTGCATAGCGTAACCGCATACCCCTGGTCGCGAAACATCCTGTGGAGGACCTTCTGCATCCTCGGGTCATCTTCGATGACAAGGATCTGGGTTCCACCCACAGAGGGAGGAACTTCGGCGATCTTCGCATCCATCACGATCTTGTCATTTTGCAGCATAAAAGTATTTTTACTCCGTTACGACCACATTGAAATCGAAAGGGAGTATGGAATGACAATTTTCTGACAATTCGTAGACAATACGTTCAGGTGAAGGGTTTGGATTGGATCTTGCCCGCCGAAACCATTTCTCCTGTCGGGTCATATATCTAAGATGCTGGAATAAATAGGTTTACTTTGAGGTTAAGTTCCTGAAAGAGAATCATCCGTGATGCGACATGATCCAATACCTCCCGATCTGAAGAGATGGTTACTGAAACATTCGACGAAAGGTGATAAGACCCGCGACGAGGCATTTCAGAGAATCATCCGCTCCATTCCTAAAGGAAAGGTCTCGACTTACGGAAAAGTTGCGGCGGCGGCGGGCTATCCACTCTACCATCGTGCCGTTGCCCGCCTCCTTCGTACGGAACTGGCCAATGTGTTGCCATGGCACCGAGTAGTGGGGGCTGGCGGTGAGATCAAGTTACGCTTCGACGCGGAGGACGAACAGCGATTGCGCCTAAAGAGCGAGGGCGTTAAATTTCTTGGAAAGCGAGTAGATATGGATAAGCACGAATATGCTCTGCGAAGCTGGGAGACATTCGACTGAGGCAGCCATGGAAGCTCGAATCAAACGCGTTTACGAAGCAGCTGCGAAGAGTGACGGCACCCGAATCCTCGTAGATCGTTTATGGCCCCGTGGACTTCGCAAGGCAGACGCGCACATCGACCTCTGGTTGAAAGAGATTGCCCCCACGCCGGAGCTGCGCGCTTGGTTTGACCACGATCCGGCCAAGTTCCCGCTATTTCGGGATCGATATAGAGCGGAGCTTCATGCAAGGCCGGAAGAGATCAACGCGATTAAGGAATACGCTGCGACGGGACCCGTGACACTCGTCTATAGTGCTAAGGATGAACAGCATAATCAGGCTGTGGTATTGCAGGCATTTCTCCGGCGACGATGATCGCGGAAACTGCCTATCTGTAATTAGGGTGCCTATCTGTAATTAATTACTGTTCCTTCTTGTTTCTCAATCCAGATGCCTAGTCCATAACGAATTGTGGGCTGAACTTTGCGTTGCGGAATTATCAGCCCGGTGTATGGTCTCTTGTTGTTTTCACCGCCCCGCGCGTGCAAAGAAATACGCTGCGAAGGCAAATTCCCAGAACGTCGTCCCGTGTATTGACGGACAAGTCAGTCAGGAAGTCGTCGCCTTGGAGAGAGGGTGGATTGTTGATCAAATATCAAGGCGTTGGATGCTTTTAAATAGCCTGACCACTTCTTGTTCCTGGCTAATGTCCGCTGTGTAGCTGACGTGATCGCTGTAGACCGTGATGAGACGCACAATCCTGTAGCCGTCGAAATGGTAAGTACCATTGGCATGGCATCCCGTGACATTCGCGGATAGCAGAGGCCACTTGGTTCGAAGAGGTTCTCACACGATCTGCCGCATCCTGTCGGAAGTTTCGTTTTCTATGACCTGCGCAATTTCTGATAAGGAAATTCGTTTTAGATTTGGTTTTCATCCGCAAATTGGAGCCTTGAATGCCAAGTCGCGGATGGATCCTCCCCATTGCAGATATTTCTACGAATTGCATAGAAAAGTCAGGAGTTGCGAGTTTTATCTTCAAGGGGCTTGACGATGCGGGATTGCACGCAGTAGAAAGGACATTCTAAATGAATCGTTTCATGCGATGAATTCCTGGAATGTGATGGAGAGACTGACGCTGTGAGAATATCTGGGATAGCAAGACGGGCAATACTTGCGGGGAGCCTTGGAACCCTATCGATCAGCCTGCTTCACGCGCAGACAGTGTTGCCTGCTTCTGAAGGGCGATTCGCCGGCAAGATCGACCATGACGCACGCCGAGCGACACCGGCCTGGCCGGAAGAAGTGCACGCCCCTAAAGGTGCGCCGAATGTTCTCCTGATCCTCGTGGATGACGTTGGCTTCTCCACGACGTCCACTTTTGGTGGTCCAGTTGCCACTCCTAATTTCGAAAAGCTGGCGACGCAAGGATTGCGCTACAACGAGTTCCATGTGAACGCGATTTGTGCGCCGAGCCGTGCAGCGTTGCTCTCTGGCCGCAACAACCATGAGATTGGCTTCGGAACGATCACAGAGCATGCGCAGGGATATCCGGGATACAACTCGGTCTGGCCGAAAAGCTCGGCTTCTATCGCCAAGGTTCTTACGGAGAGCGGCTACAATACCGCCGCTTTTGGCAAATGGCATAACACGCCGGTGTGGGAGATTAATGCGGGCGGGCCATTTGATCGTTGGCCTACGGGCGAGGGCTTCGAGTACTTCTATGGTTTCCTAAGTGCATTCGATAATCAATACTATCCGCGGCTCTATCGCAATACGACTCCTGTAGAGCCAGTCAAGAAGGTCGAGGACGGTTATAACCTGACCGCTGATCTGACCGACGATGCGATACGGTGGCTGCATCGCCACGATGCCGCGGCACCCGACAAGCCATTCTTCATGTATTTCGCGACCGCCGCTACGCATACCCCGCATCAAGTGCCCAGAGAATGGGCGGACAAGTACAAGGGAAAATTTGATGAGGGCTGGGACAAGATGCGTGAAGAAATCTTCGAGCGCGAAAAAAAGCTTGGAGTGATTCCGCAGAACGCAAAATTGAATCCCCGACCTGAGGGGCTTGCCGCTTTTGACTCTTTATCGCCTGCTGAGAAGAAACTGCTTACACGGCAGGCCGAAGTCTATGCCGGCTTTACAGCTCAAACTGATCATGAAATTGGACGTCTGTTGAAGGCAATTCGGGATGAAGGACAGGAGGACAATACTCTTGTGATTGAGATCTTCGGCGACAACGGCGGCAGCGGCGAAGACGGCCCCACCGGCTACGATATGCGGCGAATCAATGGACAATTGAAGACCATCGCGCAACGAGCAGAAGCCGACGATGAACTAGGCAGCGAACTCTACATGAACGCTACGGCGGCGCCCTGGGCATGGATGTTCAGCACACCTTTTCAAGGCACGAAGGCGGATGCCTCCCACCTTGGCGGTACGCGAGATCCCATGATCATCTCCTGGCCTACGCGTATCAAGCAGACGGGTGGTCTGCGCAGCCAGTTTGGACATTTGAATGACATCGCTCCAACCATCTATGAAGCCGCGGGTATCAAGCCACCGGATGTCATAGATGGAGTCAAGCAAACCAAACTCGAAGGCACTAGCCTGATCTATACCTTCGATCAGGCCAGTGCGCAGAGCCGCCATCACGTCCAGTATTTCGAGACGAATGGAAACAAGGCCATCTATAAAGACGGTTGGTGGGCAGGCAATCTGCTGCGCTCTTCATGGGATCGCATTGGGAGCCCTGGTTACGAACCGGAAAAGCTGCTGAATGACAACACGCATTCATGGGAGCTTTACAACCTCAACGAGGACTACAGCCAATCTGAGAACCTGGCTTCCAAATATCCGGAAAAACTGGCAGAGATGAAAAAGCTTTTCGACTCTGAAGCGAATCGCAATTTCGTCTACCCTCTACTGCCGCTCAGACAATTAATCAATCGACCTGAAGACAAGCGAAACAAGTTCGTCTTCCGCAGTGGAGTCGAGCGCCTCGCAGATTCGATGAACCCTCATACAGGAGCAGGGACCGGTTATACCATTCGGGCCGACATTGAAAGCAATGGCACCGCCGAAGGAACGATCTTCGCGCAAGGGGGCAGATATGGAGGGTTCACGCTCTTCGTAAAGAACAATCACGTTTACTTTGAGATCAACTCGTTCGGCCATTCAGCCGGACAGCTTATATCGAAACAGCCGCTACCGAAAGGCCATTCAGAGATCATTGTGGAGGTATTACCCGAACCGAAGAAATCTCAGGGTCAGGCTGCCTCGGCCAGTACCGGTGACCGAAACCCGTTCCCAGGTACAGGTTCGCTTTCTCTGAATGGAAAGCAGGAAGCAACGACCAGCTTCCTTAATGTTCCAGCAGGTGGAGGTTATTGGTCAGCAGCGGAAACACTGGACGTCGGCAGTGATCTTGGCTCAGCGGTCAGCACCGAATACCATAGTCCAAATCGCTTCTCGGGTACAATCGAGTCCGTGACTTTGGAACTGCATGATCGCGAAGGCGCCGCCAGTCCCAAAGAGAAAGCCGCCGCACAAAACGATGGGCATTCCTAAAGACAGTTCGGTCCAACAGATCTATCTTCTGCAGTGCCGCCGCGCTTTCGTGCGCGGCGCTGCGGCTTGTTGTTGTGACTCCTGTTGCATGTGCGATGAGATTCGCGCGAACACCCCTCAAATTTATTGTTGACAGTTTCTGAATAGCGCATATACGCTAGCTTTCGCTGAAATGAAACGTTTCATTTGGAACGTTTCAAAAATGCGGGAGCTCTGGTCATGACTCTCCCAGGTCTAGGCGAGAGGGCTCTTTTAGCCGCTATGAAAGCGACATCTACCGCATCAGCCGGGAGGATTTTCCATGCATCGTCAAAACAATATCGTTCACCAAGCCCTTTCAATTTGTGTTGCTTTGTTGCTTTTGGTTGCACTCAGCAGAGATGCCAATGCTCAAACGACTACCGGATCGATTTACGGAACGGTGACGGATACAAGCGGAGCAGTTGTGCCGAATGCCGGGGTTACGGTAACCAATGCCCAGACCGGTGTGAAGAAGGCGGCACAAACGAATTCGACCGGAGACTATACGTTTCTTGTGCTCGATCCTGGCGAGTACGCTGTAGCAACACAGATTGGAGGATTCAAGACACAAACGCAGAACGGTGTTCGCCTCGATGCCGCACAGAGCGTACATATAAATTTCGAGTTGCAGATCGGTTCCATGGATCAGAATGTTGATGTTCAGGCGGACACAAATCTTGTCGACACACGTGAGTCGCAAATTGGCGAGACTATTGAACAAAAACGAATTCAGGATCTTCCGCTCAACGGTCGAAATGCGTATGACCTTCTTCCTACGTTGCCAGGAGTTACGAACTATGCTCCTGATGTGCCGACCGGATCGCGACAGGGAACGCAGATCATCGTCAACGGAATTCCCGCCGAGAACACGGCGTACTATCTCGATGGCTCGTACGACACAAATGTTTGGCGATTTGGTGGCAATCTGCTCCCGAATCCCGATGCGCTTCAAGAATTTCGCGTTCTGACGAGTAACTTCGATGCGGAGTTTGGCCGTTCGGCAGGTGGCGTCGTGCAGGCAATTACGCGTTCCGGTACGAGCCAGTATCATGGTCTGCTCTATGAGTACATTCGCAATAACATCTTCAATGCGAAGAATTGGTTTCTGACGACCGTGACACCATTGCATCAGAACCAGTTTGGCGCGAACTTTGGTGGTCCCATCCCAAAGTTGAGAGACCGGGCTTTCTTTTTTGTCAGTTATCAAGGTCTTCGTGTCAGCCAGCCAGCCAATGTCGCTTCTTCCTCGCTGATCACCCCGACGGCTCTCGAACGCAAGGGAGATTTTCGTAGCTCTCCTGCAGCATTGCGGCCCAATGTTTCGTGCAATGGCGTTCAATATGTCATCTGCCCGAATCTACTGGATCCGGTTGCGCAAAACGTCCTCGCGTTCGTTCCTGTAGGCAGTTCCGCACCGGGTTCGGGCTATGGACGTCCAGATCAACAGGCAGCTAATGCAAACCTCAAAGCTGATCACGGGATAGCGCGTGTGGACTATCACCTGGGCCAGAATCACCAGTTGTCGGGCATGTTCTTCATGTCCCGTGGAACGTCGAATGCTCCCACGGTTGGCGGAAATCAGATTGTTAGCTATGCCGGTATGACGAACTATGAGGGACAATACAACGGCGTCGCAAGCGACACCTGGACCGTTTCAGCAAACAAGGTGAACAACTTTCGCGCTTTCTACTCGCTGAATCACTACATTATTGCGAACATCTACGGCAATCAGCATATGCTTCCCGATCTTGGCAGCCAGGCCGCCATGGGAGGGAACTACAACGCGCAGCCTTATTTCAATGTCACGGGTTACTGGCAAATGGGAACCAGCAATGCCGGTCCCAATGATTTGCCTTCCTCAACGCTGGGTGCCTCGGATACTTTCAATTGGGATCTAGGAAAGCATCAGTTGAAGTTCGGCGGCTCCTACATGTGGCATCGTTTTTCGAGCACTGGGGGCGCATCTTCGAACGGACTCTTTGCCTTTACCGGCTCGACGACCGGCAACGCTCTCGCAGATTTTCTCGAAGGCAAAGCGAACTCACTCACTCAGAATAACGGGGTATTCTTTCGCAGCCATTCGCAGGATCCATCGCTGTTTGTCCAGGATAACTGGCGAATCACTCCTCGGTTGAGTCTCAATCTGGGACTTCGTTGGGAGTACTACCCGATGTATACCGGCCAGAACAACACCGCCACCTTCGTGCCTGGCGTTCAATCTACCCGCTTTCCAACCGCTCCACTTGGACTTGTTTTTTCAGGGGATAAGGGCATCCCGGATGGGATACTGCACACGCCCTGGAACACTTTCGCTCCGAGATTTGGCTTTGCCTATGATGTTTTTGGAACAGGCAAGACTTCTGTTCGCGGATCGTATGGACTCTTTTACTCGGCGATCGATCAGGTCTCGGTCTCCAACAACCTGGTTCAGCAGCCATTCTCGCGCTCGGTGACCGTCGCAAAGACTCCTAACCTGGTTACTCCATTTGCTCCTGCTGCGGATCCATTCCCATATACAGCCGATCCTGCAAACGCGGTGTTCCTCTCAGGAGCCAATATCTTCGGTATGCCAGTGGATAACAAATACATTCCCTCGGTTCAACAATACGGCTTGGGAATTCAACAGCAGTATGGAACAAAATGGAGTTCCGAGGTTCGTTATGTCGGAAACCTCGGCAGGCATTTCTACATCACCACTGATCAAAACTCTCCGATCTATAAGCCCACCTGCACCAGTGCTACGTGCGGCAGCACTGCCCAGCAGAATGCGCGCCGTCCTTATCAGCCGACTCCGGGGAAATACACTTTCGCTTCGATCTCTATTGCCGGACCTCAGTCCAACACTGTCTATCATTCGCTACAGGCGACGCTTTCCCGAAGATTCGATCGCCACTTCTCTTTGCAGGCGGCTTATGTGTGGTCCAAGGTCATCGGCTTTGGACCGGTCGTCAACGCCTATGATGTGGGCAGCAGCCGAGGCGTCCTGTCGATCGATGTGCCTCATAACTTTGTTGTTTCCTATATCTATGTGCTTCCGGGAGTGACTCGCTTCGGACTTCTTGGGAAGCAGGTCCTGAGTGGATGGCAGATCAATGGCATCACCTCGCTTCGGTCCGGGCAGCCCTTCAATATAACTTCGGGGACAGATACAAACTTTGATGGCAACAATAACGACAGGCCAAACGTTGTGGGCAATCCCATACTTCCCGGTGGGAGAGGACGAGTCGACACAAAAAACCAGTTCTTCAACACGGCTGCGTTTGCTTCACTCCCCTTAGGAACTCCTTATGGGAATGCACAGTTCGATATGCTTTATGGTCCGAAGTACATCAATACGGATCTCTCCGCGTTCAAGACATTCCAGATTTACCACGAGACGAATCTCCAGTTCCGGGGTGACGTTTTCAATGTCTTCAACAATGTGAACATGAACAACCCGAACAGTACGAGAAGCAGTCCGGCTTTTGGGACCATATCTGGCGCTTCTGCACCGCGCATCGTACAGTTCGCTCTCAAGCTGGCGTTTTGATGGATGGTCCCATGACAAATGAGCCGATTAAGCTTATCGCTGTGTTTCTGGAGAATTGAATTAATGCCCAAGAGATCATTTTTTGCTGCTGCTCTTTTTATCTTGTTCCTCCTTCGCGGAGCTGATTTGTTTGGGCAGGATCCCGCTGTCCGTGTAAACGGATCGCTTCTTGACGGGCCTGCCGAGTCGGAGAGCTTTGCCAAATGGTTCACAGACATGAAGCGCTGGCGGGTCGAGCAACTCAAGCGTATCGGTTACGACGACGCCGAATATAAGCGTCCTGAGTTGCTTTGGACCCAAAGCAGTTACATCCAGCCGCAGATGATGATTGAGGATCGCTATTTCTACGATCCAGTTGCGGGGAAGTATACGGTCGACCGTTATCTTGACGATCTCGAGAAGCGTTATGGGGGCATCGACGCAGTGCTTGTATGGCCGACGTATCCCAATATCGGGATCGATAGCCGTAACCAGTTCGATATGTTTCACGATATGCCTGGGGGCATCGAAGGAATCAGGCAAATGATTGCCGACTTTCATCGCCGCAAGGTGCGTGTTCTCTTTCCCGTTATGTTGTGGGATCAGGGTACGCACAACCCCGACAAGCCGGAACCGGATATGCTCGCGGAACAGCTCGCAGCTGTGGGGGCCGATGGCGTGAACGGCGATACGATGATCGCCGTACCGCGCTCTTTTCGTGTCGCCTCTGATAAAGCTGGTCATCCGCTCGCTTTTGAACCTGAGCATCTTACTCAGGATGAGGCACTCGCCTATAACAATATGATGTGGGCTCAGGCAGTTCCCCAGGGACCTGTACAGCAGCAGGGCCCGGCGAGAAGGTATCTTGGCGTAGCGGGACCCGAGTTTGTCGATAAGTACAAATGGCTTGAGCCTCGCCATATGACCAACATCTCTGATCGCTGGCAGCGAGACAAGAATGTTGACCTGCAGTACGCCTTCTTCAACGGCGTCGGTATGGAGACCTGGGAAAATATCTGGGGGATCTGGAATGGCATGACATCTCGCGATTCGGAGACGGTTCGCCGCATCGCGAAGATTGAGCGGCATTTCGCGCAGAATCTAACCAGTGCTCAATGGGAGCCGCACACCCCCATGCTGCGTTTCCAGGTCTACGCCAGTAAATGGCCAGAAGGGAATCAGACGCTCTGGACCATCATCAATCGCAACGAATACGACGTTGCGGGCGAACAGATATCGCTTCCCGTGAAGCCCGGCTTACATTACTTCGACCTTTGGCATGGAGTGGAGCTGAAGCCCGCTACAACAGGAGACCACCTCACACTCAGTTTTGACATCGAGGCCAACGGATTTGGCGCTGTACTCGCTACAGCCTCCCCGGAACCCGATCTCAAAAAGTTTCTTGGCGAGATGAAGACGTTGAACGGCGTCCGGTTGGACAGTTTCTCGAAGGATTCGACCGTTCTCAAGCAGACCATAACCGAGGTAAAACCCACAAAAAAAGATAAGGCCGCACCGGAGGGAATGATTCGCATCGCCGCGCCGCAGTTTGATTTCGACGTCGATGGAATCGAGATCGAAGGAGGAAACCTTGCCGGTGTCGATGTCCAGTATCCCTGGGAAAGCATAGCTAGTCGTCATCATCGTCATCGGATGCAGGTCGCCCCGTTCTATATAGACAAGTATCCGGTCACCAACGCGCAGTTCAAAAAATTTATGGACGCAACCAACTACCGGCCCGGAGATGATCATAACTTTCTGCGCGACTGGTCAAAAGGGACCTATCCCGACGGCTGGGCGGATAAGCCCGTAACCTGGGTCTCGCTTGAGGATGCGCGCGTCTACGCCGTGTGGGCCCATAAGCGTCTTCCACACGAATGGGAGTGGCAGGCTGCGGCTCAGGGAACCGACGGTCGGAGCTACCCGTGGGGTGCCGAGTGGGACCCGTCCATGGTGCCTGCAGTTAACCGATCGCATAGTGCCTCTGGCCCCGATCGAGTAGACGCGCATCCTCACGGCGCCAGTCCGTTTGGTGTCGAGGATCTCGTTGGGAATGTTTGGCAGTGGACCGACGAGTATGCGGACGAACACACGCGCGCGGCCATTCTTCGCGGTGGAAGCTATTACAAGCCTGCAGGGTCGGTATGGTATTTCCCGCAGGCGTATGATCTCCGCCAGCATGGTAAATACCTGCTGATGTCTCCCGGCCGAGATCGCGCGGCGACTATCGGGTTTCGCTGCGTGGCCGATGCAGAATCCGGTTCCTAGTGAGTTTTGAGACGAGGATTAATCGCTCTGCTCTTTTTCGAATCTTCGCTCTTCATTGGCGCCGCTGTTGATTCCTTGATCCGCAGCTGAGGCGCAAGAGAGATTCTTCTTGCCGCGCCATCGGCTCCCCGCGCGCGATCGATGACGATCTGCGCAGCGTCGGCTCCAAGTTTATAAGCGAATTGATCGACAGTGGACAACGCAGGCACTGTCGCATCACTGTCATCCAGGTTGTCGTATCCCACCAGGGACAGATCCTGCGGACAGCGAAGTCCGACCTCTCGCGCGGCTGCCAGGACGCCAAACGCAATCAGGTCGTTCGCAGCGAAGATTGCAGTTGGTCTTTGTGCAAGCCCCAGTAGTACCGCAGCCTTCTTGTGCCCTGCGGCTTTGTTGAACTCAGCCTGCTGTATGTAGCTGGCTGGTATGGGCAAACGCGCGTCTTTCATGGCTCGCTGATAACCATCGAGACGTGCCTGAGCACTGGGTCCTGGCAATGGGCCGGTTATCGTCGCAATCCTCCGGTGTCCCAAACCGATAAGATGTTGAGCTGCGGCGTAAGCACCCTGCTCATGTGTGCTGGTCACCGCGTCGCCACGCCATTTCGGCGGAATGCGATCCATGTAGACGACGCCGCACCCCGTCTTCAGGTATTCCTTCGCCTCCTCCGTACCCTTGCTCAGGTCTGCCGGAACGATGATGAGTCCTGACGGCCGGTAGGTCCGCATCTCATGGAGATAGGTCGTCTCTTTCTTGAAGTCGTTATCGGAGTTGCATAGAACGAGACGAAATCCATTATTGAATGCCACATCCTCTGCCCCACGCACGGCGCTGGGGAAGAAGGGATTCATTATGTCGGGAATGATCATCACGATCATGTCAGTCTTGTCTCTACGGAGCGCTCTGCCCAGCACGGAGGGCTGATATCCCAATTCGCGAACTGCCGCGTGTACACGATCTCGGGCGGCCTCTCTTACTGTAGGCAGGCCGTTGAGCACATTGGAAACCGTCCCGATGGAGACACCCGCCAATTTTGCAATCTCTTTGATAGTTGCCATGAATCCTCAATCGTTTTTTGAAGACGAGTCTACATTGCGAATCATCGTGCATTCGAAAAGAGCGCAAAGATACGAACTGAATAGATATGAACTATTGACATCGGCTTTGATAGGCATGTAGCGTGAACCCATTCAATGAATCGTTTCATTTTATCGCACTCTGATTGTCCGAAGTTTTGAGGTGCTGTATGTTCCTGCCGCAAAGTTACGAGATAGCCCTGCTCTTCATGATCGGGAGCATGTTGTGCTGGGGTTCCTGGGCCAATTGCATGAAGCTTTGCCCTGGCTATCGTTTCCAGCTGTTTTACTGGGATTATGTAGTGGGGCTTTTTGTCGGTGTCTTGTTCTGGGGCTTCACGGCGGGTTCTGCGGGAACAGGTCCCCATTTCCTTCGTGACGCAATTGCCGCTCCCTCGAAGTCCATTCTGCTCGCTATGCTCAGTGGAGCCATCTTTAATGTCGCCAACCTGCTTCTGGTTGCTGCGATCGAGCTTGCCGGAATGGCAGTCGCATTTCCGGTCGGCATCGGGTTGGCACTTGTGGTCGGCGCACTTAGTAGTTACGTCATTGCTCCTCAGGGAAACCCTCTTCTACTCTTTGGAGGTATCGCCCTCGTAATGATTGCCATCTTCTGTGATTCACTGGCTTACCGCGCGAGAGAGACAGATCGTCGCAGCGGCAATATGCGAGGTATTGTGATTAGTCTCGCGAGCGGACTACTTATGGGCAGCTTTTACCCGTTGATCGCAAAGGCCATGGCAATGCCTAAAGCGCCGGGACCATATGCAGCTGCACTCTTCTTTGTCCTGGGAACGGCTCTTTGCTCGATCCCCGTCAATTTCCTGTTCATGAGGAAACCTATCGATGGAGGACTTCCTGTTGACTTCAGTGGTTTCACGGGGGCACCTGTACGATGGCATCTCGCCGGCATTCTTGGCGGAGCGATCTGGGTCACAGGAGCGACCTTGAACTTCGTTGCATCCACCGTCAATTTCGTCGGGCCCGCCATCTCTTACTCTATTGGACAGGGGGCAACCATGATCTCTGCTTTCTGGGGTGTCTTTGTATGGCGGGAATTTCGTTCGCCCACCTCGCGAGTCAGGAATCTTCTTATCGCGATGTTTGCTTGTTTCATCGCCGGTCTCGCATGTATTGCTGCAGCCCCAGTCTTCGGTAAATAGGTAAAGGAATGCCCCATGAAGCCCATCGTCGTTGTAGGTAGCATTAACATGGACCTCGTATCACGGATTGAGCGCATCCCTCGTCCTGGGGAGACCCTTATCGGATCCTTGTTTGAAATCCACTCGGGCGGCAAAGGAGCCAATCAGGCCGTCGCCATCGCGCGTCTTGGCTACCCTTCTATTCTGCTTGGAGCGCTGGGGGACGACATCTTTGGCCAGAAGCTTCTCGCCACACTTACCGATTACGGAGTTGATACCTCGCACATCAACGTGGTTGCAGGAGCTTCGGGAGTTGCCAGTATCGTGGTCGACGCTGCAGGCGAGAATACGATCATCGTCACGCCAGGAGCCAATGCTCATGTAACCCCGGACTATCTATCCTCAAAGCTGGGGATTTTCAGGAGTGCTGGCATGGTTCTTGCGCAACTGGAGATTCCTGTCGCAACTGTCGATTGGCTTGCAAGTGTTTGTGCTGATTTTGGTGTGCCTTTTATGCTGGATCCCGCTCCTGCCTGTCCCCTTTCTTCATCTACTTTAAAGAAAATTGTCTGGTTTACGCCGAATGAGACAGAAGCGAGCTTCTACTCTGGGCAAGCGCAAACCATCGAACAAACTGTGGCCGCACTCTTTCAACTGGGAGTCGCCAATGTCATCCTTAAGCGAGGTGCTGAGGGAGCTATCCTGGCAACTCAGGGTGGCGTTATCACTTCCACAGAAACCTTTCCGGTCGATGCTGTGGATACGACTGCCGCGGGCGATGCCTTTAATGGTGCGTTCGCAGTCGGGCTGATGCAGGGTCGTTCTATCGAGGAAAGCGCACGCTTCGCGGCAGCGGCCGCAGCAGTCTCCGTCACGCGTCGGGGGGCGCAACCCTCCTTGCCCGACGAAACGGAAGTTAGGTCATTCCTAGAATCTCAAATTAAAATGCGGAATTGATCTGGGATCGCCAAAGTAGTAAAGCCATAGCTACTACACCAGGGCGCTCTTGACGGTGATTGCCATTTTTTTCTTCCTCATCATAGATTTTTCCTAATTTACTCTGCCCTAAGCGCCTGCATGGGTTCGACAGAGGCGGCACGCCGGGCCGGAAGGAAGCAGGCTGTGATCGCGGCGAAGAGTAAGAGGAGGGCGACGGAGGCAAAGACGGAAACGTCAAGCTTGCCAATTTCATAGAGCATACTCTGCATGCTGCGGCCAACGAAGTAGGCTCCGACGAGGCCGATGGTGAGGCCGATAGAGGCAAGAACCAGGCCTTCTTTGACGATAAGAGCGACGACGCGGCCGCGGTTTGCACCGAGTGCCATGCGAAGGGCTATCTCGTGCGAGCGCTGCGCCACCGAGAAGGACATTACTCCGTAGACGCCGAGTGCGGCGAGGAGAAGCGCGACGGCGGCGAAGCTGACGAAGAGGACGAGGGTGAAGCGGTCGTTGGAGAGAACGAGCTCGCGAATCTCCTCCATGGAGCGGGGCTGGGCGAGGGCGATCTCGGGATCGACGGAGTGAACGGCTGCGGCGATGCTTTTGACCATGGTGGCGGGGTCATTGACGGTGCGAACGCCGATGCCTGCGTTGGACCAGGGGATCTGCCAGAAGGGGATCCGCATCTCGGGGCGAGGGTCTTTGGATTCCCGATTATGGACGGTGTGATAGACGCCTACGATCTGCCACTCCTGGGGCGGCCCGAGCTTGGTGACGCCGGGGATCAGCTGTTCGACGGAGACACGCTGCCGGAGCGGGTCGACATCTTTGAAGTATTTTTTGACGAAGTCTTCGTTGACGACGGCCACTTTCACGCTTGAGGCGCTGTCCTGATCGGTGAAGGAGTGGCCACTGACCATGCGAATGTCGAAGGTCTTGAAGAAGTCGGGGGTGACCATGCCGAAGCCGGTGTTGGGGCGCATGGAGGGGTCGTTGAAGGCTGGTTTTCCGACGATGGTAAACGGCATGCCAAAGCCTGCGCCGAAGAGAGGAAGGCCGGTCATCGCGGAGGACGAAGTTACGCCCGGGACGGCGTTGACGCTAGAGAGAATCTGCTTGTAGTAGGCAACAATCTTCTCGGGGTCTTTGGGGCGTGAGTCAGGGACGGGTAGGTAGAAGGTGAGGACATGATCGGTGCGCAGGCCGAGGTCTACACGAAGGAGATTGAGGAAGCTGTGTATGGCGAGACCGGCACCGGTCAGTAGGGCAAGGGCAAGGGCGAACTCGCCGATGACGAGGGTCTGCCGCAGGCGATGGCGGCCCGCTCCTACACCGGTGCGATTGCCTTCCTTGAGCGATTCGCCAGGATCTACTCGGGAGGCATACCAGGCGGGTGCACTGCCGAAGAGAAGACCTGCGAAGGTGGTGGCTGCGAGGGTGAAGAGCAGGATAGGAAGGTTAAGGTGGAGATCAGCCTCATCCGGCAAAGTTCCTCGAGGCATGATCGCTATGAGGCCCTGGAGCATGGCGAAGCCGACGCCAACGCCGAGGAAGCCGCCCGTGATTGCGAGCAATAAACTTTCGGTGATGAGCTGCTCGAAGATGGTTCTGCGGCTCGCTCCGAGTGCACTGCGGACGGCAAGTTCCTTCTGACGGGCCAGACCTCGGGCGAGGAGAAGATTGGCGACGTTGACACAGGCGATGAGCAGGATGAAGGCTACCGCGCCGAGGAGAAGCCAGAGCGTCTGCTTGCGTTCGCTAGGCAAAAAGTCGTTTTTGAGCGGTTCGACGAAGACACCCCAGCCCTTGTTGCTCTTGGGGTTGGCCTGCGCGATGTGGGTGGCGACTGAGTCCATGTCAGCCTGCGCCTGCTGGACGGTGACGCCAGGTTTGAGGCGAGCGATGGAGAGGAGCCAATGGAAGTCGTGATTGAGTTGTTCGGGTTTGAAGACGAGGGGCACGGCGAGCTGAGCTTGTGCTCGATCGTCGAGGCCAGGGGGCAAGACGCCCACCACGGTGTAGGGCTCGCCGTTGATGCGCATGGATTGGCCGATGATTTTGGCATTGGAGCCCAGGTGTGCCCAGAGTTTGTGGGTGAGGATGACGACGTGATCCTTACCCTCGACGCCTTCTTCGGGGAGAAAATCGCGGCCGAGGAAGAAAGGACGGCCGACCATTTTGTAGAAGCCAGTGGTGACTTGCCTGCCATCGATATTTTCGGGCTGGTCTTTGCTCGCAATATTGAAAGAGCCGCCGGTGAACGCGTTGATGTCCTGGAAGCTTGAGTTTTCGCGTTTCCAGTCAGTAAAGTCTCCGGCGGAGATTCCGTTGTGGAATGTCTGAATCTTTGACCAGACGACAACGAGCTGGTCGGGTTCGGGATACGGCAAGGGCGCAAGTAGGGTGGCATAGTCCACGGTAAAGATGGCCGTGTTTGCGCCGATGCCGAGGGCCAGGGTAAGTAGAACTGTGAGGGTAAGGCCGGGATTCTTCCACAAGGTGCGCGCGGAATAACGGAGATTACGAAGGAGACTCGACATGAGACGACCTCACGTTCTGTTCAGGCCTTGATGCTTTGAGATTAAGTTGCCGTGAGCAGAATAGTCGATTGTGAGCGTTGTAAGCTGATTTTTCTACATTTGCTCGACACTCCCCGCATTAGCGAGAAAGAGGGTGTTTGCCTATAGCATCAGTGTTGCTGACCTTTACGCTAAATGGCGTTCTAGCTGAGATAGAGGCTCCACGTGCCTGTAATCCCTCCACACGTCGACGCACTTCATGATTTGGTAATGTTTTTGGTGGAGAATTCTTGGATATGGCATCGAGGCGTGATTTTCTGAAGGCTGCGTCGCTTTTGGCGGGCGGCGCGGGTATGGCTGGCGTTATTCCTGAGTCGGTGAAGCGGGCGTTTGCGATTGAGCCGACGCTGGGATCGACGTACAAGGATGCCGAACACATTGTGATCCTGATGCAGGAAAACCGGTCGTTCGACCATGCGCTGGGTTCGTTGCAGGGGGTGCGCGGATTCAACGATCCGCGGGCGATCCGACAGGCAAATGGAAATTCTGTATTTCTGCAGACAAGCAGCGCGGGTGAGACGTTTGCGCCCTGGCGGCTGGATATCAAAGACACGAAGATTACGTGGATGGGTTCGATTCCGCATAGTCGCAACAGCCAGGTGGACGCGTGGAATGAAGGCCATCACGATCGGTGGATTGATTCCAAGCGTTCTGGCAACGCAGCGTATGGACATATACCGATCACTATGGGGCATTACACGCGCGATGATTTGCCCTTCTATTACGCATTGGCGGACGCATTTACAGTGTGCGATCAGAACTACTGCTCCGCTATGACGAGTACAACGCCGAACCGTTTGTTCTGCTGGACCGGGACAGTGCGCGATGAGCAACATTCTGGGTCGCGTGTGTTCATGAGGAATGACCAGATCATGATCGGTGGCCAGAAGTGGAAGACATTTCCGGAGCGGCTGCAGGAAGCGGGCGTGAGCTGGAAGTTTTATCAGAACGAGTTGACACGCACCTCCGGTCTGCATGGAGAAGAGGGGTCGTGGCTGGGGAACTTCGGAACGAACGTGCTGGAGGCTTTCGCGGCTTACAATATTCCGGCATATCACTATGCCGGGCCAAATCTACAGAAAGAGCTGGCGATTCGCGAGGAGCGCATCCCGAAGACGCAGGAACTTCTTGCGAAGACAACCGACCGGAAGATGAAGGCGAAGCTGGAGCAGAAGCTGAAGCGTGACGAGCTGGATCGTGAAGCATTGTCACGGCAGCTTGCGGCAGGCTCAGGTAAGGAGTTGTATGCGAAGCTTTCGCCGCAACAACAGGCGCTGCATGATGCCGCGTTTGTGGTAAACGTGAATGATCCACACTACCGGTCGCTGGAGACATTGAAGTTCGGCGGGCAGGAGATGGACGTGCCGAAGGGAGACATTCTGCACCAGTTCCGCGATGACGTGCAGAACAATAAGCTACCGATGGTTTCCTGGTTGAGCTCGCCGGGACACTTCTCGGATCATCCGACTTCGCCCTGGTATGGAGCCTGGTACGTGTCGGAAGTGATGGACATTCTGACACGCAATCCCGAGGTGTGGAAGAAGACGATTTTTATTCTTACGTATGACGAGAACGATGGGTACTTCGATCACGCCCCGTCCTATGTGGCGGCTGATCCCCGGCTTCCCGAGACGGGTAAGGCATCTTCGGGGATCGATACATCGTTGGAGTACACATACAAGGAAGATGAGTTAGCGCAGGGCGTTAGTCACGAAGAGGCGCGGAGTGGGCCGATCGGAATGGGCTTCCGCGTGCCCATGGTCGTTGCTTCGCCATGGAGCCGCGGTGGATGGGTGAACTCGCAGTTGTTCGATCACACATCGATGATTCAGTTTCTCGAAAGCTTCGTAAAGGATAAGACCAGCAAGACGGTGCACGAAACGAATGTGAGCGAGTGGCGACGAGCCATTGCGGGTGACCTGACCAGTTGCTTCCGGACGCACACGGCCGATGACGCGAAGCTGGATTATCTTGACCGCGACAAGTTTGTAATTCAGATCCGCGAGGCGAAGGACAAGGAACTGCCTGCGAACTTTAGAGCATTGACCGCGGAGCAGATCGCGGAAGTGAACCAGAAGCTGGCAGCGTCGCAGTGGATGTCGAAACAGGAACCGGGCACAAGGCCGGCGAACTCGTTGCCGTATGAGCTGTATGCTGACGGTAGGTTAAGCGCGGATGGCAAGCGTTTCGTTTTGACGATGAAGGCGGGGACGGCGGTGCATGGAACGAAATCCATGGGAGCGCCGTTCAATGTGTATCTGCGCGATGGTGGGAAGATGGTTGCGGGGACGTATGCGGTAAAGGCCGGCGACACATTGACGCAGAGCTTTCCAGTGAATGACGGGAAGTATTCGATTGATGTTCATGCCCCGAATGGGTTCTTTCGGAGTTTCAACGGGACGGTGAACGTGCCGGTGACAGTGCAGGCCATGTATGAACATCAGGGTAGAAGACAGAGCGGTAATATCGCTCTGCAAGTGAAGAATTCGGGCAAGACTCCAGTGCAGATTGTGGTGAAAGACCACTCCTATGGATTGGCTCCAGTAGCGAGGAATGTAGCGGCTGGCGCGGTGGAAAACGTTGTGATGTGGTCGGGGAAGAGCCACGGTTGGTATGACGTTTCAATCAGCGTTGAGAATGCTGAGGTCCGTTACGCGGGGCGTGTTGAAACGGGAGCTACGAGTATCACGGACCCTGCGATGAGTGGAGTGGCATAAGTAAGAAGTAACCCAGATTTTCTAATCGATTTTGCCGCCGGTTCTACAACCATCTCTTGTTGTCGTCGATGCCGTTGCGGACGATTACGCGCATCCACAATACTCATGGCCTTCCTGCCAAGAGAGGTGGTACCGTGTCCGTGTCGTCCAAATAGAACCTGCGCCAATATTGCTACGAAAATATCCCTTTTGGTCAGAGGAGACTGGGCTTTGGCGTACAGCATTCTCCCCGTTCGCGAGCGAACGTACCGGCTGACCTTTGGCTATTTTTCAAAATGAAAGGCGCGCACTCAACTGGATCTCTCTTCCGGGAGTAGTGACCTCCGTAATCGATCCAAACCCCGCCGTATTCACAAACCGATTCGGTGTGCCAAGGTTTGTGTGATTTAAGGCATTGAAGAACTCGCCGCGCGTCTCGAGCCGCAATGCTTCGCCCAGAGCGAAACTACGAACGACACTGATATCCACTGTTTCCATCCCTGGACCCGGTACTGAATTCCTTCCCGTATTGCCAAACGTATAAGCAGGAGGAGCGGCGAAAGCAGCAGGGTTGAACCATGTTGTTGAATTGCGGGTTCCTGGACCAAATATTGGTTTCCCAGTTGTGTTCGCCCGTACAGGGTTCTCCCCTAATGCAGTTCCGGCATTCGCCGTGTCTCCAAATACCGAGATCGTCAGCGGAAACCCACTCTGTAGCTGAATAATTGCTGACGTCCTCCAGTTCGCTGTCACCGCTCTCGTCATTCTGTTCAACGCCCAAGTTGGCACGTCGTAAACAGCGCTCAACGCAAAGCGGTTGCGCACGTCACATGCGGGGCCTTTCTCCGCTGCCAGATTGTTGTTGTTTTGTGGAATCGCTGCCTCAAACATCGGCGAACGGAAATCCGGCGCATTGGAAAGGCTCTTGGACCAAGTAAAGTTGGCCAGAAGGCTCAAGCCTTTCGCCGCGTGTCTGCGCACATTCACATACCCAGCGTCGTACCAGCTTTGCGCCGAATTCTCCAGTAAGTTGATCGTACTCACTCCAAACGTGGTGCTCACGACGTTGATGTCGGGCGGCAATACCGTATTGGGGACGAAACTGATCTTCGTGAAGGGTCTGCGTGGCTGAATCAGACCTGGTCCTGGCTGTGCATTGTTAATCAGGTGGGCCCGTTGCAAATGGAAGCCGCGGGAACCGAGATAACCGATTTCGAGCACCGTGCTCTTGTCCAGGCTTTGCTCTATGGCAGCGCTCCATTGCTGAATATATTGAGGCGCAGGGTTTGTCTGCATTCCCGTGAAACTCACGACGGTTACTCCCAGGACTGCGGGAGCAAAGTTGAACGTCGAGATTGAAGGTGTAAAGTTGTCGCTCTGATTCGTCTCTGGAAAAACATACGGCACATTGTGACGTTGATTGCACCACGTGTTCATATCTACCGGAGTGAAAAAGACACCGTATGCCGCGTGCAAGACCAACCCGATCTTCGGCACACTATGGGAAATACCCAGCCGAGGGGCGAAGTCTGCCTTGCTCGGATACATCAATCCCTCCGGATATCCTTTCTGACCGCCGATGAAAACGCTAGGCGTTCCATTCTGCGCGAATGTCAGGTTGCTGTTCGTGTATCGAATATCCACCAGCGCGCTCATATACTCGTAGCGCACGCCGTAATTTAGAGTCGTGTTCTGGGTTATACGAAACGTATCCTGCGCATACCCATTCGCATACCATTGCCTCAGATTCATCTGAGGGATTCCAGCCTGTCTCTGCCTTACCGCTGGCAACCCCAGCAGGAAACTCGCCAGAGCCGATCCTGTGCCATTGTTTGCTCCAATGTCGGTCGTGAATCCGTTTGTGAACTGATAGTAGCCGCGGTTCTGGAAGAATCCCCACATCGGCCAGATGAAGCGTTGGTACACAGCACCAAATTTCATACTGTGCCGCCCTTTCACCCAACTTACCGTATCTCGCCCTTCAACCAAAGTGTCCCAGGAATGCATCGGTGTTGCCGCATAGCTATCGCCGATCGGCGAGTACCCTTGAACGTTGAAGTAGGGTGCGCCCCATGCTCCAGGGCCACCAAACCCTACTCCGGCAATCCCCAATTGACCTGTAATGTCGTTTTTGTTCGCA
>Ga0193717_1000407_pt1 | contig 30005 bp, 28 predicted proteins | sample U2c2metaG_FD_145900 | JGI IMG/M metagenome (GOLD analysis project Ga0193717, IMG submission 145900) | Soil microbial communities from a riparian zone of the East river system, Colorado, United States - U2c2 | ecosystem: Environmental > Terrestrial > Soil > Riparian zone | place: USA: East River...
GCCGCTCATGGCCGCGGGCAGGCTGGTCGAGAGGCCGGCGACGATGAGACTGAAGAAGATCCCGATGGACAGCACCATCGCCGAGTTCTGGAACGTCGCGGTCATGCCGGCGCCGACACCACGGGCGTTGGCCGGCAGGCTCGACATCACCTCGGCACGGTTCGGCGAGGTGAACATGCCCATGCCGATCCCGTTGACCACCAGCAGCGCGGCGAACACCGGGTAGCTGAAGTTCACCGGCAGCTCGGTCAGCAGGAAGAACGTCAGCGCGGTGATGATCATGCCGCCGGTCGTGAAGAACGCGGCCCCGCGCCGGTCGGACAGCACCCCGGACAGCGGCGCGGAGATCAGGAACCCGACGGTCATCGGCAGCATGTAGATGCCGGCCCACAGCGGCGTCTCCTCGTAGGAGTAGCCGTGCTGCGGCAGCCAGATGCCCTGCAGCCAGATGATCAGGATGAACTGCAGCCCACCGCGACCGAGCGACGCCATCAGGTTCGCCAGGTTGCCGAGGCTGTACACCCTGATCTTGAACAGCGAGAGGTCGAACAGCGGGTTCTCGGTCCGCTTCTCGATCACCGCGAACAGCCCGAGCACCAGGAACCCGCCGATCAGCGTGCCGAGCACCCACGGGCTCGTCCACCCCATCGAGTGCCCACCGTAGGGCTGCAGGCCGTACGTGATCGCGACCATGACCGCGATCAGCCCGACCGCGAACGTGATGTTGCCGCCCCAGTCGAGCTTCGCGTGCTGCCTCGGCGACGTGTCGTGCAGCTTCAGGTACGCCCACACCGTGCCGACCACGCCGAACGGCACCGACACCAGGAACACCCAGTGCCAGTTGATCGGCGCGAGCACGCCGCCGACGACCAGCCCGAGGAACGAGCCGGCGACGGCCGCGACACCGTTGATGCCGAGCGCGAGCCCGCGTTGGTTGGCCGGGAACGCGTCGGTGAGGATCGCGCTGGAGTTGGCCATGAGGAAGGCGCCGCCGACCCCCTGGACCACCCGCCAACCGATCAGCCACAGCGCGGCGGCGTCACCGGTCATCCAGGTGACCGCCAGCATGATCGACGACACCGCGAAGATCAGGAACCCGAGGTTGTACATCCGCGCCCGGCCGTACATGTCCCCGAGGCGCCCGAAGCTCACCACCAGCACCGCGGTGACGATCAGGAAACCCATGATCATCCACAGCAGGTAGCTGGTGTTGCTCGGGTCGAGCGGGTTGATCCCAATCCCCTTGAAGATGTCCGGCAACGCGATCAACACGATCGAGGAGTTGATCGTCGCGATCAGCATCCCCAGGGTCGTGTTCGACAACGCGATCCACTTGTAGTGCGGGCCTAGCTCCGCCAGTGATCGCTCACGCGACACGTCCGCGCCCCCTTCCACAGGTTCCTTAGCGATGTTAACCTATGTCGTTTGCCTTGCTAAGGAGTTAGCTGTTCAGGAGATGTGAACGCGACCACAGCTCGACCGATGGTCAGCCGCGCAGGTCGGGGAAATCCTCCTCGCGGTACTCGCCGTCGACCGTCGCGGCCGCGTCGGCGTGCACCTCGTGCTCACGGCCACGCAGCTCGACCCGGCGGATCTTGCCCGAGATGGTCTTCGGCAGTTCGGCGAACTCCAGGCGGCGGATCCGCTTGTACGGTGCGAGGTGCTCCCGCGCGAACGCCAGGATCGACCTCGCGGTGTCCGCGTTCGGCTCGTGCCCGGCGGCGAGCACCACGTACGCCTTCGGCACGGCCAGCCGGATCGGGTCCGGCGAGGGCACTACCGCCGCCTCCGCGACCGCCTCGTGCTCGATCAGCACGCTCTCCAGCTCGAACGGCGAGATCCGGTAGTCCGACGCCTTGAACACGTCGTCCGCGCGGCCGACGTAGGTGATGTAGCCGTCCGCGTCCCGGGAGCCGACGTCACCCGTGTGGTAGAAGCCGTCGCGCATAGCCTCGTCGGTGCGCTCGTCGTCGTCCGCGTAACCGACCATCAGACCGACCGGCCGCCGCGACAGGTCGATGCAGATCTCGCCCTCGTCGCTCGGCACGCCGACCGCGTCGACCAGCGCGATGCCGAACCCGGGCAGCGCGCGGCCCATCGAGCCCGGCTTCACCGGCTGCCCCGGCGTGTTCGCCACCTGCACGGACGTCTCCGTCTGGCCGAAGCCGTCCCGGATGGTCACGCCCCACGCCTTGCCGACCTGCTCGATCACCTCGGGGTTGAGCGGCTCCCCAGCGCCGACGACCTTCGCGGGCGGCGTGCGCAGCTCGGTCAGGTCGGCCTGGATGAGCATCCGCCACACTGTCGGCGGCGCGCAGAACGACGTGATCCCGCACCGGTCCATCTGGGACATCAGGGCCGTCGCGTCGAAGCGCGTGTAGTTGTAGAGGAACACCGTCGACTCGGCGTTCCACGGCGCGAAGACGTTGCTCCACGCGTGTTTCGCCCAACCCGGCGACGAGATGTTGAGGTGCACGTCGCCCGGCTCGAGGCCGATCCAGTACATGGTGGACAGGTGGCCCACCGGGTAGGACACGTGCGTGTGCGTCACCAGCTTCGGGCGCGCGGTCGTACCGGAGGTGAAGTACAGCAGCAGCGTGTCGTCGGCGTTCGTGGCCGCGTCCGGCGTGAACGCCGCGGACACGCCCTCCGCGTCGGCGAAGCTCAGCCAGCCATCAACCGGGTCGCCGACCGCGATGCGCGTGTAGTCACCCGCGACGTCGGCGAACTTCGGCGCGTCCGCAGAACGCACCACGACGTGCGCCGCCCGCCCGCGCTCGACGCGGTCCCGCAGGTCGGCCGCGCCGAGCAGCGTCGACGCGGGGATCAGCACGGCGCCGAGCTTCATGGCCGCGAGGATGGTCAGCCACAGCTCGCCCTGGTTGCCGAGCATCAGGATCAACCGGTCGCCGCGCTGGACGCCCTGGGACCGCAGCCAGTTCGCGACCTGGTTCGACCGCCGGGAGACGTCGGCGAAGGTCCACTTGAGCTCCGAGGAGTCCTCCTCGACGATCCACAGCGCGAGCCGGCTCGCGGTCGGCTCCGTCGCGGCGATCACGTCGAACCAGTCGAGCGCCCAGTTGAACTCGGTCAGCCGGGGCCATTCGAACTCCGCGCTCGCCCGGAGGTAGTCCGCCCGGTGGTCGAGGAGAAAGTCCCGCGCCGCGCGAAACGTCTCGGTGGCTGCGCTGCTCACCCATACCTCCTGTGTTTGATTGTTCGCTTCACTCCGCCGCTGACTCGCCGTCTTCCTCCGTGCGCTGCTCGGCGCTCGTTCCTCGCGCCTGCGCTGCTCCTACGTCCAGACGGCGAACGCTCTGTCGCTCTCGCTCACTACCTATTTACCGCTGAACTTCGGCGACCGTCGCTCGAGGAAGGCCTGTACCGCCTCACCAAGATCCTCACTCGGCAGGAACGCCGCGTTCCACGCCGCGACGTACCGCAAACCCGCCGCGACGTCCTGTTCGCGCTGGTGTCCGAGCACGTCCTTCACGCCCTGGACGACGAGCGGCGGGTTCGCCGCGATGCCGGCGGCCATCTCGCGCGCCGCGGCCAGCACCTCGTCCTGGCTCGCGTACACGTCGTTGACCAGGTTGATCTTCTCCGCCCGCGCGGCGTCGATGTCCTTGCCGGTGAAGGCCAGCTCACGAAGGTGGCCCTCGCCGATGACGCCGGCGAGGCGCTGCAGACTGCCGATGTCGGCGACGATCGCGACCTTCACCTCGCGGATGCTGAACTTGGCGTCCGCGCTGGCCAGCCGGATGTCGGCGGCCGAGATCACGTCGACACCGGCGCCGATGCACCAGCCGCTGATCGCGGCGATCACCGGCTTGCGGCACTCGGCGACCGAGGACACGGCGGCCTGGAGCGTGCGGACCTCGGTGAGGAACGAGGTGCGCGGCTTCGCGAGCGCCTGACCGCCGAGCAACTCGGCCCAGCTACCCATCATCGCGGGCAGGTCGAGGCCGTAGGAGAAGTTGGCGCCGCTGCCGGTCAGCACGACCGCGCGGACGTTCTCGTCCGCGTCCAGCTCGCCGAACACCTGCGGCAGCTCGCGCCAGACGTCCGGGCCCATCGCGTTGCCCTTGCCCGGCCCGAGGAGCGTCACCTCGGCGACCCCGTCCGAGATGTCGACCTTCAGCGAAACAAGGTTTGCCGTCATACCGCCCATCCTCACCCGGTTGGTCGGTCATCGCCGACTCGGATCCTTACTCGCAGTATGTCCTACCGGTGCACCGAGTTCGCCCGATCGTGTCGGCCGAGGTTTGGCAGTCTGAGCTGGTTCGGACGTTACCGTCCGAACCAGGCGGATCTTCACGTTAAGGAGGGGCGCTCATGACTCGGGAGAGCGTGATGTCGACGCCGATCTTCGACCAACTGCTGCGCGAGATGGCTCAGCGGGCGGAGCCGCGCGGCACGGCGACGCAGGCACAGCCCCAGGAGGCGACCGCCACGGCAACCGCAACCGCCACGGCAACCGCGACGGCGACCGCGGACCAGACCAGAGCGAACGCGGCGAGACGCCGCCACAGAGCGGACTGACCCGCCGCGAGTCCAACACCCAAAGCCCGCGAGTCCAACACCCATAGCCCGCGAGTCCCCCGTTCAGAACCCGCGAGTCCCCCGTTCACGACCGCCGAGTTGTCGGTTCGTGCCCCGCCGACCCGCGCCGAAACGGCAACTCACGCGTCCCGAAACGGCGACTCGCGGGTTCTGAAACGGCGACTCGCGGGTGGCAGCTCAGAGCAGGAGCCGCAGTCCGCCGAACACCGCGGCCACGGCCGCGACGGCGAGCGCGGGGGACGGCCGCCGCGCGGTCGACACCACGAGCACGAGCGCCAGCACCATCACCGTCAGCGCGACGATCGCGGCCGGCGTGCCGAGCGCACGCAGGTGGTACGAGTCGGTCGGCGCGAGGGTGAGCGCCCCCGTCCGCCCGGCGAGCAGGACCGCGGACATCGCGAGCACCAGCGTGCCGAGCGCCTGCCCGACGGCGACGTGCGGCCCACGCAGCGCGAGCACGGCCGCCGGCGCGCCGACCAGCAGCAACGGCAGCAGCAGGACCACGAACCAGCCGGCGGACGGCAGGTCCAGGAGTTGACCGAGGACGCCGAGCAACAGGTACGCCGCGGCGGCGAACACCGGAGGCCGGGGATGCCGGCGCAGCAGCGGCAGCGCCACGGCCACGGCGATCGCCAGCGCGACCAGGCCGGAGCTGACGTCCCGCAACGCCAGCAGCAACGCGACCAGCGTGACGACCGACAGCGCCGCGCCGTGCGACCCGGGCAGGAAGTACGCCAGCGCGCCTGCGACGACCAGCGCGAACACGATCAGGAGGACGTTGCCGAGCGCCAGCGCCGCGAGCACGAGGGCCGTCGCCGCGACGACCGCGCACGCGGCGGTCGCGGCGGCGTCGGACGGACGACTCGGCCGCAGCGCGGCCGGCACACCCACGAGCGCGGACCGCACCGCGGGCACCCGCACAGCCAGCAGCGCGACGACCGCGACCGTGGCGGACACGACCGCGAGCGCGACCGACTCCGGCGACACGACGAGCACCGACCCGGCGAGCAGTCCACTCACGAGATCCCGGCGCACCATCGCGACCATCAGCAGCACGGCCGCGACGACCACGATCGCGACGAGGATGCCGCCGGACGGCTGGCGTGGCAGCCGCGCGCTCACCCCCGCCACGACGAGCGATGACGTACCGAGGCCGACGGCGACCGTGACGGCCATGCCCGCCGTCGCGCCGGCGAGGTCGCCCCAGGCGGCACCGGCCGGCGCGGCCAGCACGACGACCACGCCGACGACGGCGACCACCAGCATCGTGAGCGACACCGCGGTCTGGCCGGCGGACGCGGCGACCATCAGCAGCGCGACGACGATCGGCGCGAGCACCCCGAAACTCGCCAACGCACGCGTCGCGAGCAGGGCGAGTGCCACCAGGGCCACGACGTACGGAGACGGCAGTCCGAAGGCGCCTCCCGCGAGGTACGCGCCGAGCACGACCAGCCCGACGCCCACCCCGCGCAGCACCGGCCGGCCGAACGCGCGGGTCCACTCATGGTCGGCGCGCACCGCCAGCACGCCGAGCCCCACCCCGGCCACGAACAAGGCCAGCAGCACCCGGACCGCGTCGTTGCCGAGCAGCTCGAACGCCGCCGTCACGGCCGCGCCGAGCGCGAACGCCGCGAGCACGGCGGACGCGGCCGCGAACGGGCGCTCGGGTTCCCCGGTCATGGCCGAGTTCTAGCCCAAACCGGGCGACCACCGCCAGACGTGCCGCACCGGCCGCACCCGGCATGATGTCCATCGTGGACTCTCCCCCAGCCGCATACCGGCAGGTCTCCCAGGCGCCGACGCTGCCCGGCGGCGCGCCGCACGAGCCGGACTTCGACGTCGCGGCCCTGTACGAGACCCCGCTCGGCACCGGCACGGCCACCGACTCGCTGCCGCTGGACGAGAAGCTCACGCGGTGTCGGCGCCGCATCCCCGCACGCGATGCCGGCGGGGCGTCGGCGATGCTGTGCGCGTGGAGTACGTGTCCAGAGTGCCGCGACCGCCGCTGGACGGGCTGATCGACGACCTCTACTACCTCGACGGTGCGCCGCCGTACGCCCGGCTGACGCTGCCGCCGTCGCCGGCGGCGCTGCTCATCGTCAACCTCGGGGCGCCGTTCCGCATCCGCGCCGGCACCGACATCGAGACGGCCGAGTACGCCGACGGCTGCGTGGTCACCGTGCCCACCCGCGCGTGGGACTTCGGCTACCCACTCCGGACCCGGTCCGTCGGCGCGCACGTCAAACCGTGGGGGCTGGCGCCGTTCCTGCCGATGCCCGCGGCCGAGCTGCGTGACCGGCCGGTGACGATCGAGGAGGCGTGGGGCCGGCCCGCCATCGCCTCGCTGCAAGACCGGCTGGCCACGGCGGACGGACCGCACGAGATGCTGACGCTGCTCGAAGAGGAATTACTGCGACGGCTGTGCGAGACCCCCGGCCTGGGGCTGGTCCGCCACACGAGCAGCGTCATCGCGGCGACCAACGGGGCGGTGCCGGTCGGCGACCTCAGCGAGGCAGCCGGTGTCAGCAACACTCATCTGGCACAGCGGTTCAAGGACCTCATCGGCGTCACGCCGAAGCGGCTGGCCCGCACCGGCCGCTTCGCCGCCACCGTGCTCGCGATCAACCCCGCCGGACCGGTCGACTGGGGCGACCTCGCCGCTGGCGCGGGCTACTTCGACCAGGCCCACTTCGGCCACGAGTTCCGGGCGTTCACCGGCCTCACACCGACCCGGTACCTCGAAGTCCGGCGGCGGTTCCTGCGCGAACATCCCGGCCACACGCTGGACGGCTGGCCGCTGCCGGCCGATTGATTTCTTACAAGAGCGACCGCTCACGACACGCTAACTTCGGGGCACCCCAAGCAGAGGAGAGCCCCGTGGGCAAGGTGGTCATGTACAGCTCCGTGTCGGTGGACGGCTACATCGCGGACGAGCACGACCAGCCCGGACCGCTGTTCGACTGGTTGGTCAACGGTGACGTCCCGTTGGACGAGAGCGGCGGGCTGAAGGTGTCGCAGACGTCCTACGACTACACCCGGCCGTACTGGGACCAGATCGGGGCGACAATCGCCGGCCGCCACGTCTTCGACATGACGGACGGCTGGGACGGGAAGCCGCCGGGCGGGATCGACCACGTGGTCGTCGTGACGCACCGGCCGGAGCCCGAGGGCTGGGACCCCGAGGCGCCGTTTCACTTCGTCGACGGCATCGAGGCAGCCGTGGTCAAGGCGCAGGAGCTTGCTGGTGACCGCGTGGTCGAGGTCGCCGCTGGCGACGTCGGTGGCCAGGTGCTTGCCGCGGGTCTGGTCGACGAGGTGCGCATGGACGTCGTACCCGTGGTGTTCGGGTCCGGCAAGCGCTACTTCGGATCGGTCGACGCACAGCACCTGTTGGAGGATCCTGACGTGGTGATTCAGGGCAACCGGGTGCTTCACCTGCGCTATCGGGTGCGCCGTTGACCGATCAGAGCGGGTACGCGACAGGCGCGATGCCCTGAAAGGCGCGTTCAGGGCAGTGAGACTGAAGAAGGCACTGGACGTCCCCAACGCGCCTTTCGGGACACGACCTCACTTCACTCCGGCCGCGTCCATCCCTCGTAGCTCCTTCTTCAGGTCTTGGATCTCGTCTCGTAGCCGGCCCGCCAGCTCGAACTGCAGGTCTCGCGCCGCGTTCATCATCTGGTCGGTCAACTGTTGCACCAGGTCCGCCAGCTCGGAGCGGGCCATGGTGCCGACGTTCTCCTTGACGTACACGCCGGAGGAGCGGCCGCCCGGTTCGCCCGCGGCACGGCGGCCGCGGGACGCGTTGCGGCCCGAGCCGCCGATCGGCACGGCCTCCGTGTCGGAGTCGGACGCTTCGTTGTACACGCGGTCGAGGATGTCCGCGATCTTCTTGCGCAGCGGCTGCGGGTCGAGGCCGCGCTCCTCGTTGTACGCGGTCTGCTTGGCGCGCCTGCGGTTCGTCTCATCGATGGCGTGCTTCATCGAGTCGGTGATGCGGTCGGCGTACATGTGGACCTGGCCCGACACGTTTCGCGCGGCTCGGCCGATGGTCTGGATCAGGCTGGTGCCCGACCGGAGGAAGCCCTCCTTGTCGGCGTCGAGGATCGACACCAGCGAGACCTCCGGCAGGTCGAGGCCCTCGCGGAGCAGGTTGATGCCCACCAGCACATCGAACTCACCGAGCCGTAGCTGCCGGAGCAGCTCCACCCGGCGCAGGGTGTCGACCTCCGAGTGCAGGTACCGCACCCGGATGCCCAGCTCCAGCAGGTAGTCCGTCAGGTCTTCGGACATCTTCTTCGTCAGCGTGGTGACCAGGACCCGCTCGTCGCGTTCGGCTCGGACGCGGATCTCGTGCACCAGGTCGTCGATCTGACCCTCGGTCGGCTTGACGATCACCTCGGGATCGATCAGGCCCGTCGGACGGATGACCTGCTCGACGAACTCCCCGCCGGTCTGGCCCATCTCGTACGGACCCGGCGTGGCGGACAGGTACACCGTCTGGCCGATGCGGTCCTGGAACTCCTCCCACGTGAGCGGGCGGTTGTCCATCGCGCTCGGCAGGCGGAACCCGTGCTCCACCAAGGTCCGCTTGCGGGACATGTCACCTTCGTACATGCCGCCGACCTGCGGCACCGTCACGTGCGACTCGTCGATGACGAGCAGGAAGTCCTCCGGGAAGTAGTCGATCAGCGTCGCGGGCGCGGTGCCGGCGTCGCGCCAGTCGATGTGCCGCGAATAGTTCTCGATACCGGAGCAGAACCCGACCTGCCGCATCATCTCGATGTCGTACGCCGTGCGCATCCGCAGCCGCTGCGCCTCCAGCAGCTTGCCCTGCTTCTCGAGCTTCGCGAGCTGCGTCTCCAGCTCCCCCTCGATGCTGCCGATCGCCCGCTCCATGCGCTCCGGCCCCGCGACGTAGTGCGTCGCCGGTGAGATGCGCACCGTCTCGACCTGCTTGACGATGTCGCCGGTCAGCGGGTGCAGGTAGTACAGCGCCTCCACCTCGTCGCCGAAGAACTCGATCCGGACCGCCAGCTCCTCGTACGCCGGGATGACCTCCACGGTGTCGCCGCGCACCCGGAACGTGCCACGGCTGAAGGCGATGTCGTTGCGGGTGTACTGGGTGTCGACGAGCGCACGCAGCAGCTTGTCCCGGTCGACCTCCTCGCCGACCGTCAGCGCGATCGTGCGGTCGAGGTACTCCTGCGGGCTGCCGAGACCGTAGATGCACGACACCGACGCGACCACGATGACGTCGCGCCGCGACAGCAGGCTCCACGTCGACGAGTGCCGCAGCCGCTCGACGTCCTCGTTGACCGACGAGTCCTTCTCGATGTAGGTGTCGGTCTGCGGGACGTACGCCTCCGGCTGGTAGTAGTCGTAGTAGCTGACGAAGTACTCGACCGCGTTGTTCGGGAAGAACCCCTTCAGCTCGTTCGCCAACTGCGCGGCGAGGGTCTTGTTCGGCGCGATCAGCAGCGTCGGCCGCTGTAGGCGCTCGATCAGCCAGGCCGTGGTGGCCGACTTGCCCGTGCCGGTCGCGCCGAGCAGCACGATGTCCTTCTCGCCGGCGTGGATGCGCCGTTCGAGGTCGTCGATCGCCGCGGGCTGGTCCCCCGCCGGCGAATAGTCGCTGACCATGCGGAACTCGCCCTCGGTGCGGGGGATGTCACCGATGGGCCGGAACTCGGAGCTTGCCGTCACGATTGCCACGAAAAGCAGGCTACGCCGGGGCACCGACAATTCCTGATCCGAGCAGGTCAGGGCCGGTTCAGCAGCTGCAGTCGCACGGGCCGTCGCGTGTGCCAGCATTCTCCTGTGACGGATCTGCACCCGCCCAAGATCGAACTGTTCGACATCGCCGGGATGACCAACACCGACCCGAAGGGGATCGTGCGCGCGGTCGACCGGTACGTGCCGACCGACTTCGGCCTGTACATGGCCCGCCCGCTGGACGGGCACCCGAACATCGGCTACTTCCGCTCGTGGCTGCTGCCCGAGCACGGGCTGCGTGTCGGCCGCTGGCGCGCGCACCCCGGCCAGCGGCTCGACCACGACGTGTACATCGACATCGTCGACGTCGAGCCGGGCCCGGTCTGGCGGACCGTCGACCTCTACCTGGACATTCTCGTGCGCGACGGGGTGGACCTGCGGGTGCTGGACACCGACGAGATCCTCGACGCGCAGAACGCGGGGCTGCTCGACCGGGTGTCCACCGAGCGTGCGTTCGAGCGCACCTTCTCGGCGGTCGAGGGCATCGCGGCCGCCGGGTACGACGTCGAGGCGTGGCTCGGCATCCCGTTGACCTGGGACGACGACGCCTAGCGAGCGCGACACACTGGGTCAACCATTACTACACATTCAGGTGGCGGGTTCACCAGATCGGTATCACTCTGCGCACGAGACGTGACATAACGAATCGAACCCGCATATCACCGACCGCATGCTGACGACTACCCTCTGGACGCGTGGGCACGGCGATCACCCCCCAGCTAGTTGACGTCGTCGACACCTTTACGGCGTCGCGTAACTACTCCTCGGGCTCGACCCGACACCTGCGCACCTGCCAGGTCGAACGGTGGGGGCTGCGCACCGAATGCCCCACCCCGGAGGACCCGTTCTACGACTCCGAGGTCACCTGGCTGCTCCCCCAGATGAACCTGCGGCTCACCCATCAACGGCCGCGATCCCGCCACGCCAAAGGTGGTCCGAGCGTGCTCACCGCCGTACGCGCGACGAGCGACGGCCGCTACTGGCGCACCACCGACCTGCTACTCGGTCTCGAGGCGCCGACCGGCATGCGCGCCCGGATCGTGCAGTCGGAGGAGTTCGCCGCCGCGGTCGCGGGCCGGGTGCTGCTCGTGCACGACGCGGACCTCGCGCTCTGCACCGTGCACAAGACGCTCGAGGAGTTCAGCCAGTTCCGGCACGACCTGTCCGCGTGGCTGGCGTACAAGCACATCTTCGACGTCTGGCCACCGTACTGATCGAGGGTCAACCGATCGGTTGATCGCCACCCCCACCTAAGTCGCGGCGGGGATGGCCCGGCGGTCGATCCGCCCAAGGGTGTCCGCGCGGCACGCTTGCGCCATGGCAATCATCGAGGTGGAGAACCTCGTCAAGCGGTACGGCGACCACACCGCCGTCGACGGAATCAGCTTCTCCGTCGAGCAGGGCGAGATCTTCGGCATCCTGGGCCCCAACGGGGCCGGCAAGACCACGACCGTCGAGAGCATCGAGGGGTTGCGTTCGCCGGACAGTGGTCGGATCCGGGTGTGTGGCATCGATCCACAGGCCGACACCGGCGAGCTCCGCGAGCTGCTCGGGGTGCAGCTTCAGGAGAGCGAGCTGCCGGACAAGCTCAGGGTCGGCGAGGCGATGGAGCTCTACAGCTCCTTCTACCGCGACCCGGCGGACTGGCGGGGCCTGCTGGCCACGCTCGGACTGACCGACAAGATCGACAGCCAGTTCCGGCGGCTGTCCGGTGGGCAGAAGCAGCGGCTGTCGATCGCGTTGGCGCTGCTGGGCAACCCGAAGGTGGCGGTGCTCGACGAGCTCACCACCGGGCTCGACCCGCAGGCCCGGCGCGACGCGTGGGACCTGATCGAGGGCATCCGGGACCGCGGCGTGACGATCCTGCTGGTCACGCACTTCATGGAGGAGGCGGAGCGGCTCTGCGACCGGCTCGCCGTGATCGACGCCGGCCGGCTCGTCGCCGTCGACAGCCCGGCCGGGCTGGTGTCGGCGATCGACGACCGGCAGCGGGTGCGGTTCCGGCCGTCCGCGCCGATCGACCACGCGGTGCTCTCGCGGCTGCCGGAGGTGACCGAGGTCGCGCGGGCGGGGAGCCAGCTGATCGTCACCGGCACCGGCAACCTGCTGCTCGCCGTCACCACCGAGCTGGCGCGCAACAAGGTCGTCGCCGCCGACCTTCGGGTCGAGCAGACCTCGCTGGACGACGCGTTCGTCGCCCTCACCGGCCGCAAGATCGACAACTGAGGAGTCTTCCGTGTCTGCCCTGTCCCGACTCACCATCACCGAGTCGAAGCTGTTCCTCCGGGAACCGGCCGTTGTGTTCTTCACACTCGCCTTCCCGCCGATCCTGATGATCGTGCTCGGCTCGATCCCCGCGTTCCGGGAGCCGGACGTCGAGATGGGCGGCCAGCGGGGTATCGACCTGTACGCGCCGATCATCATCGCGATGGCGATCGCCATGCTGGCACTCAACGGGTTGCCGCAGCTGTTCGCCTCCTACCGCGAGAAGGGCATCCTGCGCCGGATGGCGACCACACCGGTCAAGCCGGTCACGATGCTCGTCGCGCAGCTGATCATGTGCGTGGCCATGTCGGTCACGGCGCTGGTCGTCGTGCTCGCCATCGGCCGGTTCGCGTTCGACGTCGCGCTGCCGAGGCAGATCCCCGCTTACCTCATCATGTATCTGCTCAGTGTGGTCGCCATGCTGACGCTGGGTCTGCTCGTCGCGTCGCTCGCACCGACCGGCAAGGCGGCCAGCGCGATCGGGTCGATCCTGTTCTTCCCGATCCTGTTCTTCGCCGGCCTGTGGCTGCCGAGGGCGGCGATGTCCGACGTGCTGCGGCGGATCAGCGACTTCACGCCGCTCGGCGCCGGCGTGCAATCATTGCAGGACGCCGCCGCAGGTCACTGGCCACAACTGCTGCACGTGGCCGTCATGCTCGGGTGGACGATCGTCGCCGGCGGGGTTGCCGCACGGTACTTCCGCTGGGAGTAGCACGTGAGCGAGAGCGGAGGAACACGCGTGTCAGCGAACGAGCGAACCGAACAGCTGCGCGCCGAGTTCGACAGCTGGGAGCACCGGGAGAACACGCTGTTCCGGGTGCTGCCGTACTTCCTCCTCGCGGTCGGCACGCTGATCACGTTCCTGCAGCCGCTGTGGAGCGTCGTGGTGCCGACGGCGACGCTCATCGGGCTGACCGCGCTCGCCGCGATCTGGGTGCTCTGGTTCTACACGCTCCACCCCGAGTGGCGGTCCAACCGCACGCTGATGGCGATCTACTACGGCGGCGTGGTCGTGATCGCCGGCGGGATGGTGGCGCTGTCGCCGTGGTACGCGATCTTCGCCTTCGTCGGTTACTTCCATGCCCGCGAGTGCCTGTCCGGGCGCTGGCGGTTCGTCGGGAGCAGCGCCACCGCGATCATCATGGCGACGGCGCAGATCGGCGGCCTGCCCAACATCACCGAGGACACCTGGTGGGGCTGGGTCATCCTCGTGGTGTTCAACGTCCTGGTGGCCGGCGCGTTCTCGTTCTTCGGCGAGCAGACCCAGGAACGCAACGTCAAACAGAAGCAGGCGCTCGTCGAGCTGGGCGCGGCCAACCGCAAGCTCGAGGTGGCGCTGGAGGAGAACACCGGCCTGCACGCGCAGCTGCTCGTCCAGGCACGGGAGGCCGGCGTGCTGGACGAGCGGCAGCGGATGGCCAGGGAGATCCACGACACCCTGGCCCAGGGGCTCGCCGGCATCCTCACCCAGCTGCAGGCCGCGGAGCAGGTGCCGGAGCAGCCGGAGAAGTGGCGCCGGCACCTGACGACCGCGATGAACCTGGCCAGGGAGAGCCTCGCCGAGGCACGGCAGACGGTGCACGCGGTGGAGCCGTCGGTGCTCGCCGAGGCCCGCCTGCCGGACGCGATCAGCGACGTGACCCAGCGCTGGGCCGAGGTGAACAGCATCGACGCGGTGCTGACCACCACCGGCGACGCGCGGCCGATGCACGCGGAGGTCGAGGTGACGCTGCTGCGCACCGCGCAGGAGGCCCTCGCGAACGTCGCCAAGCACGCGCGAGCAAACCGGGTGGGCCTCACACTGTCCTACATGGAGGATCTGGTGACGCTCGACGTGCGGGACGACGGCGTCGGTTTCGAGCCGAACGTCAAGCGCGCCAACGGGTCTACCAACGGCGGGTTCGGGCTCACCGGCATGCGGCAGCGGGTGCAGCGGCTCGCGGGCCGGCTGGAGATCGAGTCGGAGCCGGGTGGCGGGACCGCGATCTCGGCGTCGGTGCCGGCGATTCCGGCGAGGGGTGTGGAGTGAGCGCCGAGCAGATCGGACTGCTGATCGTTGACGACCATCCGGTGGTGCGGGACGGGTTGCGGGGCATGTTCACCGCCGACCCGAGGTTCGACGTGCTCGGTGAGGCCGGTGACGGCGCGGAGGCGATCACCGCCGCCGAACGGCTGCGGCCGGACGTGATCCTGATGGACCTGCGGATGCCGAGAACCGACGGCGTCACGGCGATCAAGGAGCTCGCGAAACGGGGCGTGCCGGCGCGGATCCTGGTGCTCACCACGTACGACACCGACAGCGACGTGCTGCCCGCGATCGAGGCGGGCGCCACCGGCTACCTGCTGAAGGACTCGCCGCGCGACGAGCTGTTCCGCGCGGTCGAGGCGGCCGCGCGCGGGCAGGCGGTGCTCTCCCCCGCGGTCGCGACGCGGCTGATGGGGCAGATGCGCCAGCCCGCGACGGAGCCGCTGTCGCAGCGGGAACTGGAGGTGCTCGAGCTGATCGCGCAGGGGTCGACGAACCGCGAGGCGGCCAAGCTGCTGTTCATCAGTGAGGCAACGGTGAAGACGCATCTGCTGCACCTTTACGCGAAACTGGGGGTGAACGACCGGGCGGCGGCGGTGGCGACGGCGTTCTCCCGCGGCTACCTGACGCCAGGTCGCTGACAATTCCGCGCACATTTCACAACAATTGACAATTGGCCGATAAATGGCGCTTATCGCCATTCTGGCGAAAGATTCGGATTGCATAGTAGGTTGGTGAGATGGCAGATCGTAACGACGCGGGCCGGGTGCTGGACACCCGCCGCAGGCCGCTGCGCAACCTGCGGATATCGGTCACCGACCGGTGCAACCTGCGGTGTCGCTACTGCATGCCCGAGGCCGAGTACACCTGGCTGCCCCGGCGCGATCTGCTGACGTTCGAGGAGATCTCGACGCTCGTCGACGTGTTCGTCGACCTCGGTGTCGACAAGCTCCGACTTACCGGCGGCGAGCCGCTGCTGCGTCGCGACCTGCCGGAACTGGTCTCGATGCTGTCGGCGAAGCCGATCCGGGACCTCGCGATGACCACCAACGGCGTGCTGCTCGCCGGGCACGTCGAGGCGCTCAAGAAGGCCGGGCTCGACCGGGTCACCGTCAGTCTGGACACGCTGCGGGTGGAGCGGTCGAAGTCGCTGTCGCAGCGCGCGACGCACCCGTCGGTGCTCAAGGGCATCGCGTCGATCGCACCGACCGGGTTCACCGACACCAAGATCGACACGGTGGCGCTGAACGGTGTGAACGACGACGAGCTGGTCGATCTCATCGAGTTCGGCAGGACCGTGCCGGCCGAGGTCCGGTTCATCGAGTACATGGACGTCGGCGGCGCCACCACCTGGTCGCCGGAACTGGTGCTGTCACGGGCCACGATGCTCGAACGGCTGTCCGCGCACTACGGGCCGATCACGCCGCTGCGCAACGTCGACGGTGCGCCCGCCGACCGGTTCGAGCTGCCCGACGGCACGACGTTCGGCATCGTCGCCTCCACCACTCGGCCGTTCTGCGCCACGTGCGATCGCAGCAGGCTGACCGCGGACGGGCTCTGGTACCTGTGCCTGTACGGCATGGAGGGCGTGAACCTGCGCGACCCGCTGCGGGACGGCGCGAGCCACGCCGAGCTGTCGGAGATCATCACCGACGCGTGGTCCGCGCGCACCGACCGCGGCGCGGTCGACCGGCTCGCCGAGCGCGACCGGCTGCCGTTCATCCCGCTGACCGCGTTGAAGAACGACCCACACCTGGAGATGCACACCAGAGGCGGTTGACCGGCGGGGTGGGGCTGTCCCTTGGATCTTCGTGTGAAGTCCGCGCCGACGAACAGCTACCTCAGGGGAACGTGACGGCACCCAGCCACCAACCAACAGCGGTCCGCACCTTCGCCGGGACGCGACCCACACTTTTAATTCCGGGGAGGCGGACTAGTGTCCCGCGCCGGAAATCAAGCACATAATTCGCCGGCCCAGCTTCCTGCTGGCGGCGTTGCCGATCCACCCAAGTACAACCCGGTACGAGGGAGGATCGGCGCCTTGCCAGCAGAAACCTGGATCCACCGACTTACGCACCGAATTTCCGGCGCGGGACACTAGCGGATTAGTGCGGCTGCCAGCCGGTGCGCCGCGCCCACTCCTCCGCCCGTTCCGCCGCCGAGTCGAACCACGCCTCCTTGGCGTCCGCGTAGTTCGCGGAGTCGTCGTCGGACTGGAACCGGTGCGCCAGCTCCCGCTTGAGCGCGAGGTAGTCGTCGCGCTCGGCGGGGTGCGCACGCAGCCAGTCGGGGAACAGCAGCGCGAACCGCCAGCCGGGCGAGCCGTCGACGCGGACGTGCAGGTTCGCGTGCCGCGCGGGGTCGGCCGACAGGTGCAGACGTTTGCGCCACTGCTCGGGATCCGGCGCGTACGCCTTCGGGTTGTCGCGGTCGATCGTCGGGTGCTTCGGGAAACCGGCCGCGCCGAGGAGGTCGGCGAACCGGTCCGCGTCGGCGAGGGAGGCGACGGTGATCTGCATGTCGATGACGTCCTTGGCGGGCAGGCCGGCGATCGACGTGGAGCCGGTGTGGTCGACGCGGAGTGCGAGGTCGCCGACCGCCATGGCGATCCGGGCCCGGAGCCGGGCGGCCTGCGCCGGCCAGGTCGGGTCGGGTTCCACGAGGCGGGGTGTGCCGTAGGAGCCGCGCCGGTGTAGCCGAATGTTCGACTCGAAGCGCACCAGGCGGTCCGCCCACAACGCGTCGACCGCGGCGAGCACCTCGTCCGGCGAGCCGCCGTTGTCGAGCCAGACGTCGGCGGCGGCGCGGCGGGCGGCCTCGGTGGCCTGTGTCCGGATCCGGGCGCGGGCGTCCTTCTCGGCCATGCCGCGGTCGCGGACGACGCGGCGCACCCGCTCCTCCTCCAGCGCGTCGACGACCAGCACCAGGTGGTAGGCGGGGCCGAGGTTGTTCTCCACGAGCAGCGGCACGTCGTGCACGACGATCGCGTCGTCGGGCGCGGCGGCCATCAGCTCGCCGGTCCGCGCGCCGATCCTGGGGTGGACGATGCCGTTGAGCGTGGCGCGGGCGTGCTCGTCGGCGAACACTTTCTCGGCGAGCTTCGCCCGATCGAGTGCGCCACCATCGAGTATCTCCGGGCCGAAGGCGTCAACGAGTTCGGCGAGTCCCGCGGTGCCCGGCTCGACGACCTCGCGGGCGATCCGGTCGGCGTCGATCACCACCGCACCGTGTTCCGCGAGCCGTCCGGCCACTGTGGACTTGCCGGACCCGATCCCGCCGGTGAGGCCTACGCGCAACATGCTGGCAATTCTGGCAGTCCCCTGACCGGCGCGGACACGCCGGGTTCGTAGCGGAAACGTTATTCCGTGCGGCGTGCCGGTTGCCGGGGTTCGCTCGGGTGATCGCCTACGGTAGCCGCCAGATTGTCACCCACATGGAGGACCCTGATGCGTGGACGCAGGCAGCCCGGGAGGCATCGCCTCGGCGCGCCCGGACTCGTGCACTGCCTCAAGCACCAACCCGTCGCCACCGCGTTGTTCGAGTACCGCAGAACCTGGTGGACGACCGTTCTGGTGCCGGCGAAGCACAGCCTCGTTGGTCTGCGCAGAAGAGCCGCGGCGGCGGCCGCCGAGCGGGCATGGGCCCCGGTGGTCACCTACTCATAAGTGCGAAGTTCGCGAGCTGGCCGAGGAGCGCGCCCGCGTGGTCGTCGCGCACCAGCCCGGCGACGACCTGCACGACGACCGTGATCTGGCCTCGAGTGGCGACCAGCATCCACTTGTCGCTCTTGAGGAGCACGCCGCGGTCCTGGCCGACCGGCACGTCGCTGACGGTGGCGCCGGCCGCGCGTTCGTCGGCGACGGTGTTGGTCATGCGTTTGCGGGCAGACTCCGCGTTGACGTACCCCGCGAGCCCGATCCACACCTTCGCCGCGGTGACCGCGCCGCCCGGTGGCAGGCCGTAGTAGCAGTCGAGGCGGGCGATGCGGCCGATGTTGTCCTGTGGGACGCCCACGATCGGCAGCGTCTGCCCGTCGACGAAGGTGGCGAAGATGCGACTGATGTCCTCGAGGGTGGCGACCGCGTCGCAGGTGTTCGGCACCGTCCGCTCCTTCGCGGCGCCCGCGGCCGGCGCGGTGCTGAACACCGGCACGGCGGGACTCGCCGCGGGCGGCGCGGCCCGCGTGCACCCAGCGGTCACCAGGAACACCAGCCCCAGGACGACAACTCCGACCCGCACCACCCCAAGGTAGCCCGCGTGTCCAACACCCAAGACCCGCGTGTTCAACACTCGTGACCGGTGAGTTCAACATTCGCGCTAGCCGATCGGCCAGCGCGAATGTCGAACTCACGGGTTCTGAACGTTGGACACGCGGGTTCTGGGTGTTGGACACGCGGGTTGTCTGGGGATGCGGAGGGCCCCGCCTGGTCGGTGACCGGGCGGGGCCCTTCGGGTGTTCGGTTTACGCGGTCAGGCTCAGACGCCGCCCGACAGCTTCTCGCGCAGAGCGGCAAGCTGCTCGTCGCTCGCCAGCGTGCCGCCGCTCTTCGGCTGCTTGGCGTCGGCACCGCCAACCGACGAGTACTCGCGCTCGACGCCTTCGACGCCCTCGACAGCACCCTCGGTCTCGGCAGCGGCTTCGGCTTCGGCCGCCTTGACGACCTGCTTCATGTGCTGCTCGTAACGAGTGTGAGCCTCGGCGTACTGGCGCTCCCACTCTTCCCGCTGCTTGTCGAACCCGTCCTGCCACTCCTGCGTGTCCGGGTCGAAGCCTTCTGGGTAGATGTAGTTGCCCTCGTTGTCGTACTCCGCCGCCATGCCGTACTGCGTCGGGTCGAACTCGGTGTCGGCCGAGAAGCCCTCGTTGGCCTGCTTGAGCGACAGCGAGATCCGACGACGCTCGAGGTCGATGTCGATGACCTTGACCATGACGTCGTTGCCGACCTGGACGACCTGCTCCGGGATCTCCACGTGGCGCTCGGCCAGCTCGGAGATGTGGACCAGACCCTCGATGCCCTCGTCCACCCGGACGAACGCGCCGAACGGCACGAGCTTGGTGACCTTGCCCGGCACGATCTGGCCGATCGCGTGGGTGCGGGCGAACTGACGCCACGGGTCTTCCTGGGTGGCCTTCAGCGACAGGGAGACGCGCTCGCGCTCCATGTCGACGTCGAGCACCTCGACCGTGACCTCCTGGCCGACCTCGACAACCTCGCTCGGGTGGTCGATGTGCTTCCAGGACAGCTCCGAGACGTGGACGAGACCGTCGACGCCGCCGAGGTCCACGAACGCGCCGAAGTTGACGATCGAGGAGACGACACCCTTGCGGACCTGGCCGCGCTGCAGCTGGTTGAGGAACTCGCTGCGCACCTCGGACTGGGTCTGCTCGAGCCACGCACGGCGGGACAGGACCACGTTGTTGCGGTTCTTGTCCAGCTCGATGATCTTCGCCTCGAGCTCACGGCCGACGTAGGGCTGGAGGTCGCGCACGCGGCGCATCTCGACCAGGGACGCCGGCAGGAAGCCGCGCAGCCCGATGTCGAGGATGAGACCACCCTTGACCACCTCGATGACCGTGCCCTTGACCGGCTCGTCGCTCTCCTTGAGCGCCTCGATCGTGCCCCACGCCCGCTCGTACTGCGCGCGCTTCTTGGACAGGATCAGCCGGCCTTCCTTGTCCTCCTTCTGGAGGACTAGGGCCTCGACCTCGTCACCGACCTTGACGACCTCGTTCGGGTCGACGTCATGCTTGATCGACAACTCACGAGAGGGGATGACCCCCTCGGTCTTGTAGCCGATGTCGAGCAGGACCTCGTCCCGATCGACCTTAACGATGGTGCCCTCGACGATGTCACCATCGTTGAAGTACTTGATGGTCTTGTCGATGGCGGCGAGGAAGTCCTCACCCGTCCCGACGTCGTTGATAGCGACCTGCGGCCGCGTCGAGGTCTCGGCCGGGACAATGGTGGTGTCGGTGGACATTGGCTAGGTGGCTCCGGTACGGATTAGTTGAGAGTTGGCGGGTGGGATTTGCAGTTGTCGTGGCGCGGCGGCATAGTTCGCCGACGGACCCCGAACGAACGAGACAACACCGCCAACGTCGCGCGACCGGATCTGCTTCCCGAGATGATTAACAGACGGCAGCACGAAACCACTGCGCACAGGTATCCTACGCGGCCGCGCGTGGGCCGGGCAAACCTGGGTCCTGGGGTTCGCGTACAAGGGGGGCAAGGATGTCGACGCTGGAAGCCGGCTCCGGCGCGCAGCAGAACCAGCGGACGGCCGAGCGGCTGCTCGGCACGGTCGGCAGCGAGCGCCGCACCGCCACCTCGGCGGAGTCCGTCGCGGCGAACAGTGCCTGGTGGGACGCGGACGCCGACGACTATCACGTCGAGCACGGCGACTTCCTCGGCGTGGCCGACTTCGTGTGGTGCCCGGAGGCACTGCGCGAGGAGGACGCGCGCCTGCTCGGTGACGTGACCGGCAAGAACGTCCTCGAGATCGGCTGCGGCTCCGCGCCGTGCGCGCGCTGGCTCGCCGAGCAGGGCGCGCGGGTGACGGCGTTCGACCTGTCCGCCGGCATGCTGCGCTACGCGGCCGCGGCCAACGTCGCGACCGGCATCGACGTGCCGCTGGTGCGGGCGAACGCCGAGCGGCTGCCGTTCGCGACCGGCTCTTTCGACGTCGCGTGCTCCGCGTTCGGCGCGGTGCCGTTCGTCGCCGACCTGGCGGGCACGTTCCGCGAGGTCGCGCGCGTGCTGCGGCCCGGCGGCGACTGGGTGTTCGCGGTGACTCACCCGATGCGGTGGATCTTCCCGGACGATCCCGGCCCGAACGGGTTGCGGGTGACCGGCTCGTACTTCGACCGCACGCCGTACGTCGAGGTCGACGGACAGGGTCACGCGACCTATGTGGAGCATCACCGCACCCTCGGCGACTTCGTGCGCGCGCTCACCGGCGCCGGGCTGGTGCTGCGCGACCTCGTCGAGCCGACGTGGCCGGAGCACCTCACCGAGGAGTGGGGCCAGTGGAGCCCGCTGCGCGGCGAGCTCTTCCCCGGGACGGCGATCTTCCGGTGCCGGCGTAGTCAGTGAGCGGAGCTTGCGGAGCGAACCAATGAGATTGCGCGAGCCCGAGCGGAAGCACGGAGCCTGCGAGGGGCTGCCGTGAGTCCCGCCGAGGCGTTGTTGGGTGCTCAGACCGCGCGGTTCGAGCGGGTTGACCCGCTCTTGCCGGCCGCCGCGCCGCCGCCGAACGGCGACGTGCTCACCGCGGCGCTGCCCGACGGCGAGCGGGTCGCGGGGGTGCTCGCCAGGGAGCGGTTCGCGCCGGGTTCCGCGACGTCGCTGTGGTCGGCGCTGGAACTGTGGGAGCTGCACCCGCTGCTCGGCGCGGCGGGCGGCGGCGGCATGGACGCCCTGCTTCGGGAGTGGTGCCGGGTGTTGGAGCGGCATCGGCCCGACCACGACTCCGCGTGCCTTCTCACGTGGCCGAGCCGGGACGCGGAGTCGAGCAAACCGTTGCTGTCACACGGTTTCGCACCGCTGACGAGCATGGCCGTGCGACCGTTGCGGGCCGGCAGCCCGGCACACGGGGCGCCACAGGCCGGGGTGCGGATCCGGCTCGCGAGCCAGCGGGACCTCGAGGTGGCGTTACGACTGGAGCTCGCCGAGCTGGCGTACTCGGCGCTGGTCGGCGCCGCGGTCGTGCGGCCGGACGCGGAGACCGTCAAGCGGGCCGCGCTCATCCGGCACCTCGAGCAGGGCGATCCGGTGTGGCTCGCCGAGCGAGACGGCGTGGTGGTCGGCCTCGCGCACTGCCGGCTGATGGACGTCACGGCCGGGTCGTTGACCGGCACCCGGCTGCGGCCGGGCCGGTGGGGTTACGTCAACTGCGTGTCGGTGCTCGACGAGGCGCGCGGCACGGGCGTGGGCCGTGAGCTGATGGCGGTCGCGCACCACGAGCTGCACCGGCGGGGCGCGACCGGCACGTTCCTCTACTTCAACCCGCCCAACCCCCTGGCCTCGGTGTTCTGGGCGCGGCAGGGCTACCGGCCGCTGTGGACGTGTTGGGAGCTGCGCCCGGCCGGCGCATTGCGCTGACTCCCGGGAACCTGAGTGCCCGCTCGTGCCTCTTGTTCTGAAATGGGGAGGGGAGGTGCGGTGACCGAGCAGACCTGGTTCGCCGACCTGTACGAGGGCAGCTACCGACGTCTGGTGCTGACGGCGTACGCGATGACGAACGATCTCGGCGTCGCCGAGGAGATAACGCAGGAGGCGTTCGCGCTCGCCTACGGCCGGCGGGCGCGGGTGTCCGGCGCGGACAGTCCGGAGGCGTGGCTGCGGACGGTGGTGGTCAACCTCGCGCGACGGCGGCTCCGGCGCCGCGCGATGCTCGACCGGCTCCTGCGCCGTCAGCACGCCGAACCCGCACGGGCGCCGGAGCCACCCGGTGAGCACCTCGACCTGCACGCGGCGATCCGGGGGCTCGGCCAGGAGTTCCGGTCGGTGGTCGTCCTGCACTACCTGGCCGACCTGCCGGTGGACACCGTCGCATCCATTTTGGAAATTCCGGTGGGGACGGTGAAGTCGCGGCTGGCCCGCGCGCGAACCACGTTGGCCGCACGGCTGCACACGGAGGTGGACCATGTCTGAGCTCGACACGCAACTCGACGAACTGCGCGACGACCTGCGCGCGGCGATCCCGCCGCCGGACCTGTCGCACGTGACCGGCCGGGCGCGACAGCGGACCATGCGGCGGCGGGTGCTCGGCGCGATCGCGGCCGTGCTCGTGGTGAGCGCGGCGGTCCCGGTGCTGCGGTCGCTGCCGTCGGGTACGCAGGCCAGCGAGCTGGGTACGCCGACCAGGTCCAGCTATGTGGTGGACTTCGTCGACGCGAACCACGGCTACGCGCTGCACGGCGTGTGCCGCGGCGGCGCCGACGGGTGCGAGTTCACGCTGCTCGCCACGTCCGACGGCGGCCGCACCTGGCAGCGGCGCGAGCTGCCGCCGCCGGCGAGCCGGGCCTCGAACTACTTCGGCTCCACGTTGTCCGTGCTCAGCCCCGACCAGATCGTCATCGACCGGCCGCCCGGGCCCGCCTGGCGGGACAGGCGGATCTACAGCACCGACGGCGGCCGCGACTGGCGGGTGGTCGAGGACTGGTACTCGCTCGAGACGGTCGCGCCGGTCCCGGCGAACGGGCTGCTGACCGGGATATGCGGCGTCGATCCGGTCGCCGGCGAGTGCGGCGATGTCGGCACGCTCCTGCCCAGTACCGGAATGACCGTCCGCGTTCCCACCCAACCCGGGCTGTTTTCCGGGCGACTCGGACCGGAGGCGACCTCGGGCGGCAAGCTGTGGGTCACCGGCAGGAACGAGACCCTCGGTTGGACAATCGCCGTGAGCGGCGACGGCGGCCGGACATGGACGACCAGTGCGCTCGACGTGCCGGGCACCCCGGCTTCCGGTCGCTGGGCGGTGGTCGAGCGCAACGGCGTCATGTACCTGACGGCCGGCGGCGCCGACGAACTGCTCGCGGTGTGGCGCAGCACCGACGACGGGGTGACGTGGACGCGGACGTGGGTGGGCGCCGGCAACAACTGGCTGCCCAGCCCGGCGGGCTATCCCGTCGCCGCGGGGGACGGCAGCCTGATCATCTCCGACGGCAAGTCGACGTACGTGAGCACCGACCAGGGCGTGACGTTCCGGCGCACCGGCGACGCGGTCGCCGGCACGATCCGCTGGAGCCGCGCCGGCTACCTGCGTTCGGGCAGCGGCGGCTTCGCGCTGTCGACCGACGGGCTGAGGTGGCGGTCGTTCGAGGTGCGTTAGATGTGGACCGGACGGAACTCGCCGACCTGGTGTACCGCCGATGGCCGGCCGGCGAGCGCCCTGCGGACCGCGTCGAGCACGCCGGCCGAGATCTCGTCGTGGGTGAGCCACCGGGTCCGGCCGGCGTGGCGGACGTAGCCCAGCACGACCTGCTGTGTCGAGTGGTTGGGCAGCACCTGGTCCGGACAGCCGCCGAGCGGGTTGGCCGAGGCGCTGCCGTGCACCTCGACGACGGGCGCCCCCGGCGCGAGCAGGGGCTCGACCACGCGCAGGACCGCGTGGCGCACCTCCCGGTGCACCCACGCGACGAGCAGGTCGGCGGGACCTTGTAGAGCGTCGGCGGCGGCTTTCGCGAGTGTGTCGGGGTCGGACCAGTCAGCCTTCACCCAGTGCGCGCCGTGGCCGTTGGTCGCGGTCGGACGGCGCCGGCTCGGCAGGACCACGTCCCAGCCGTCCGCCAGCAGCGTGGCGGCGGCGCCCGCGAGCATGCCGGTGCCCCCCAGGACGAGAGCTCGACGTGCGGTCATGCGACCTCCGCGTCTACTCGGCAGTATCGGGTTCCGAGATTACCGGAGCTGCCCGCTTTCCACCGATTTCCGGCCGCGTCCACGCCATGACGAAGCACCCCGGTACCGGTGGCGGGCCGCCCTGTGCCACCACCCGGCGGCGGTACTCGGTCGGTGCGCAGCCGACCAGCTCGGTGAACCGCCGGGAGAACGACCCGAGGCTCGCGAACCCGACGACCATGCAGATCTCCGTGACGGTCAGGTTCGCGGCCGCGAGCAGATCCTTGGCACGCTCGACACGCCGGCGGCTGAGATAGGCGCCGGGCGTCTCGCCGAACACGCCCCGGAACTCCCGCGCGAAGTGATAGCGGGAGAACCCGGCCGCGGCGGCCATGGCGTCGAGGTCGAGTGGCTCCGCGAAACGCGCGTCCATGAGGTCGCGAGCGCGGCGCAGGTGCACCGCCTGTTCGGTCGCCATACTGGCGAGAGTAGCGGGGTTCTGGTGCCGGTCGGCAGCCGCCGCAGTGCCGGCGGTCTGGCCTCCGGCCCCCCGATTTCCAGCCTACCGGTGACCACCGACAACAACGGCTGCCGCGAACGTGGTTGTCCACAGCCGGGTCGGTTGTCCACAGACACGGCGTTCGCGCCGGTTTCCGTCGGTGTCGCCGGGTAGCGTGGTTCGAGGGGGCCAGCGGCCAGCCGGGGCCCGTTGTCATGCGGTTGTGGCCGTGAACGGCACTGTTGGGACATCAGCCACGCTGTGAACGGCGCGTTGGGGGCACTCACCGCCCTGAACGCGCCTTTCAGGGCATCGCACCTGTCCCGAACGCGCCGGTTCGCGGCGTGCGGACTGTGCCGGAGCCCTGAGGGGCACCGGCAGGGCTCCGATGGGACGTCGCCGATGCCCGCCTGGCCTGTGGACAACCTCTGTCGGAACGGTGTCCGGTGCTAGGCGGAGTGGCGTTGGGTCAGGCTGAACCAGTTTCCGGAGTCGTCGCGGAACACCGCTTCTACACCGTACGGGCGGTCGGCCGTCTGCCAGACGCCCGCGCCGAGCGCGCCCTTCGCGAGCAGTGTGCGCAGCCCGGCTGCGGTCTCATCGTCGTGGCCCATCGCCGGGTCGGCGAGGATGATCTCCACCTCCGGCTGCCCCGGCGGGCTGACGGTGAGCCACCGAATGCCCTTGGCGGAGAAGTCCGACCCCATGACGAAGTCGGACCGCACCTCGAAGCCGAGCTTCGTCGTGTAGAACTCCTTGGCCGAGTCCTGGTCCAGCACGTAGTAGCAGCAGTGCGAGAGCTTGGTGATCACCAGTGTCCTCCGGTCGATGTCAGGTGGACACGAACCTAGAGCGGACCAGCCACCTACTGCTTGTCCGCGATTGCTGTGCGGCTCAGTGCGCCGCGTCGTTCCACGAGCGGCCGAACCCGACCGAGACGTCCAGCGGCACGTCCAGCTTGTACGCGGACCCCATCCCCTTGCGCACCAACGACTCCGCGGCTTCGCGCTCGCCGTCGGGGACCTCGAGCACCAGCTCGTCGTGCACCTGCAGCAACATCCGGGTCGCCAGCCCGGACGAGCGCAGCTCGCTCTGCACGTTGAGCATCGCGACCTTGATGATGTCCGCGGCACTCCCCTGGATCGGCGCGTTCAACGCCATCCGCTCGGCCATCTCGCGGCGCTGCCGGTTGTCCGACGTCAGGTCCGGCAGGTAACGCCGGCGCCCGAAGATCGTGGACGTGTAGCCGTCCTTGCGTGCCTGCGCCACGATCTCCTGCAGGTAGTCGCGCACGCCGCCGAACCGGTCGAAGTACTCGTCCATCAACCCGCGTGCCTCGTCCGTGGAGATCCGCAGCTGCTGGGACAGCCCATACGCCGACAGGCCGTACGCGAGCCCGTAGTTCATCGCCTTGATCTTGGCGCGCTGGGCGCCGGTGACGTCGGCCGGCTCGACCGAGAACACCCGCGCGGCGGTAGCCGCGTGGAAGTCGAAGCCGGACTGGAACGCCTCGATCAGCGCCGCGTCGCCAGAGAGGTGCGCCATGATCCGCATCTCGATCTGGCTGTAGTCCGCGGTCATCAGCTCGGCGAACCCGTCGCCGACGATGAACGTGTCGCGGATCGTGCGGCCCTCGTCGGTGCGGATGGGCACGTTCTGCAGGTTCGGCTCGGTGGACGACAGGCGCCCGGTCGCCGCGATCGTCTGGCTGTACGTGGTGTGGATGCGGCCGTCGTCGGACACCGACTTGATCAGGCCCTCGACGGTGATCCGCAGCCGCGTCGCGTCCCGGTGCTCGAGCAGGTGCGCGAGGAACGGGTGCTCGGTCTGCTCGAACAGGCTGGTCAGCGCGTCCGCGTCGGTGGTGTAGCCGGTCTTCGTGCGCTTGGTCTTCGGCATGTCCAGCTCGTCGAACAGCACCACCTGGAGCTGCTTGGGCGACCCGAGGTTGATCTCCTTGCCGATGACCGAGAACGCCTCCTGCTCCGCGTTCTTCACCCGCGCCGCGAAGTGCGACTCGAGCGACGCCAGCCGCTCGGTGTCGACCGCGACGCCGACCGACTCCAGCTCGGCGAGCACCCGCAGCAGCGGCTGCTCCATCTCGGTCAACAGGGTCGCCTGACCGGTGTTCTCGAGCGCGATCTCCAACGCTTCGGCCAGCTCGGCGATCGCGCGGGCGCGCACGATCTCGCCCTCCGCGACCTTCGCCGCGTCGCCGTCCTCGCCGTCCAGAAGGGACAGTTGACGCGCCTCCGGCTGCTGCTCGACCCGCAGCTCGCGCTTGAGGTAGCGCAGCACCAGGTCGTCCAACGCGAACGACCGCTGCCCCGGCCGCACCAGGTAGGCGGCGATGTGGGTGTCCATGGCGAGCCCCGCGAGGCTCCAGCCGCGGTGCCGGATCGCGTGCAGCGACCGCTTCACGTCGTAGGCCACCTTGTGCACCGCGTCGTCCGCGAGCCACGCCGACAGCACCTTCTCGTCGGCCTCGTCGAGCGTGGCGACGTCGACGAACGTGCCGGTGCCATCGGCACGCGTGATCGCAACCGACCGCAGCTCGACGGACTCCCCCGCGACACCCGTCGAGCTGTCCTGGAACGACAGGCCGACCCGCTGCCCGGCCGCGGCGTGCTCGGCCAGCCAGCCGGCGAGCTGCCCCGGCGCCAGCTCGCCGCCGGTCACCTCGAAGCCGAACTCGGCCTCCGGCTCGGCCGTGGTGAGCTCGCCGAACAGCCGGTCGCGCAGCACCCGGAACTCGAGCTCGTCGAACAGCCGGTGCACGGCGTCGCGGTCCCACGGCTTGGCGGCCAGATCGTCCGGCTCGACGCCCAGCGGCACGTCCCGGACCAGCTCGGTGAGCTGCCGGTTCATCAGAACGTGTGACAGGTTCTCGCGCAGCGCGTCGCCCGCCTTGCCCTTGACCTCGTCGACCCGGTCGACCAGGTCGTTCAGCGAGCCGAACTGGTTGATCCACTTGGACACGGTCTTCTCGCCGACGCCGGGGATCTTCGGCAGGTTGTCCGACGGGTCGCCGCGCAGCGCCGCGAAGTCGGCGTACTGGCCGGGCGTCACCCCGGTCTTGGTGTGCACGGCCTCGGGCGTCATACGCGCCATCTCGGACACCCCACGAGACGGGTACAGCACCGTGACCTGGTCGGTGACCAGCTGGAACGCGTCGCGGTCACCGGTACAGATGGACACCGCGAAACCCTCGGCGGTAGCCAGCGTGGTGAGCGTGGCGATCAGGTCGTCGGCCTCGAAGTTCTCCTTCGACAGCCACCGCACCGACAGTGCCCGCAGAACCTCCTCGATGAGGCTGACCTGGCCCTTGAACTCGTCCGGCGACGCGGAGCGGTTGGCCTTGTACTCGGCGAACTGCTCGCTGCGGAACGTCTTGCGGGACACGTCGAAGCACACCGCGACATGCGTCGGCTTCTCGTCGCGCAGCAGGTTGATCAGCATCGAGGTGAAGCCGTACACCGCGTTGGTGTGCTGGCCGGTGCCGGTGGAGAAGTTCTCCTTCGGCAACGCGTAGAACGCCCGGTAGGCCATCGAGTGGCCGTCGATGAGCAGCAACCGGCGCTCGTGGGTCTTGACAGGTTCTGTGGCGGGCGTCTCAGGCACATCGCGAGTCTAGGGTGGGCCACCGACAATTATGAGCGGCCCCCGCCGCGACCAGCGAGGAGTGCGTGTGACCACCTTCCCGGAGAACCTGCCCGGCATCCGACCGGAGCTGGCCGACCAGCTCCTGCCGACGAAGATGGGCATCGAGATCACCGAGTGGGATCCCAAGCGCGTTGTCGCGACGATGCCGGTCGCCGGCAACCTCCAGCCCTACGGTCTGCTGCACGGCGGCGCGAACGCCACGCTGGCCGAGACCATCGGCTCCGTCGCGGCCGCGCTGAACGCACCGGAGGGCCGGGTGGCGCTTGGCCTCGAGCTGTCCTGCACCCACCACCGCGCCGCCCGCAGCGGCCTGGTCACCGGGGTGGCGACGCCCGTGCACGTGGGCCGCAGCACGTCGACCTGGGAGATCGTCATCACCGACGACCAGGGCAAGCGCACCTGCACCGCGCGGCTGACCTGCATCGTCCGCGAGGCCGCGCCCGGCGCGTGAGCAAAGAAACGGCGCCTCCGGTGAACCCGGAGGCGCCGTTCCGCCGCACGTACTACTGACCGAGGTACGCGGCCCGCACCCGCTCGTCCGCGAGCAGGTCGCGGCCCGGCCCGTCGAGCGTCGTCTGCCCGAGGTCGACGACGTAACCGCGATCGGACAGCGCGAGCGCCGCGAGGGCGTTCTGCTCGACCAGCAGGATCGTCGTACCCTGCCCCTGCAGCTCCTTGATGGTGTCGAAGATGAGCTGCGTCATGATCGGCGAAAGACCCATCGACGGCTCGTCGAGCATCAGCAGCTTCGGCCGCGACATCATCGCCCGGCCGATCGCGAGCATCTGCTGCTCACCGCCGGAGAACAGGCCGGCCTTCTGCGTCTTCCGCTGCCCGAGCACGGGAAACAGCTCGTACACCCGCGCCATGTCGG
>Ga0193717_1000409_pt1 | contig 29779 bp, 30 predicted proteins | sample U2c2metaG_FD_145900 | JGI IMG/M metagenome (GOLD analysis project Ga0193717, IMG submission 145900) | Soil microbial communities from a riparian zone of the East river system, Colorado, United States - U2c2 | ecosystem: Environmental > Terrestrial > Soil > Riparian zone | place: USA: East River...
GAGCCAGTGTTGACCTAGGGATTTATTAGGACCGGCCATTATCTATAGATATCCTGAAGGCCCTGTGACGCCTTACAACTTGGCCATGGCTGCCAGCCACGCCGTTGATATGTCTCCCAGGCTTTTTGGTCTTGTACCGATGCCGGTGCATCTGCAGGATCATAAAATCCTCCGTAGTTAGCCCAGGTTGAGTAGTCATATTGGTACGCGCCGCGATACTTGGGATTTTTTGTATTGGCATAATTGCCACCCGACTCACACGAGCGAAGACGAGCCAGTGCGCCACCGAAATCACCGCTGAAAGTATTGCTCATTTTTGTTCCAATTACCTCTACCTGCTTTGAAGCTTCTTTGGTAACAACACTCTGAATTTCTTTACGACTGATTTCTTGACCATTTTTCATTTCGATTTCAAAGGTAACCGTCTTTTTGCCCACAACACCTGGCGTTTTTATTTGCTTGTACCCTACCTCGTGGTCGGCATCCTGGATTTTTTCGGTCTCAAAAGCAACGTCATGCTCCTCGGTAGCGGTTTGTTTGCCGTTTCGCCATAGTTCAATCGTCATGCCGGACTGAATGCTGGCATCTTTTGCCACGGACAACGTATCGTCTTTGCCGATGGTAATAGCTTTTTGCTTAAGCATATCGCCAACGGTTTTTGCCTGAGTGTAGGCGGTTTTTTTCGTGCCATAGAGTACCAGGTTAAACGGCGTAGCACGGGCAATCGATAGCTGCACGCCTGCTCCTTGGCTTACCATATCGGTATTGGCGTCAATCGTGGCTATGTCTTCATCGTGCAGGTCAATATGAGCTTGGGCGGTAATTTGCTTGGGCGTTTGATACGATGACATAATCTTTTGGCGAATAGCACCGTCAATAATAGTAACTGGGCGGGCCCGGTACACGTTTACTTCGTAGTTATTGGCCACCAGCGACTCATCAAGACCTGGTTCGACTATGTCGTTTGGGTCAATCTCTATGCCAGCCTCTGCAAATGCATCACGAAGCGTTGTTGCTTTTGTAATAATACCTTTGTTTTGACCGCGGTCATGAATAGTAATGAGCCGTTGGCCGGCAGCCGGCTGCGTTGGTTCGGCACTCACCCGAGAGGCAATAACGACACCAAAACAAGCAACCAGCAAAGAAGCTATGGCAATAATAAGGCCAAAAGGGGTCGTGGATATTCGAAGTAGACTCTTCATAAGTAGGGTTACACCTCCACGGTGCACTGGAGTTAATTATAGCAAAATCGGGCTTTTTTGGGTAGTTTTACAACAATGACCTACAGTTTTTCAAGTCGGGCGTATTCTACGTTGAGTTTTTTCGTTTGACCGCCGGCAAATTGCACCGTTACAGCCATGCCGTCAATATCAATAATTTCGCCAACGCCAAATTGTGCCGAGCGTACGCCGTCACCTATATCAAAATCGGGGACATCGTTAAATTCATCATATTCGCTCGCCCTTTGGAATGACGGCGGAGCCACGGCCATGATTTCGTGCCCCATATCGGCAAGAAATCTCGAAGCCGGATTGTAGCCGCGCTGGCCAAATTGAAGGCGGCTTTGAGCGTAGCTAAGGTGCAGTTCTTCGCGAGCACGGGTCATGCCTACGTAGCACAGGCGGCGCTCTTCCTCGAGTTCTTTTGGGCCAGCATCGTATACGCGCGCCGTTGGGAAAATCCCCTCTTCCATACCCACCATAAACACTACCGGAAACTCAAGGCCTTTGGCGGCATGAATAGTCATAAGTGTCACCTTTTGCTCGGTACTACCAGTATCAGCACTCGACATCAATGCCACTTCTTCCAGAAAGTCAGGCAGCGTTGCAAATGATTTCGCGTCAGATACGAGCGAACCAAGGTTTGCCTCGCGCTCCTCGGCCTGCGGCGTGCCATCAAGCAGATAGTCGCGGTAGCCTGTTTTTTCGATTAATAGTTCAATAATATCGCTTGGCGTAGCCCCTGATTGCACCTTTGCCTGAAGCAGGCGCAGCATTTCGCCAAAGCTTGCCAGGGCAATTTTGGCGCGGCCCGTCAGCGTACTGGTTTGCTCGACATTAGCAAGTGCCGCAATAATATCAAGCCCGTTACTTGCCTGCCATAGCATAAATTTTTCAAGGCTGGTCGCGCCAACACCACGCACCGGAATATTAACGATTCTGCTAAAACTCATGCGGTCGTTTGGCTGGTACAGCAGGCGTAAATAAGCAATGATATCTTTGATTTCTTTGCGATCATAAAAGCGCACGCCCCCAATAATTTGATACGGAATACGTTGCTGCAATAACGCACGCTCCAGCGTATAACTTTGCGAGTTGGTACGGTATAAAATAGCAAAATCGCCGGGGTTACGGGCACCAATGGCTACTTGTGAACTAATACGCGTTGCCACCGAGTATGCCTCTTCGGCTTCATCGTATACGGCATGAACTTGCACGGGGGCACCGGTTGGTTCGGCCGTCCATAGCTTTTTATCGGTACGCTGGGTATTTTTGGTAATGACGTTGTGGGCTGCCTCCAAAATAGCACCGGTACTACGGTAGTTTTGCTCGAGTTTAACAATTTTTGCACCCTTAAAATCGCGCTCAAAGTTAAGAATATTAGTAAAATCAGCCCCGCGCCAGCTATAAATCGACTGCCAATCGTCCCCGACCACACAAATATTACGCTCGGGGCTTACCAGGCTTTTTACAATCGCATACTGCGCAGCGTTAGTGTCCTGGTATTCATCAATTAAAATGTGCTTGAACTGCGAGCGCCATTTTGCTCGAACATCTGGCTGCTCTTTAAATAACCGAACGGTTTCAATTAATAAATCGTCAAAGTCCAATGCACCGGCTTCAATTCGCATTTTTTCGTACACGGCATATATTTTCGCTACCTGCTGCTGAAAAGGATACTGGCTGCTGGCAGAAAATTCTTCGGGGGTTAGCAGCTCATTTTTAGCATTAGATATAGCACTGCTGACAGCTCGTGGTTTGATTTGCTTATCAACGATTGAAAGCTGCTTCATGGCTTGCTTAATTAAGCCCTGGCGATCATCTTCATCGTAAATCACATAGTTAGAGGAAATACCGATTTTGTCGCCGTCCTGACGAAGCAATCGTACACAAATACCATGAAACGTTCCCATCCACGGCATGAAGTTACGCGAACCGCCGTCTTGAGCAAGTAGCTGGCCCAGCCGTTCGCGCATTTCACGGGCGGCCTTGTTGGTAAACGTAACAGCCAATATTTGGTTTGGCCAAATGCCCTCATGAGAAATAAGATAGGCGATTCGGTGCGTCAACGTTTTTGTCTTACCACTGCCGGCACCCGCCAAAATAAGCAACGGTCCAGATGTAGTCTGCACCGCGTCTGCTTGAGCGGGGTTTAAATCTTTTAATACATCCATTGTTTCTATTGTAGCCCAGTTGGTACCGTTTTAGTGATGTATTTACTACTGTAAACCGCGTAGTAGCATTAAATTATGCCAAGAAAGAACAGCGCAGCACCGGCCCCGGCACCAACAAGTAAAATCAAAACGATCCACACGACCCATAGCCAACCCGATTTTTTCTTTGCAGGATGTGCCAGTGGTTGATGATATGTATCGGTATCATAAATAGCACCGCTTTCTTTGTCGCCCGTATTGGGTTCTTCGCGGTACTGTTGCGGAATAGATGTTGGACCTGAGGGTGCGGGAGTGTCAGCTTCAATGGGTGATGATTTCTCTGCTTCTGCGGCCGCGGCAGCTTTTTTCGCCTCGATTTCCTCTTTTTCGCGTTCTGACAGCGGTGCGTCAACGGGCTTAGGCGTTTCATCGTCTAGAATGTGTGTGTCGGCCTCAATCGCTACTAGTTCGCTATGAAATTCTTCAGGCAAAATCGGTTCAACGTCTTTAGGAAGCGCCGGCAGTTGATCGTCTGGATCGGATGCTGTTTTTTCAACCTCACTACTTGGTAAGGGTGTGCGGTCGGGTTCTTCGACTGGAGCCGAATTGTCTGAGCCCAATGGTCGTTTTTCTACTTTGGTATCGGGTAAAAAGGGCGACTCTAGCGGTGGCCTGTCAGCAGGGGTTGGTTGCGACTGGGCAGGCTTTGGCTGCATTGGTGATGGCAATGGGGAGCTGACCGGCTCTACGGGCACTTCAGGAGCTGGCTTTTGCTGCTTGAAATCTGCCATCTCCAAGGGGTCTGGCCATTCACTGGCAGAGTCGGGATGTTCGTAGGCGGAAGATGATTGAGGAGATACTGGCTCTTGCGAAGAGGATTCGGAAGGCATTTCGGGCGCCGCGCTATCCGCCGAAGCGACAGATGACGCCTCGAATGTCCCGCGTGGAGCGACTGTAATGCCTTGGCGGGAAGTTGCCCGTGGTTGATCGGACTTTTTCATGTCCGAGGACGGATGAACGACATCCATAAAGCGGCCGCCACGGCGCGTAGCAAGCGGTGCCATTGGCGTTGTTGCCTTGGGAGCCGGGGTTGGAGCCGGAGAAGGTGGCGGAGAAACAACCGGGGTCTGCGGCTCAACAGGCGCGCTACCTGGCGCATCGACAGGTGAAACAGAGGTAAGATCGAGTGTTTTTTCTTTTTGCTCTGCGCCCGGAGCGTCAGTTTTTGAGACATCAGTCATGAGCGAATTTACAGCCCGGTCAAGTTCATCAAAATCCAATTCTTTCATTTCCCACCCCTATTTTTTAACTAGTTCAGAACCCTTATGCGCCTTTTTTATAATTTCGTTAAACCCATGTGCATCGAGGCTTGCCCCGCCCACAAGCAGGCCGTCTATTCCATCGATTGCCAGGTAACTTGCCGCGCTATCCGCGTTTACGCTGCCCCCATACAAAAGCCGCACGTCCTTTGCCGCTCCAGCTCCGTATAAATGCTTAATTTGGTTGCGGATTGCCACGACAGCTTTTTTAACGTCATCGGGCAATGCATTGTCACCGGTACCTATCGCCCAGACAGGCTCGTAGGCAATGATCACCTGCGACAGCTCTTCACTCGTTACGTTTGCCAGGCCACCTACCAGCTGGTCGTGCAATACATCGTTTGTTTCGCCCTCGGTTCGCTCGCTGGCGGTCTCACCAATACAAAGAATAGGGTAAATACTATTACGAATAGCCGCCTGTACTTTATTGCGAACATCTTTGTCTGTTTCATTAAAGATATGACGGCGTTCAGAGTGGCCAATAATTGCATAGTCAACGATACCACGAAGCTGAGAGGCCGAAACTTCACCGGTATAAGCACCGTGATCACGCCAGTAAAGGTTCTGAACGGCAAGTTTAAACTGACGGCGGTTAATTTGCAGGCTAAGCGACTGCAGAGCAAGCAGCGTGGGAGCAAGAATAACCTCGACATCGCGGCGCACCTCTACCATTTCAGCCAATTTGTACAAATACAAACTCGCCTCATGAGTATTGAGGTTCATTTTCCAGTTACCAACGATGAGTTTTTTATCCGCAGTCATAGTACTTATGCTTCTTTGCTCTTAGTGTACCGTAATTACCCCGAAGCGTCTAGCAGGCTTTGTATGCCCGGTAACTTTTCCCCAGCCATGAGCTCCAAGCTTGCTCCGCCACCGGTAGATACGTGCGTAAAACTCTCACCACCCCGGGCGTCCCAGTCCAATACAAAATCGGCCGTATCACCGCCGCCAACAATAGAAGTAATAGAAGGATTAGTGGCGAGCGTTAGCGCTAGACGGGCCGAACCGTGGGCAAAGGCAGGCAACTCGGCAACACCAAGCGTGCCGTTCCATATGACCGTTTTGGCGTTTTCTACTATACGAACCATCTGCTCAATACTCTCATCGCCAATATCAAGTGCAAGATCATCTGGCCCCACACCGCTCACCGGCACTATGCGGCGCTGCTGATTCTCGTCAACCGCACGCCCAATTGCAAGATCAATCGGAAGCACTAAAAAATCATCAAGCATATCGTTACCAGCTTTTTGGCGTGCCGCTTCGTAAATTGTGTCAATCAGCGCTGTCTCGCCAGGTTCGATTTTGCTTCTACCGAGCGAAAACCCCTTATACGCCAGAAATGTGTTAGCCATAGCGCCACTGATAATAATAGTATCGGCAACTGAAATAAATTCTTTAATAAGATCGATTTTATCGGCAACTTTAGCACCGCCAAGAATCGCCACCAGCGGCCGCTTAGGTCGCCTCATGGCATTGGTGATGGTCGTGTATTCTCGCTCTAAAAGAAGCCCGGCTACGCTTGGAAGCAGCTGAGTAATCGCTGAGGTGCTGGCATGCGCCCGGTGAACGACTCCAAAGCCGTCTTGTACAAAATAGCGCGCACCCGAGCTTTTTACAAGCTCCTTGGCAAACGCCGCATCATTTTCTTCTTCACCGGGGTAAAAGCGCAGATTTTCAAGTAATGTTACGCTTTTTTTCGGTGCTTTTTTAACACTCATTCGTACTTTGTCGCCAACTGCCTGGTCAACAAATTGAACTGGTATTTCAAGCAACTCGGAAAGTCTTTTTGCAATTGGCTCAAGGCTCAGCGTTTCATCTCGACCTTTTGGTCGGCCTAAATGGCTGATTATCACAACCTTGCAATTGTCGGCCAAGAGTTTTTTAAGGGTGGGCAGGCTGGCCCGAATCCGAAAATCATCTGCTATCGTACCGTTATGGTTCAGCGGCACATTATAATCTGCGCGCACAAGTACTGTCTGGCCTTCAAGCGGTACTGTATTGATTGTTTGTTTAAAAAAGCCCATTAAGCTTATTACCCACCCTTTTATTGCTCTTTTTATTCTAGCACGCGGACACGAATTGTGTCAGTCGCACCAACAAGACCGGGTTGACGTCCACTGACAATAGTAACAGTCACCTTTTCCTGGTCACCGAAGAAGCCCGCACCTTTTAGCTCTTTTACCAGTTCCAGACCGGCCCTCTCGCCATCTGGACGGACAAAGCTTTTATTGGCATAGCTCAGCGCTAATTGCTGAGCGGCACGTGTCTGGCTCGTAACACTGATAATCGGCATGTTGGGACGGTGGGCAGCAATGTTTGCCGCTGTCGCACCAGATTTTGTTTCGGCTACAATAGCATCAACTTTTAGTTGCTCGGCAAGGCTCACCGCAGCAGCACTAATAGCGTCTTGCTGGCTATTTTTAATCTGAATAACATCGCGAAGTGGGCGAACTGAGGTATTTTCCTGAGTATACAGAATAACTTTCTTCATCGCTGCAACCGTCTCAACTGGATATTGGCCGTTAGCCGTCTCATCAGATAGCATGACTGTATCAGCGCCTTGAATGACGGCACTTGCCACATCGCTCACTTCCGCACGGGTTGGCTCGGGGTTGTCTACCATGCTTGCCATCATCTGGGTAGCAACAATGCTCAGCTTGCCGTATTTGCGACAAAGTGCAATAATACGCCGCTGCACAATCGGTACCACTTCGGCACCGGCTTCTACCGCCAGGTCGCCGCGGGCAACCATGACGCCATCGCTGGCTTTAACAATTTCCTCAAGCACGTCATCTTTAATGGCAGCTTTTGTTTCAATCTTAGAAATAATCTGTGCGGTTGAACCAAGACCAACAAGCATTTGACGAAGATTGTGAATATCATTGGGAGATTGAACAAAGCTCAGTGCAACGTAATCAATATCTTTTGGCGCGCCGTACTCAACATCTTTAATATCTTTTGGCGTCAAAATATCACCGCCAAAGTCGGTATCGGGCAGGTTAATTCCCTTGCGGCTCATGAGCGTTCCCGGGTTTTCTACGCGGACTTTAATAGCAGTATCAGATACTATTTCAATAACTGTCGTGCGGACTTTTCCATCAAAAATGTAGAGTGGTTCCCCTATCTTTACCTTCTCGGCAAGGTTGTATTGTATAGGCAATACAGTACCATTATGCTCGGCTGCATGGTCAAGAGTAAGCTCGTCACCCTTACGCACCGGCATATTGTCGACAAGGTTTCCAAGGCGGATTTTTGGCCCCTGCAGGTCTTGCAAAATTGCAACGGGCTTGCCTACCTTTTCGCTTGCCTGACGAATCCAGGCGATCTGCTGGTCGCGCTCTTCGTAGCTTCCATGACTGAAATTAAGTCGAAATCCGTTAACTCCGGCAAGCGCCAAAGCCTCAATAGATTCGTAACTGTTTGTTGGTGGCCCCAATGTTGCCAGAATTTTTGTTCGTTTGAAAATAACACTCATGCAAACTATTGTAGCATTATTTATTTGCTATGCACCTCATAGGTGTATAATTATAGCAGTAAGTTACGAAAGAACTACATGCAAGCAGAACTAGAGGCAACCCTTGCCACCCTTATTTCCATCCCCAGTGTTACCAGCGACAGTACTGCGTGTCATGAAATTATTGACGTGGTTCGCAGCGAAGTTGAATCGCACGGCTTATTCATTCATAGTGATACAACCATTCCCAACCCATGGTTTTTTGCCACGACTAAGGACACTAAGCAGCCCGACATTTTGTTTGTAGCCCACCTGGACGTTGTGCCGGCCAATCCCGACCTGTTTTTGATGCAAAAGCAAGAAGGTAAACTATTTGGCCGTGGCGTCTACGATATGAAACTTGCCGCTGCCTGCTACATGGAGTTCCTGCGTAACCATAGCGATAAACTACATGAGCTCAACATTGGCTACCTTTTTACCACCGATGAAGAAACGGGCGGGCATTGTTTTCCTACGATCCTCGCAACCGGCCTGCGTCCTAAAGTGGTATTTATTCCTGATGGCGGCGATAACTGGGCGGTTGAAAAACGAGCAAAGGGCTTCGTGGGCCTTAAGTTTGTTGCTCGCGGAGAAAGTGCTCATGCGTCTCGTCCATGGGAAGGCCGTAGCGCCCTCCATACACTGCTTGACGTTACTCAGCTTCTTCGCGCGCGCTATCCACTTACTCGCGACCCTGCAGCATGCACTCTGACGGTTAACACCCTGCACGCCGGTGAAGCAATTAACCAGCTTCCTGATTATGCAACCGCTACAGTTGACTTTCGCAGTTTTCAAAAAGATGAACTCACTGCTTTTAGGCAACTTATTACACAACTAGCCAATGAATATTCTCTTGAGGCGTCAGTCACCCAGGAAGGCGAGCCTCTTATTTTTGACACAGAGGCCCCCGGTATTGATACTTTTTTGCGTACTCTTCAGGCTCATACGGGCCAAGATGAAATTACGTACCGCGAAAGCTACGGTGCCTCAGATGGACGTTACTTTGCCCCTTATAACATTCCTTGTATTATCATCGAGCCTTATGGTGGTGGACGTCACAGCAACGAGGAATGGCTCCAGGCAGACGACTTGCCAAACTACTACCGCTTGATTGAGCGGTGGATTTTTGCTAAATCGTAACTACGCCTGTTAGCAAAGCAGTTATACAGATTGAGATTCCTTAAGCGTACCCAAATACCGGCATTTCAACGTACTGGAATGAGTTGAAGCTATCTAAAGAGCAGAGATGGTGGTTGACATATTTGCTAGTTTATGATAAAGTAAGCAAGTTCGAAAGAAGCCCTTTGAGAAGAGGAAAAATGACCAAGACTTTCGCGGCCGACCCCGACAACGGCAAGGCGTGCAGGCTGGTCGGAGTCTTGAGCTGGATCAGCGGGATTTCGTTTTTCGTCTCCTGCCTGGTGGCCGTTATGGCCTCCCTGGCAACGCTGAGCGATGTCACAACCATTCGCTGGCTGACGGAGTACGGCGACCCGACTTTCCTCGACATCGTTCGAGTAATCAAGTCCGGCGTAGGAACATTCCTGATCTGCCAAGTTGTCTTCAGACTTCTTCCCACGCTGCTTTTCCGTAAGCACCTCGAGGAAGGTACCGTCCTGAAGCTCGATGACAGCATCGTCAGCCTAGACCTCTCAACATGTGAAGACTCGGCTGCCGTGCGGTTCAGCCTCCAACAAGGTCGCAATGCATTCCTGCGGCGATACGCCGACAGGTTGTGCCGCTAGCAGTGACACTACTCATTCCTCTACTAGAGAAGGAGGTGATGCCTGGCATCACTACGCTTCATCGAATAAGGGCATCACGTCTAAGAGACGCGGATGCCCTTATTTAAATTCAAAAGGCCATGGCATGCTGAAACTGGCGTCCCAGTTATTACTTTCACCCCGCCGCAATACATCGTTGCATCGTACCCCCGGTGCTCTGTGCACGAAGCCTGAATACCTCATCGTTCGACTGCTAATAACTGCTATACTAAAGGTATGTCAGTAGCCCGCTCGTCCGTACGAAAAAGTGCCATTGCACTCTGTTTTATTATGGTATGCGCGCTACTCCCAGCTTATGCTGGCGCGTCACCTTTTGGCCAAGGTAAATTTGGCGCCGATGTCCCCTTTGGATCAGCGACCAGCCTGTCTATCAACCTTGGCGGCAACGTGGCGCTTGCCCTTGCCCCTAGTGGCGGAAACTACGCCGGCACTGGCTCACATACCGTTACCGTTACTTCAACGGACGTTGTAGGATACCTTTTGTACGCCCACACAACCGGCAGCACCAACATGACCAGCGGCAGTGCAACTATTGCTGCCAGCAACAATGCAAGCCTAAACCCCCTATCTGTTGGCTCATGGGGCTACAACACCACCGGTTCGTTAACAAATTTCTTAGGCATGAGTGCCACCGGTAATCAGCTAAAAGATGCAGCCGGCCCGTTTAAAAACGGCGATCCCACTACAATTACCTACGGTGCGCTTGTAAGCAATATCCAGGAAGCTGGCGGCTATTCCGTAGCAGTCACCTATACCGCTGTCGCTAAGAATCAGTAGTTGCCTTCTTTTTTGTACGGTTTCGGCGTTTCCATAAAAGGATTGCGAGCCACACAACGCCGATTGGAATTACCAAAGACCATGGAGGCGCATTTAAAATATGCGTTGAACGGCTTATAACTTGGCCGCTTTCTGTTCTGTAACCATAAGTTGCGGTATACACTCCAGGAAGAAGCGGCGGTTCTATTGTATTTCCGATGGTACGCACGGTACCAGGTAGTAGCACATGCGTTACCTCTGGATTAGCCGGCTTTGTTGTGAGGCCGCTTAGTTTCCCCGCAGCGTAAATAAGAAAATGCGTGTTACCGGTATTTCTAACATCGAACGAAAAGTCGATTTTATTGCCAAACGAGATCCAGGGGATATCCTCTTTTTTAATGGCGCTCGTTTCACGCAGCTGCCCATTAACTGTAACGTAGAGAACCGTTGCTGCGCGTACTTTACTGCCTGCAGGACCGCTTGTAAGCGTAGCAGAGGCAAAAATAGTAAAATAGTGGCCGCCTGGAATGGCCCCTTTAGGAATGGCTATCGTATAAGAAACAGATTTGCTTTTATTTGGCTGTAATTGTAACTGGGACGTTTGGAACTTTACCCAATCTTCTTTTACGGGCGTGAAATTGTAATCGTAGGTATAATCGGCTACCGAAAACTGCTCAACGGAGAGTGTGACAGTAACAGGCTTGTCGGTAATATTGGCAACCGTAAGCGACCCTGTAGGTGTTTTACCCGCATCCGCCTTTATGTACTCGCGGATTGGCGTAATAAACAGGCCGCGGTTTTGCGGTTGCACGGCTGCGTGCGCTACCAAGGAGTTAGCCAAAGCTACTCCAAGAGCGAAAATGGCAAGCAAACAGGCGCGTTTTAACAAAAAAGTACTCCTTACGAACGTTTTATCAATTGAACCTGAATATCCGACACAACATTTATGTAGTGTGCAATAGCAAAGGTTTGCGTTTCTTGATTACGCGTCTGCCATTCGGGCGTTAAAACATAGCCATAGTTAAAGTCGAAATCACCCGATATAGGGTAGTGGTCAAGTTTATTATCAATACGCCACTGTTTATTTAAATACAAAAAGCTTGCCTCCGAGATAGCTCGTTGATGCGTTGGGTCTTGCCAGGCACGCATGCTTGAATAATAAGGACACACAATTCGGGCAAACCCTTTAGTGGCAATATTCGGGTTGGCGGGGTCAAATTCGGCAGGCTTTAAAATACGATGAATTTCATCGAAAAACTGAAAAAACGGATCGTTGCGGCTGTCTCCATGGGGAATATGCTCAACGAAATTCGAACATTCTATTTCATCAACCGAATTATCGGCAAATTGCGTCCATGGAAAAGTCATGAGATCTTGCACGTAATCGGTTGAGCTGGTCTTAACGATATCAACGCCCTTAAAGCCTTCGGGTTTATTGCCTCCGCAGGCCAGGGAAAGTTTTAGCATAGTCTCTTTTTTCGGTTTTTTAGCTGGCATTGTATAGTCTCCTTACCACATTATCTGATTAGCTGTATCGAAGTGACCCACACGTACGCGAGAGTCGCAGGCAAATTTGTAGCCGAGTTCGCGGGCTTTTTGAAAAAACCATAGGTCTTGTGTATATACCTGAATGCCACCATCCGCACTTACTTCTTGCTTAGTTTTAAACCAATTGCCATAGTCAAAGCGTTTGTCTTTTAACATTTCTGTTCGAAGCAACGTAAAACCCATACCCAAGCCGTTGCAGGGGGTTACTACTCCTACATGAGGAATTTGCGGAATAAAGTTAAGCGGCATAACCGCTGGGTCGCCGTAGCACATTGGCTGGCCGCCCTCACCCTTTGTCCAATACAAACCACCTACTGCATCGTACTCATCGATCGACTCATACAGTTTCATAAGCCCGTCAGCCGGCGGTGCGTTATCTTCCTCAAGGGTCAAAATAAATTTAAACTGGCTAAGGTCGGGGTTTTCAAGGATCATTTTAATAACCTGGTTGTACGCCTCGCCGACTTCCATGCCTTCCATAAAAAGCGGCCCGAGTACCTTTTGGTTCATGGGACGAATCATCCCCTGCCAGCTTTGGACGATCCGCGCCGGAATCATGCCGCGGGTTGGACACACAATAATTGTCGAGAGGTCGCGGTAGGTTTTTTCTTTTTCAAGGCGCGTGGCGTAATCGCTTGCATTGTGGATGCCGGTATTATCGGGAATGAGGATTTGCGGCTTGTTCATCATAATCTCCTTATTATGCGGTGATCCAGCTTACATTGACGGCATAGTTTATAAATGTTACTTCGGTACCGTACGATGTTCCCGCACTGTTAATGGCGTAGGCTCGAGCATAGTAAAGCGTGCTGGGGCTGAGCCCCGTGATTGAAACCGAATATGAGCCTGTCGTTCCTGCGGATGTCGCTTTACTATTTGCCGTAGTAGGAGTGGAGGATGTATTCCAGCACACCCCCCGTTCGGTAATAGTACCGCCGCCATCGGCAACCACCGTGCCGTTACCGGTTGCGGTCGTGGCGGCTACATTCGCTACAGCCTGTGTAGTGACAGTAGGGGCAATCACGCCGGCAATACCCAGTACCTCGACAGTGACTAGTGAAAACGACTGTGAACCCGGCGCAGAAAGGCCCACTGTTTTTGAACCAGTTGCCCCTACATCATCGTAGTAAGCCCCGTAGGCAGTGGTCGTACTCGCGTTGAACGAATAAGTAAGTTCCAGGCCATTGCCGCTCGTTGGTGTAATGCTATTTATCGTACGCCATGTTCGACTTGCACCGTCAAGTGCGGCCCAGTCATGGTTAAATACCACTATAGCACTGTTAGCCTGAGTTGTCCCCAGACTAAGCGATGGTGCACCGTTTCCGTTGACATTGTCTGAAGCTCCCGTGCCATTGGCATTTCTAAAGACCGCACAGCTAAAGCCCCAAGCGGTTGACGCATCACTGGCCGAACAGCTAAGCGTCCAACTTGTACCCCCTGCCGCATCAACAGCACTCCATAGATAGGCTGATGCTTTGCTGCTGATCGCAATCGATTGTAAAAGGCTAAAAGAAACACTGTTTCCCGTAGGTGTTGTAAGGGTTAGTGGAGTTGAAGCACCTACCGTGTTACCGCCTCCGTATACCACTAGCGTATCGCCTGCCTGCGTGGTGACAGAAAGCGTTTTGGTAGTTCCAGTGGTAGTGTAGCTGGTATTATACGCGGCTATAAATGTTGGTGCAGCCATGGTTTACTTCCTAGTATGTCGCATTAAAGATTACATTGTAAAAGTTGGCACGCTGCACGTAGGACACACTTGTGTTGTTAATTTGAGTACCGTTGATTGTTGTTGGGCCCGCCGATGTTCCTGCCGTATAAATCCCTTGGAAAAACATCACATCACGGTTAGCCGTTGTACCGCTACCAATAGGTGTAAGGACCGCATTTGTTGCTCCACCCGCCACCTGGTTGTTACCATACATCGTATAGCCAACGTTTGCGTACGTGGTAGCACTTGAAATAACCGCCGCTACCCAGTATTCTCCCGCGCTCATATTTACATTCATAGGTACTGTCATTTGACGCATGGAGTTCACCGAGGTGTTAGCTGTTGTACTCGCAGACTGCGACCACTGAAAACCATTATTGGCGCTACCCGATGAGGCAAGCGATAGCGTTGAACCGTTTAAGCTATAAATTCCCATCCAGAGCGATATGTTAGCCGAAGCAGTTGTTGCCGACGTATTTGTGGCCGCCGACAACGAACCACCTATCTTCATGGCACTGCCCGATACGTTAAACGGAACGTACATATGGTTTATAGAAAGCGACCCCTGGCCAATCGCACCAAGTGAAGTAAAGAGTCCTTCGGGGTATTCAAAGCGGGAAAGCGTTGCGCTTGGAGTAAGCGGCACTCCAATACTAATGGTCGAGCCGTTGGTGACGATACTCAGTGCACCGGTCGCTGAAAGGCTTGAGGTTTGCGGGACAGAAAAATTAAAGGATTGACCGGTCGTTGAGGCTATCGTCATAGCACCACCAGCCACCGCCAGGTTTGCCGTACCGCTTGTATAAACTGTTTCCGCGTTTGCCAGCGCAATGCCACCGCCTCCTCCACCAACTCCGGCAGATATGGTTACGGCGTTGCCGTTTTGGCTAAGGGTAACGTTATTGCCGCCAGCCAGCGACAGCGTTCCGCTGCTTATGTGGGCCATCGCTCCGGCTGTATTTCCACCAAGGGTAACGTTGTGCAAATTCTGGGTTTGAACCGTTTGGTTGGCCGCTGAAATCGTCATGGTTGCCGAGGCACCATTGATCGACTGGCTTAATGTCACGTTATTGCCCCCGGCAAATGCATAGCGCAAGGCCGAGCCGCTGATAACGCCACTTGTTCCTACACTGTTACCCAAGTTGCTCATACCAAACGTATTGGAGCCAGCTGCTCCGCCGGCGCCACCGGAAATAGTAATGGCATTGCCGTTTTGTGAAAGCGTAATATTATTACCGCCAACAAGCGTAGCCGTACCAGAGGATACCAGCGACCCCGCACCAGCAGTATTCCCACCTATCGTGAGATTGATCCGTCCTCCGTTAGCTGGTGGTATGTACGTCATAACTTACTCATATTATATACCATGTACTTCCATCAGAGATAACGGTAAGCGAGGTGTACTGCAGATCGAGCGAAACACTAGTCTGACCATCAAGCGTATCGCCCCCCGAACGAGCTATCGTACAGCTATTAGCCGAGCCATCAATGCGCTTTACATAAAAACGATACCCGGAGTTTGCCGAGGCTGTGGGCAGGGTAATAGTGACATTACCACTAGCGGCGTTGGCAAATATCACCACATCTGTACCCGCAATAGTATAGTTGCTCGTTTTAGTACTGGTCGCCAAAGTCGTATCGGCATCGCCCCAGGCAGGCAAGCCGCCGCTCACGCGGAGCGTTTTGCCCGTACCACCAACACCCAGGCGTACAAAATTACCCGATGAATCACGATAATACAAATCACCGGTTGCGCCCGATGCGTCATCGTAGAGCGCTATCTTTTTACGAATTGTCCCTGTTGTGATAGTAAAATAAAGACTATTTGAGTTAAATTCTACCGCACCCGCCTCGGCAGCAGTAAGTAGTGTTCCGGAAGTAAATTTAAGGGGGGCCGTACCGGCCGTGGCAGTTCCCGCCCGAATTGTGACAGCCTTGTGGCCGCCGTTTACCGGATTGTCGGTATCATCATTGTAATGTTCCTTCATGAGATACTGACGGATGATATCACCCCACAGGCCATCATCGCTGTTTACAATCGGAAGGCGTTGCTCGGCCACAGTTTAGGCTCCGAACTTTCGTGAGCCAAACCCATGAGATGCATCGGCCGCTTCGGCTACTTTTGGCGGTTCTTCGGTTTTTACAAAATGAGTAATGAGGGCAATTAAATTACCGAAACCAAAAAGTAACGCAATAAGCCCGCCAGAAAACTGGAGAAACTCCCTCCGCGTCATGTCTTTTTGCGATAATTTCTTATGCAAATTGTTCCACATCGGGAACATCCTCCTCTTTCCTCACCAGTATAGCAGAATCAGTTATGGTTTAACTAAAAGCGTATACGTTTTCGTCTCTTCGTTCGGGAGATTTTTCGGATAAACGACCATAGGCCAGCACCGATTAAAAGCAACACAACGAGTAAGCCTAGCAAAAGTTTCCATGGAATAACCCAAAAACTCACTTCTTTTACAACCGGTATATCTCGTTGTCCATCGTTATATATAGCTACAAGCTTTGCCGTATAGCGCCCAATAGGAATATTTGAAAGATTATTCCAATTCCATTGTAAACTCTTTTCCGAGGTACCGTCGCTATTCATTGTGGTACTCAGCACCTGAAATCCATTCGTCCACTCACTCGAAAGTGTGCGCACTGTGCCGGGTAAAATATAGCCGGCCGATGCGTTAACCGCTAAAGTATCTATGGGGTTTTCGTCCTGAGAGTTTCGCTGAATAAATACGTTACCTGCTGGCTGGGCGATCATATTGCCGGTGTTTTTGAATTTAATATCAAAATGAGCGGGTAAATATTCGTATACGGACTGACTCGTTGTAAATTCCTCTACATCGAGCTTACGCACCGCACCCGGACGATCAACGTTAAGCAGCGTAAAAAGTGCCACCGAGCCTTTCAACCGCCTTCCAACATCCGGTCCTTCGACTGCCCGCTGCCTGTTTATAACCAAGGCGAACGAGTAGCTAAAACCAGCACCTTTTGGCACAGCAAACGTTACTTTCTCTGAAAATACCTGACCAGGTTCAACCGTAAAAAATGGTGCGCCAAAGCTTATCCAACTTGCTTCCGGAGGTGCTTTTGTATCGTCAAATTCTACTTTTTCATTTTCACCAATCTTAAACATCCGTGGAGCAATTTTAAGATTTTCTGTTTTCGTACCAGTATTACGCACCTTTAGGTCAACCGTAGTGGTTTCACCTGGCTTTAGGGTCAAAACAAGCGGTGACGGCGATACCTGCAACGAAAACTCACCAGTATCAGCGGCAGATACGTTTTTTGAAAAAGCAAGAGAGCCAACGCACGCTACACCAATAATTACTGCAACAATAAAACCGCGCGTTTTTGCTCCGTTCATACCTTGTAGCCTAGAATAACCCAGCACCAACGACCGTGATAGTATCGCTGTAATCGGAAGCTGCTGCTGTCGTTGGGCTAATTGCCACATTGTTTTTAAGTGTCAAAACCGCTGTATCGGCAGTACCGGTAGAGCTAGCGACTGAACGCAAGGTGGTATCTAAGCCGCCACCTTGCCCTGTTGCCGTGCCAACAAACGGCGCAGCTACCGAGATAGTTCCCGAGCCACCTGCCTGTGTACTAGTAAGACCCGTGTTGTAGCCGGCAGTACCTGCAACGAGCGTACTATTTGTTCCTGGTGTCGTTGAGGCTATGGTGCTTGAGGCCGAGGTAGATAAAAGCCCCGTATTGGCATCTTTTGCCCATACTATCCAGCCATTTTTAGCATTGGTACTTACTGTGGCGGTTCGTGGCGTAGGACTTGAGGTAACGCTACCGGTCGCAAGTGTTCCCAGTGCATCTGTATTCGCGCTGAGTGAGAATGAAAACGTTGATGGAACTGTTGCCGAAACGGTAATCTGGTCACCCGTAACACTGGCGGTGCTATATCCGGCGGTGTCAATATTGCCCGGTATGCTTGTACGGGTAGTAATTGTTCCGGTATTTGAGCCGCTAGCGCTCGACTTTACTGTTACCGCTGCACTGTTTGTCCAGTTAAAGCAGTAAAGCGTTCCTACCGTTAAATCACCGCCAGGAAATGTTACTGTTTGGCCGGTAACGTTATTTGCCGTGGCAATAGTAGGCCATGCAGTACCACCGGTTGGCCATGCCAGGTTGGTCGTACTCACTGTAAAGTTGGCTGCCGTGCCAAGAGTGTAGCCAGTAGGAAACACTACCTGAACATCAGCTTCGACTGCAACGGTGGCAGGCTTCGCACAGACAGTTCCTGTTGTCGCCGTGCTTATTTGCATACGGTCAAAGCGAACGCTCGATTGCGTTAAATCAGCGGCGTGCACGAAAGACTGAGAAAGCGCCGGCAGTATGAGTGAGAACATCAAAAATGCAGCCACCACTACGGGGCGCAAAGACTTTATATGACTTACGATTGCCGATGGCACATGTGTTATGTTTTTCATATTTTCTCAATCATTTCTTATTTTTAGACGGACTATGTTGTTAGTATAACCACTATGGTTGCTACTTGCAAGGCTTTAATGTACACCCTTCATGCACACGTTGTGCGCCGCGCGCCAAGGTGATATTATTGCAATTAAACAGGCATCCAAATGAAAACAAAACCCGCTCAAAAAAAAGTTCATATGCGCTCAAAACGCCAATCGCGTCCGCTTCATAAAAAGCTCTTTCTTCATCCGCTCACTATTTTACTTTTACTGTGTGCCGGTGTGCTGCTTGCGGGTGCTACGTTTCAAAGCCATGCGGCCGACCTAGAGGTATCTGCTACCGTCCCGGCACCCATTCCTACTAGTCCGGCGATTATCACCTCCCCCTCGGATCAGCAGCATTTTACCGATTCGCTAATCACCGTTTCTGGCACCTGCCCCGCCGATTCATACGTTGAGCTATATAACAACAGTCAGTTCAGCGGCGTCTCCCAATGCGTTGGCGGAGCTTTTAGTATTCAAACCAGCCTTGTAGTTGGCGCCAATGTGCTGCAGGCAAAAGTATATAATATAACCGATAACGAAGGGGCCGTATCGGCACCAATTACGGTGCACTACGACCCGCCTTCGCCTGTTTCACCTCCCGCGTCCCTTCCTGAAAATACCGTTACGCCGAATAACCCCGATACATCGCCACCAAATGTAAGCCTACCTCTGCTGCCCGCTCCTCCACTTACCGGAACAACGGATTACCACTATCAGGCCCTTTATCCTGGGCAGCAGTGGAGCTGGAATATTGGCCTTGCCGGAGGAAGAGGACCTTACACAATTACTATCGACTGGGGCGATGGCACAACGACAACCATTGGACCTGATGATAAAACGACCTACACGCTAACCCATATTTATAAATCACCAGGCACCTACCACCCTATTATCACCATCACCGATCAATCGGGCCAAATCATTACTTTGCAACTGCTCGCCATCGTAAAGCCACCAACAAGTTCGTTATTTGCCGCTCCGGCCTTCCCGCTTGGCGATGTGCAAAGCTACCTTGGGGTTATTTGGCCGGCGTATGCCGTTATAGTACTGATGACCGCCAGCTTCTGGCTTGGCGAATACGAAGTATTTCAGCGCCTGGCACACCGATCCACCCACGGTTCTCATCGAATGATGCGTAAGTAAATTAACGCGTAGCCTGCCAATTTATAGCGTCAATTTTACCATCGGCCCGTGTCGTTAAAGCAGTTTCATTATTGGTTAAATCAAGGGTGGACAGCGCTGAGGCTGCGCTTTCATCCGAAGGGTCAGTAAGGGTAAGAACGAGTTTCGTACCATCGGGCGACCACGAAGGAGCATGAATCTGCTGATACACGCCTTTTTGCACCGGAATCCACACTACTGTGCCATCTTCTTCGCTAATACTCACACTGTCATCGCCGGAATCTTCTATAAATGCAATTTTATTGCCGCTGGGCGACCAAGAGGCCTCGTAACTGTCGCCATCGGAAATAACCGATCGATGAGTGCCATCGGGCCAAATTGTATACACCTCGTTACTGCTGTCGTTGTAAAGAATCTTTTTACCACTTGGCGACCACGAAACCCGGGAATCGACATTGTCTGACAATGTCGTCAGAGTAGTTGCACTGTTCGTTGCAATGTTTTTAACAACAAGCGTACGCTCGGTACCGGTATTTTTTTCATACACCAGCCGGGTGCCGTCAGGCGACCACGATGGCGAGCTGTATTGCACTTCTTTCGTCCAGCCAGTCACATTTTTCTCGTCCGAACCATCCGCATCTACGACAAACACCGCACTCTGAGGTGCGTGGTAGCGAGATGCTTTTTGATCGCGCACAAACGCAATACGCGCGCCATCACGAGACCACGCAGGTGCGCCTTCGCTAGCACCGGGGGAGCGTGTTAAATAGTTCTGCCCGCTTCCATTGGCGTACATAACTTTCAGCCGGTCGTGACCATCAACAAAAACCAATCTTTTGCCACTCGGCGACCACACCGGACTATGCCCGTCCCGCGCCAGTAACGCCCTGTGGCTACCATCAGGATTTACGCGCCAGATACTACTCTCACTTTCGGTTGTTTTCGCAAAAGCAACCATGCCATTTTTACCCGGAAAAACAGTTGCTGCACTCGCCGGAGCTGCTACTATCAGCAGAGCCAATACCACCGCTACTGTACTTACCCTGCTAAGAAATTGAATCATTGCCACCCTCCCATTTTTTAACTTACATCCATGATAAATCACGCGTTTAAAGCAATCAAGCAGAGGGCTATTTCATAGCCTCTAACATGATACACAAAATTGTAGTTCACTAAAATGAAATGCACCTCCTGGTCGGAAACGCATTTCATTTAAACAAAGGGTTTCCAAAGGAGGTGCTAATTAAGGGAGTCGGGCTGCTACTCGGGGCCAGCAGTAAAAAAGACCTCGTGGTTATCGGCAGCCTTGATCGCCTCCGCAAGTTCCATGGCCTCTCCGTCCCTGATGAGCCGTTGCATCCGAACACTGTCGTGCATCGCTACAATAGTAGACATAGGGCTGCCCTTGCTATCGTAATGACCGACAACCACCTGTCCAGGTTCGAGCTGAGACAGCAGCGAAATCTTGGTTGGCGTCTGGTCGAAAAGCGGGCGATGCCTACGAAGGCGCTTGCGCATCTTTGTGTTAGCCGTCCGCTCAATCAAGTAGCCGAGAATCACCATTCCAATGCCCTCTGGTGAAAGCGCGTTGCTAAAGATCGTAATCATGCAAAATATCGTACCCACGCCCATAGAGCTATTACCTATCAGCTCGGCAAACTTCAGCTCCCATTGCTTCCTGCGAAGCCGGATTCGCTTATCGTCACTCATGAATCTCCAATCACTCGGATAGTTTTTATTAAAACATAATTAGTAGATTGATTCAAGAAACGATTGCATAAACTATTCAATCACTAAAGCAAAACGCCCACCTAAAAGGTGAGTGTTTTACCTTAGTGATTTTATTGGATGTTAGGTGGAACTCATCTCTTCCCGGTATCTATCTATTACAGAAGAAATTAGAGTACTTAGGATAATGAAAGGAAATAAAGTATATTCTCAATACCAGTAGTTAAAAGAGGAAACTCAACAAATAAAGTATCATTTAAGTTAGTTTGCATATCGAGCCCGAACTGATGCGATAATTTGCCTCTCGTCTTGATCACCATTAAATACTTCCCAATTCCGCTTTTCTGCTTCCTGCTTAAGTACATCGTCCGGCGATATACAGTAGGCACTGTGAGCATGCGCCAGCATTTCAATATCACCTGCGCTGTCACCAAATGCAATATCGGGACGCATAGGGCCAATAACGCGGCGTTTTTCATTGCGATGAGCAAGAGAAACATCAATCTCACCGGTAAACGTACCTGCCGGAGCAGCGTATCGACTCGTAAGCGCCCGATCCATCCCCAAGAGCGCAACGACCACACTTGCCATATACTCCGGCTCGGCTGTCACGGCAACAAGTTCATGCGTAGGCTTAAGCAGCTTCATAATCTTAGCAGCAAAAGAACGTAAGAGCTCTGGATGACTCCCTACAAACTCGTGAGCGTGGTCTTTGAGCTCATCATATTTTTTACCAGACAAGCCTTGTGCATGCGACATAAGGACGCCATGTGCGGCTGTTTCATAATCTACTTCTTTACGCCGAAGAGCATTCAGGTGCGCTACGGCTTCGTCATACGAGCCGGGGTCTAGTAATCCACTGTCTCGTTCGCTCTTCATAACCGGAAGTACCAAAAAGGTGTTCGTAAGAGTATTGTCGATATCAAAGGCAGCTAAGCGCGCCCTGTCCGGAGAATTAATCATAATAAATAGTATAGCAGTACATTCGAGGTTCGATTGAATCCCTATGTTCAACCCTAAGCCCGAACGCTCGCTAGCTGCTCATAAAGAATTGGATTTGAAACAACAGAGTTAAAACAAACTTTTTACTAAATTTATAAGAATATAATTCACAGCCCTGAAGGCTTACCATGCGGCAAGTCTTCAGGGCTGTTATTGAAACCGCTACCGAGCGCTTCGTCCATCTTGATAGACGTGTCTCGTCACGTTGAAGTTCTGGTCGGCAGCATTCATCACTTCCTGCTCGAAGGCTGGCCAGGTCGACCTATCCGTGTTCGTGCCCATCATGAGCGACTTACCCTTGGCATCTGGCGTGAAGTCATTGCAGGAAGGCAACTTCTCGAAGACCGCCCTGACCGCCTGCAACTGTGCTTCGTCTAGCACTTTGCCGCAGAAGTAGACAATGGCGTAGAGACGCAAGCCAAAGCCAGTATCTTCGTAGGGGGGACCGAATGTCAGAACAATATCAAGCTTTGGCTGAGACATGCTCATCCTTTCGTGTTAGAACAGAACTTTGTAATTGTATCAGAAAATAAAAGTAACAGAAAGCAAATTATGGGACTGTCTAATCTGCCAATAATATCATGGTTATCTCATCAGCTATTAGGTGGAACACCATTTATTCAAATTTGACACTAATATACAACAAACTCATGAAGCTGGAGCTGAGCTAGTGAATAGCCTGAAAGTAAACACCTCGCCGACCACAATCAACAGGAATACCTGGACTGTGGTCGGCGAGGATAAGTCGCCATCGTGGTTTGATGACCTTGTGCTCCGGCCGCTGCGCAGCTACCTGCGCTTGCGCGCGGCCGACTTCACCGCAAAGTAGAGGTAGCCGAGGCCTTGCTCAACTTGAAGCCAGGCTCCCTCAATGACCCGAGTGTCGCCATCATGGGCGTCAAGCGCCTCTGATCGCCTTATGTAATCGGTGGGCGTGAATTCTAGTTGAACGAACTTCACGTATCCCGGATTGCCGATAACCAGGCTGGTCTGCTCAGAGCTCACCCGCATGACAGTCACCCGTAGGTAGTTTTTGCCAAACTTCCGGCGCCCTCCGACCAAGCCGTCAAAGACGTTTCCGACAGGCCTCTGGTCGCGCGCGTCAATAGCGACTTCGTCCACCCGCAGCTCAATCGTCATTTGATCTGGGGCTTTGATAACCAAGCGGTTGCCCGCTCGTAGATCCTCGAACTTGATGGCTCTCATGATGCCGCCTCTCTGATGTGGGGCTTCTAGGACTCGATTTATTATATCATAATTTGATTCACTCCGCAATACTTCCGTAATGGGGAGCGTACCCCTAGTAAGTTCTCCGCGGTTGCTCAACGTGACGCTTTGAGCAGGCAGCCCCTTACAAGACGAAGACTGCTAAAAATAGCTCGAACGTGGGTCAGTTTCCTGCATGATTCGGGTCTTAACCTCATCGATATTACAAAAAGGACAATCAGTCATACGACAAATTACGATACAACTAGGAGAAGTGGGTTCAATAGCTACGCTATCGGCTGCCTACGGGGAATCGAACACCGCAATAAAAGAGGCAGGAGATATCAAAATACTGAAAAAGACACACAAAGAGTTAACGGATTCAATAAAAAGACATCGCAGCCACGTAACGAAAGAATGAGGGGAATTATGAGCCTTCGTTTAATGAACTGAGACTACCAGAATGTGAAAACCCCGCTACTGCGAGGTTCACATAGAACTCTCAAGCAGAGTAGCGGGGTAATGCCAGCCGGTAAAACTATAGACAGCACAGTGGATCGGTTCTGTTTGACACTACCCTACTATTGACGCCTGAGATGAGTCTCGATGCAAGTTTGGAGTGCCTTTAAGCCTTCGGCACCATACTTGGCCTCGAACTTGTTGACGAGGTATTCGGCCTCATCAATAGGTTGCCGTCGTCGCATGTCCGCATCCTTTTTTGCACGATACTCTTCGCGCCATTCGTCATAGTGCCTAACGCCCGCCTCCATGTCCTTGAGAAAAGTCCGGATGGCAGAATTGCTCTGGCATTCCGCAACAAGCTCCAGCAACCTGAGAGGAGGGTCGAGAACGAGCCGCCGTACCCCACCTTTTGCGCCCTGCTTGTAAAGGCCGAGGACTGAGGCTGCCTTTCGAATTTCATCAGGCCAATGAGCGGGTCGTTCACCGATATTCTTTTCGGTGAGGAACACCCCTTTCAAGAGGAGATCCTCAAGAACGTCAGCCAAACTACCCTCTACGTGGTCATCGTCTTTTAATTTATAACGTGACGCCACCATGATAGTGATGCCAATGTATGCCAACTCGGGGCGTTGCAGCTCAATCAAGTCGCTACGCCTGATTTTGCCGATCAGCACCTGGCGTGCTACCTTGAGTAGCTTATCTTCGTTAATGTTCATTGCTGGACCTTACCGTAGAAGCCAAACAGGGTATTAATTATAGTATCATAATTACCTTGCAACCTTCTGTACCAATGTATTAATCTCTATACGTTATTACTTGAGTTTAGCATTTCAGTAACATGAGCAATGTGTAGTATATAAATTCATTTACGAAACCGAGTATAGTTTGTTACGCAGTTAATGGGTCATAAAAAGACATGGCTAGCTATTTCAGGTATTACCATTGTCCTATTAATTTAGACATAGAATACGAATCGAGTGGGGTGTTACGAATTCAAGTTTCACACTGGCCTCTTCGCACTCACTCTTCTATGCAGCCTACAGCGAATCGAACACCGCAATAAAAGAGGTGATGATCAAAACGAAAAGCTCCAGAAAGTAAATTATGGAGCTTTTCGTATCTGTTGATGATGTAATAATTTCTTGGTGATCTCACCGGTCTAACGCCTTGGTGGTATAACGATCCGCTCCGCTTCTTGTTTTACCACCAGCTAACTCCTGTCAAATCAAAGATTATGACAGGAGTCGAACCGCCGGGTTCGCTGGCCCGGATAATATCTAGCCATAGAAAATACCCCATGCAAGATGAGGTATTTTCTATGGTGAGCCTACCGACCAGCTGTAGAACACTTCGTAGCCAGTTTAAAACAACTAAGTGACAGTCTTAAAGAATTAGGATTTTAGATAAAAGCACATGATTAAACCCCGGCGTTACTTCTTCGATTGAGACGAAGAAACGCACGGGGTGGAACATGGAAGATGCGCTATTTTAAATGTCTGACCAGAACAAAAAAATCTTGAAGCACTATCAGTAAGTCGTCAGAAATTCTAACACCTTAGCTTAAATCAGCCAATCACTAACACCGCACGGGCTGACGCCTAGTCAAGGTATCCTGACCGCGATCAAACCAGAGCCGGGCAATGACAATCGGACGAAGAGGAGCGGGTGTTCCGTCTTCATAGTAGCCGATTTCCTTAGAAATCCCCAGTACATCCACTTCAGCCTGCAATCCATCCGTACAAACAACGTCAGGACTGTATTCATCAGCATCGGAGCTGATGTAGGCTTCTATGCGTTGCAGTAACTCTTTTAGAGCATCGGGCATCGGAAGCGTACGGCTGAGCTGGGCGCCTGTGACGAGATCAATGAGCATAATGTCAGTGATGACATCTATGCCGCACATGATCGCGAAAAGCACGTACTTGTCTCGGCCCGTTTCTATCCGAACCTCAACTTCTCCCGTAGCTTCTCTTGAGTCTTTGTTGCGACGAGGGCGAAGTTGAACCTTATTACTAAAATATCTACCTCCGTACCCACTATCACCAAAAAGGTATTCACAAGCGTCACCGATCTCGGACAATGCAGGAAAGCTCATAGCGTCTCCCTAGGTTCATCCAAAGAGTAAGTTCTCTTGGAATGTTTAAACTTTATCATATTTATATAAATATGTCAATATTCTCAAGCCCAGCATTTCTCATGTAATTTTCTAGTATATCGTGCTCAAATTGATAGAAGGCTGGCATGTAAGTTGATGGAATACATTTAACACCTTTACCGATAGGGTTTTGCACAGTATAGCGCTTTGACTTTGAGGGTGAGATGAGTGTTTTAATAGTAGGACCATGTACTACACATGGTATACGTGAGGAACTTCGGAGGGACAATATGTCCAGCAACAAGCGCAACCGGGTGGCTGCACTGGTTTCGGCCATTCTCCTCGGCATGGCAGGAACTGCCTCGGCGAGCGCCACGGGTGGGGTGCCAAGTCTGTTGCGGGCCACAGCCTGCCGATGGGCCAGTACTGCTTCTCCATCGATGGCTCGGGGACCACGGTCAACTGGACGTCCGGGAGTTTCAGCACCGGATGGATCGGATACCCGACCGAGAAGGTGGAGTTCTACGACACGGGCGGTAACAACTACGCGATGTACACCACCTTCCAGGGAACCGGAACCCTCTACGGGTTCCACTGCTGGAAGACGGGCATTCAAGGTAACGCTCGCGTTGGCAGTGTCTGCGGACAGCTGCTTTCGTACGGTCAGCCGGTCGCCAGGGTGTGCGAGAACATCCGCTAAGCTCTAGACCAAGATCGACTTCTTCGATAGCAATTCTCACAGGAGTTCTCCCGGCATTCATCACTACCAGCCAGGTAGTAGGTGATGCTGGGAGACTCCAGCAACACCTGTATTTATTTAGCGAGCTAAAAGATAGTATTTCCTGGGCAGGTATGACAGACATCGAACCCGAGCGGCGTTCAATTCCAGCGAATAAATTCGCCCATAGAAAATAGCCCTAGACTGAAGCCTAGGGCTATTTTCTATGGTGATCTCACCGGGAATCGAACCCGGATTGCCAGGATGAAAACCTGGTGTCCTAACCGTTAGACGATGAGACCGCATTGTGAGTGAGAAGTCGCAAAAATGTGTTTACATATTTTTGCGCTTATCCGAGCAATGGATGGCTCATACCTTAGTATGAGACCCGAACTGTGCAAGGTACATCCTGGTCCAAAAACCATCATTTAGCCTATATTGTCGTATAAAGCCGTTTGCTACTATAGCAAATTCCCTCTTAAAAGGGAAGGCTTTTACCGTGGTGAATAAGCAATGGGTGGGTGCACGCATAACGCGCAGCACCCACCCATTACCGTTTTAGCAAAAAGACAACTACAACGCGCGAGCGTCTGTGAGAATTTCCCTTACAACTTCATTTCGACCCGCACGCCTCACTTTTGTCAGCTCAGTACGGGGCCGAAAATCCTTGCGACCACGTGGATTCGGTACGACCCTCTTTGTGAATCGATCGTATTCCGTCATCGTCACAGGCGAGATATACCACTCTCCCTGGCCCTCCATATACCAAATTTCTTTGCGCCGGCTGTCCCTCAACCGGGTCAGTTCGCGCAAGATCAACTGGTAAACGATGTACTCCACGGCCTGTGTTGGCGTGCCCTTGAAATACGCTCCGTATCCCTCGGGGAGCTTCTCGACATTGTAAATCTCGTCCCGTGCAAAGTCCGACATGGTGCCACGGATGTAGCTGGCCAGATCGCTCAACAGACCATTACGGCCAGCGATGTAATATGGCGTTGCCTTTCTGCCCGGTGCAGAGCGTGCGCCCCTGAACGTATGAGCGATGCGCCACCAAGCCCTTTCAAAAGCCGTTTTCAGCTCTTTTGCGTCCATGAGGCTTTCAAGCTGTTTCCCCTGCAAACGGGGACGTAGCGGAAAATTCTGCATTGCAGCTCTTCTCGATGAGGTCATGTCGTGTCTTTCTGCTGGTAGGTACGCGCCTGGTGGTGGAATTGCGTGCCCAGTCTGCCTCCTCTACACTCCTGCGTTGCAGGTATTTAACACTTATTTTGAGTAAACTGCAAAAAAGTACACCGGCTATGTGTCATGAACGCTATAGCATCTGATACAGGGCGTTTGCGTATATGCTTATTTTATATCATAGAGTATTGACTTTTATACGTTTTTGTGCTAATCTAGTAGAATCACTGGTGAGTGGGAAGGAGTGACATCTTACAGATCACTCGTCAAGCATGGGAACATTAATAATCAGGTTATAACTTATTGTACTTACCCTGCAAATGTAGCCACGAGAATACGACTTCTCTCTTATTTTTTTGGCTGCATTTGCAGCCATTTGCCGTATATCCACCCCTATAGGGGGTGTTGAAATGCGGTTGAATGAGTACGCAAAATATATGAATCGATTCCTCCTCGGAGCAGCTTACTCTCTAATGTCTATTACGAAATTATTGAGTAAGCTGCTCCTGACCCGGGGCAGTAACCGTAGACAAGGTCATTAAGTTGGCTCGCGTCTGCGGGCCCTAGAAATGGAGGAATCATGTCCGACAAGCTCAGTGTCGTCAAGAAAGCCGTAAAGTCGAGTTTCGTCTTGAAGTTTCTGATAACGCTTTTGTTCAACGGACTCGTTGCCATCGGCGCGTTCAGCTACCGCGAAGTGACCAATACCTTCTCCCCCTCGATTGGGTGGAGAAAGTTCACCGACCTCTTTGGAGGCTTTGGTGGGTTGGTTCTTATCGTTGTTGTCATCTGCATCGTGCTCGGCATCGCCGCTTACGCGACAAGTGCCAAGCACACCAGCAATCGTCACCGTCTCGGCGGCAAGATTGCTGTAATCGCAGGCTTCATTGCATGCCTCATCTGGGGACCTTCGATCGTGGACAGTCTTTCTACCGGAAAGGCTGTTGCGCTCCTCGCGTTCCTGGGAGCCGTCATGCTTGAAGTCTGGATCGAGGAGATGTTCGCCAAGCGAGCCATCCGCCGCGCAGAAAAAGCGGTGGCGGAGAAGATCACGGCCAAACAAGCAGAGGAAGCGGCAGCCGCCGCCACTCTTCCCGCTACCACCCCCGTATCCATCGCCACAGCGACTACCCCTTAAGAAAGGAAGTGATGTTCCGATGAGCCTCAGAAGGAACATCGTGTCTATCGCGCTGATCGCGGGGGCTCTTTCCCCGTTGGCAGCATGCGATAGCTCTGATTTGACCGTGCCCAACCTGGCACAGGCCAAGATCAGCAGTTTCAGCTGCCAGGAGACAGTCGCGGCGATCGATACCCTCGATGCTGCGATCCGGGAGGATGACTCCGATACCCTCAACGATATCGGAGTCAATACCGAGAACACGAAATCTATCCAGACCAGCCTCAGCGCCCAGAACGCTAAGGCTTGCAACAGCAAGCCTGTCGTTACTGTGGGTGAAGAGGCAAAGGTGGATACTTATGCCAAGGGCGGCGAACGCTCCAATCAACCCGTAGTGGGTGATAACGGACGCATTGTGGCTGGAGACTCCACTCGGGAGATCGAAACGCCACCATCAGTCGCGGCCGGCGAAGTATTGCAGCGATGCAGTAGACTTGCTGGCTGGGACCAGTTTGCCCCCTGTATGGAGGGCCAACAGTGGTACATCGATGCCGTCAACAGGATGGCGCAGTTCACCGGTTACACCTGGGACGATGTCCTGAAGTGGGCAACCGCCAAGGACGTCAACGGCAAGCTCGTTGACGCTCGGACCATTCAGGTCTTCAACCTCTCACAGGTTGACATGCCTGAACCCAAA
>Ga0193717_1000410_pt1 | contig 29760 bp, 21 predicted proteins | sample U2c2metaG_FD_145900 | JGI IMG/M metagenome (GOLD analysis project Ga0193717, IMG submission 145900) | Soil microbial communities from a riparian zone of the East river system, Colorado, United States - U2c2 | ecosystem: Environmental > Terrestrial > Soil > Riparian zone | place: USA: East River...
CAAAGCGTATTAAGTGTAAACGATAAACTAAATTGTTTATAAGTAATTGTATTGATGATGGCGCCATAAAATGATGGCTGGGCATTACCTAATATCTGCCTGTCATTAGCATCTATTACACTGTCCTTTTTAACATTGTCAAATATCATATCGCCGCCCAGGAGTAAAGCGCCGCCTGCATACATATGGTGTACGGTGCCTGTATAAGTGCTCCCGTTCAGTACATAGCCTGATGCCGTCTTACCATCGGCAGAAACGCCCACCGGCGTTAACCTGTTCCAATTACCGTCATAGGCGTTTGAGGCATCGTATTGGTAAACACCCAGGCCCTTATATCCGTAAAAGTCGCCGATCTTTCCACCTTCCTGAACCAGGTAGGTAGCGCCTCCTGAGGTGGCCAAAAATGGTTGATGATTATAAAGGCTCTTGATCTTGTTACGCTCAATAGATAAGGTGGCATTAATATTCCAGGTGAATTTTTTACTGGCAACCGGTGTAGCGTTCACAGAAAACTCCAATCCGTTATTGGTAACATCGCCAACATTCACATATACCGTAGTAAAGCCCGACTCTACAGGGATATTGCGCTGATAAAGCAGGTTTTTAGTTACCTTATGATAATAATCGGCGGTTATATTTAGGCGCGAATTAAAGAATTGCAGATCTAACCCCAGGCCTTTCTGAATATTGCTTTCCCACTTTAATTGCGAGTTTCCAAACTGGTTGCTTAAAACCACCCCATTTACCGCATTGTAAAAGGACGATCCAAAAGTATAGATCAACAAATTGGAATTGGCCGGGATACGGTCGTTACCCACCTGCCCGTAATTTACCCTTAACTTTGCATCGCCCAGGAAATTTTTTGACCAGCTCATGAAGGATTCGTCTGAGAAACGCCAGGCAGCGGATGAACCATAAAAATTACCGAATTGATTGGATGAACCAAATTTTGATGATCCGTCCCTGCGATAAACCAGGCTGAATATATACCGGCTTTTATAATTGTAACCTGCACGGGCATAAAATGATTCGCGGCTGGTTGATCCGGCATCGGTACCAGTATTGGTTTGGTCAATAATACCATACACATTTGAAGTGTATATAGTTTCGTTGGCAGAGTTTGACCCCGCTATTTTAAAACTATTGTTCTGCGTTTTCTCGGCACTTACCCCTGCTACAGCAGATATGGAATGATTTTGGCCTAATGTTTTATTATAATTTAAAAATCCCTGGTAGGCCCAGTTGGTGTTAACAGCAAAACTTTCTCTCCCTGCATTAACCGTAGGGCTGGCGCTGCTCAGTAATTTGGGGTCAAAGAAAACATTGTGGGGTGTTGATAAACCAAAATCAAAGTTATTGGTTAAACGCAGATCTTTGTTAATAGTATAATCTATCTGGTTAAACAGATCGCCGGTATACGTATTGGTAACGTTAACCTCCAGCAAAGCTACTGATAACTGGTTGCGGCGTCCGCTAATGTATCCTGTTAAGCTGCCATCGGGATAATACAAAGCCAAATTTGACGGCCGTTGAAATGCCTGATTAATGGTGTTACCCTCATTAATGTTATTGTTGGTATTATACCCAAAGGATAAGCGGTTGCTGTATTTAAATCTTGGCGACACTTGATAATCCAGGTTAAAACGAGCCTGCAGTGTTTTTGAATAGCTGTTAATTATCAGTCCCTCATCATTAATATACCTTATACTTGAGTAGTATTGCACACTTTTTTCGCCACCGCTAACACCAAAATCAAGAATATCTTTCTTGGCCAATTGCGTAATTACACTCTGATTATCGTTATCTGAGTTAAAAACCACATTTAATGAGTCGTTTGTGGTGGTTGGCCTATCCGCGCTATTGCCATTGTATAAATTTCTTTCTATACGCAGGTCTTTTGAATTTGGCTGCTCCAATTTATGAGCCATTACCCCAAAAATGCGGGCATATTGAGCGTTAACAAGCGGCTTGCCGACTTGCCCACGTTTAGTGGTAATTAATATAACACCATTAGCAGCCTGTGAACCATAAATAGCCGCCGACGCGGCATCTTTTAATACCTCAATAGATTGAATATCATTTGGGTTCACATTATCCGCGCTTTGGCTTAAAATACCATCAATTACAAACAAAGGCGAGTTACCCGCGCTTGAAAAGGTAGATCCTCCCCGTATTTGTATGGAACCTGTTGCGCCTGGTTCGCCAGAATCATTTACTACCAGCACACCCGATGCCTGCGATTGTAAAGCATCGATCAGGTTGATGGGATGACGTTCTTCGATCTGTTTGGCGGTAACGGTTGAAATTGCCCCGGTTAAATCGCGCTTTACTACAGATTGGCCATATCCGGTTACCACTACCTCGTTTAGGTCGGTGGCTGATTCTTTGAGCGTTACGTTGATGATTTTGCGGTCGCCAACTGTTACTTCGGTTGAAACAAACCCGATAAACGAGAATGTTAATACCGCATAGTTATCCGGCACATTGATGGTGAATTTCCCGTCGGGATCAGTAATAACGCCTGTTTGCGCTCCCTTTACTCTTACGCTTACACCCGGTAACGGCCCGCCTTTATCATCCGTTACCCGCCCGGTAATAGGTACAGCAGGCATCGTGGTAGTAATCAGAACCAGGTTATTGCCATTCAGCTTATAGGTAAGGCCCGTTTTGGTCAGCAATATGTCCATAGCCTCGTTTATCGAGACATTATTCAGGGTTACGTTACCAACATGCTTTGCATTTAAAGCATCATCATTATAAACAAACCTAAAACTGCTTGTTTTTTCAATCTCTGTAAGCGCTTTTTTTATGGAAACACCATGGAGGTTGATATTAATTTTATCCTGTGCATAGCCTTTTGAAAATACCTGAAATGAAGATATAATTATCAGGATTAAGGTACACTTTGTCATGAGTAATATTTTTAATAGGCATCGCAACCGCATATTACTTATGCGGCAAGCATTTTTTTTCATAATTTAGTATTTAGGTTACTTTAATTATTGGTTTAAGAAGACTCGTAATTGTGGTACCAATTATTGCGGAGGATGCGACAACATTCTCCGCTTTTTGGTTTAAAGCTTTATGGGTCAAATTTTATCATACGCGTATTTTTAGGTTAAACATTATTGGTTAGTAAATAATTACCTTTCCGTTATCCATAAAAAAGTTAAAACTGCTGGTTGCCTTAAGCGCTTCCAGGGCGGTGTTTAATGATTCTTTTTCGAATTTTCCGCTAAATCTTTTCTCTTTTAATTGTGCATTTTTAAATGATATGGAAACAGCATACCATCTTTCCATTTTTTTTGCGACCTCATCAAAATATTCATTATCAAACACCAGTTTATTTTCAAGCCATTGCGCCTCTGATGGCAAAGAGTCGCTTTCTGTTGTATGCAGGCTACTTAAGGTCATGAACACCTCATTTTTATTATCATGTAATCCTTTTTTGTTGGGGATGGTTAATTTTTCAGACGGCTTTAATATGATCCGGTGATGGGGGTTCGAAGCTGTGGTTAATTCTATCCTTCCTCTGATCAGCGATGTTTCAGAAACGTTATCGTTTGCATAAGAGCGAACATTAAAGGCCGTACCCAACACTTTTATGCGCATGGTAGCCGTATTTACAATAAATGGATGTTCAGCATCTTTCACAACATCAAAAAATGCTTCGCCGGTTAAGCGTATTTCCCTGCATTTATTGCCATAATTTGTTTTATAAAAAATTTCGCTACCGGCATTAAGCCAAACCTTCGTTCCATCAGGCAATATGATCTTGCTGACATTTCCCCTTGCGGCTGTAATTTGGTATGTTTTAACATTATAATTACCGGAGTGATTTTTCCAATAGAGAAAAGACAACATGCCAAAAACCAAACACGCCGCTGCTGTGAGAGCTGGAACGAATCTTTGCCTCATACTTCTAACTGGTGGGTCCGCTTCGTTCGCAGGGTCTTGAAAAGTATCGGTCTGGGTACCAGCAGTTTCGAGCTTGCATTCGAGTTTGTCCCACTTTTGCTGAAGTTTATGTGGAATAAAACGAGGCGGCTGATTGGGGTTTTGCCGCCACATGGCCTCCAATATATGTATGGAATAAACATCGGCCCAGGGCAGCTTGAGCAACTGATGTAACTGACTAAGCTCTTCGGGAGTAGCCTCGTTATTAAGTTTTTTTCCAACAAGTGTCCAAATAGTGTCCTGATCCATTTTTTTAGCTTCAGTAACAAGGACAGGAAAAAGTGAAAATACCCCAGTGAAAAAATAAAATTAATTTGAGGACGCTTTTTTTATTGTTTTTTTATGGCGGTCCGGTGAGGCAGAAATTGCCGCGGCAATTGTTTTGAGCGCGTTATTCATATGGTATTCAACGGTTTTAACAGAGATATTTAATATTTCTGCTACCTTTCTGTATTTCAGGCCATCTTCTTTAACAAGTTTAAACACTATTTTGCATTCTTCAGGCAATCGTTGTATGGTGTAATTAATAATTTTTGCTAGCTCATCTGTGATCAATATGTCCTCAACAGAACCATTAATATCCTTAAGCTCAAAACTAACTGATTCTATATCAACACAAGTTATACGATTGGCCAAATTATAATTGAACGCTTTATTTTTAACAGCTACATATAAATAAACCGTTAAATTGTTCACCTCCGTTAATTTGGCCCGGTTCGACCATATTTTCACAAATACATCGTCCACTATCTCTTCGCCCACCTCTGTTGATTTCACAAAAGAGCAGGCTAATTTTAACAGCCTTTCATAGTATAAAAAATAAATCTTTTTAAAGGATACCAGATCATTATCATGTGCAATTTTTAGCAACAGGTCTTTAATGTCAATATTTAACATCTTTAATTAGGTTATGGTACGCGCATTTATAGTGGAGAAATGCCTATAATTAGTTACCATAAATTTAGGTGAGAAAAACACGGCAGAATTAAACTATAATGTCTTATTACTAACTTGTTTTTACAATTTGTGCAAATTGGCCCTATCGGAAAAACAACTATTTTCGGCCAATCCACATTGCTTATGTTTCGAATTGGCGAATCATGGGATCGCGATATCGCTGTACTGAGTTTTAATGCTTTTTCTGTGGGTTGCTGCCGCTATCTGAGAGATATGAGGATGTAGACTTGTTGCAAATCTGTGAAAGAAAAAAATAATTTTATTTCGTCGCTATTGTTAACATTGATTTCAGATTTTTATAAAGATCTTTTTCTTGTACATCCAATATAAAATCAGCCATTCAAAAAACAATACCAACCCGCCGGTAACCAGCGTAGTATATTCAAGTCCAAATATTTGACCATAATTATGCCCCAAGTGAATTAAAAGTGATTCGCTAAGAAATTCCCGAACTCCTCCATCAGACATACAATAAGCTACAATTGAATTTGCACCTATAATCATTAAAAAAAACGACCAGCTTTTTTTGCCTGCCACATCAACAACCCAATAAAAGAAAGTCAGCAGCAAAAAGCAAATCCCTCCGCTAAAAACCATCCATGCAGGTGTCCAGATACGTTTTACTATAGGATTTATGCCCGTTATATGCAACAAAACCCCAAACAGAATTAAACCAACTCCCGTAATTATGAAAAATTTGATTTTTTCTGCAGGAACCGAAGAAGAGTTTAATTTGTTACCAGCAAACAGCCCCAAAATCATTGTACCTAAGGTTGGAATAAAGCTTAGCGTGCTATATCCGCCCTCATTGTTAAGAAAAGTATTTTCGCGGGGAAATAGATTCAAAAACCAACGGTCAAAAGCCCAGGCAAGATTTGTATTTTTATTCCAATGCGCAGCAAAGTCGTGAAAATTATGCTCCCAATTAGCCGTAACTCCTGCCGATGCATAATCAAATGTTGCGCCGGGAAGTGGATATAGCGCAAAAGCTAACCAATAGCCTACCGAAATCACAATTAAGGCGGTAATCTGAACTCTTTGTGAATAAAACCCTAAAATGACCAGAAAGGTATAACCTAAACCAATTTGGGTAAGGGTATCTTCAAAAGTAAAATATGTTTGCTTAGCGTGTATAGAACGTAAAAATATACCAAGAAAGATTAAAATGAGCGCTCGCTTAATTGTATGTTGTAATAAACTTACCTGCGTCGCCCCTTTGTTTTTTCTACTTTCCATAGAAAATGGTAACACTACTCCAACTAAAAATGTGAAAGACGGCTGAATTAAATCATGCAAGCTAAACCATACCCATAGCACATGGCTTTGATTAAATGATAAAATTTGCCAAAAGGTACTATCAGGAAATGCGATTGTTATCCTTGGGAAGGCAAGGACTTCGGCCATCATTAGTAACATTACAAAACCACGATATACATCAACCGAAGCTATTCTGCGAACAGGCATCGCTGGATTTACAATTTCGCCTGAAACCGCAAGTTTAGCAGATACTGATGAATTTTCCATATTTAAAGATCAAATCAACTATGCGTTCCCGCGTTTTCAGTAATAAATTTTTATTATCTAAATTGTACTATCTAATTAGATAGTAGGTAACGGCATTTAATCATTAAAAATAATTATTTACATTGTCCTTGTTATAACCTATTTATTATTAATCAACCTTCCCGATATGAAATCTGCTAAATTTATTCTGCCATTACTGCTTTGTGCGGTAATTTTGGGTTTTACTACAACCACAAAAAAGGGTCAATGGAAACAACTGTTTAACGGCAGGGATCTAACAGGCTGGGATACCTATATCGGGCCCGACCTTGATAACAGTGGCAAACCCATTACCGATAAACCTATTGGCCTAAACAACGACCCAAGACACGTTTTTACGGTATCGAAAGATGATGGAGAGCATGTTATTCGTATTTCTGGCGAGAACTGGGGTGCTATAATTACCAAAAATGAATACGAGAACTATCATCTCCAATTACAGTTTAAGTGGGGTGCCCTTTCGTGGGGACAAAAAAAGGGCAAACATAAAGATAGCGGCCTTTTGTACAATTCTGTAGGCAAGTATGGTGCTGATTATGGCGCATGGATGCGCTCACAGGAGTTTCAGATTGAAGAAGGTAACTGCGGTGACTACTGGGGTTGCGCGGGAGGAATGGCGGATATTCCTGCAATAAAAAAATCTGATACAGCAGCCTATATTTACAGTGCACAGGGAACACTTACTGAATTTAGCCAGCAAAGTAAACAAGGCAGGCATTGCATTAAACAGGGCGATGGCGAAAATCAAACCGGCCAATGGAACACCTTAGACCTATATACGCATGGTGATACCAGTATACATGCTGTTAATGGCAAAGTAGTAATGATACTGTACCATAACAGGCAACTGGAAAATGGTAAGATCATCCCGTTAACCAGGGGAAAGATTCAAATACAATCTGAAGGCTCAGAAGTATATTTTAAGCATATTCAGATTCGGCCAATTGAGCGTTTACCTGCGGAACTGGTAAGCCGATAGCCTGCGAATCGATTTGGGCGGCCCCTTCCCTATTTAAACAAAGCATAAGATTTTTCACCGCTCACCGCTTTTCCGTTTGCGAAAGAAAAATTAAGGTAACTGCTGATCTTAGAGCAACCAAAAAGGCCGCGAAATTCGCAGCCTTTTAACTTATATAACAAGCTTGATTATTTTAAATGTGACCTGAGCATCCATGCCATTTTTTCGTGCGTTTCCATTAATCCTGTAATATAATCGCTGGTACCAAGATCTTTCAATTCCTCCGCAAAATAGCTTATATTCTCTCTCAAATGAATGATCAGGCTCTCATGATCACTCAATAGCTCAGCTATAAAACCTATACCATCATTATGTTCATGCAAGCGCTCCGAGATATGGGTTAACCCCAGAAAAGCTTTAAGCGTAGCCGGAGCATAGTGCCCCAATGAACGGATGCGTTCGGCCACACTATCCATAATCTCATCCAGTTGTTCATACTGTGATTCAAAAAATAAATGTTTACTGTGAAAATCTGCCCCTTCTACATTCCAATGCGCATTCCTGGTTTTAGTATAAAGTAAAAACTCATCTGCCAAAACTATGTTTAAAGCATGTGCAACTTTAGAAAGATTTTCTGGTGTAATTCCAATTCTTGGTTCCATTGTATTAAAATTAATAAGTTTTAAATTGATAGTTGATCAAAAGTGTTACTACTTCATCGGTAATTTTTCTACTAATTCAATTGTAGGGTCATCTAATAAAATCTTTTAACCGGTCACTAAATTCCTTTAACCCATTATTAGCGTTGTTAAATGAAAAGGGGTTGCAAAACGGCAAGCAATACCCCCATCATAAATTGCCTTAAACGTACTAAATTAAAGCTTAACATACCTATCATTCTGCCGATACAATATACCATTTCAGTTATTTTGTCAGTAGCCGATCCATGTTGAACTTATGAATGATAAATAAAAAAGCAATCAATATGAGCAAAATATCAATTACTGTTATCCCCTAAATTGTATAATCTTTCACCGCTTTTGGTGAGCTAATAATATTATCCAATCCATTTTCTTTGTGTAAGTATTATTTAACACCTTATTTATGTTAAAAATTAATCACCTTTCCTTTTATACAATTTCATTTTTTGTTTTGTTTTCATGCAATAACCCAAATCCGGTTAGGCCGAAAGACAGCTCCCCAACGATTAAGGATAAAGTGATGACCCCGGAGGAGCAAAAGCTGCTCACAGCCGATTCCGTAATTAAAATACTCAAAAATGGCAATGAGCATTTTTACAAGAATAAACTTACACTCAAAAATGATAGTTTAAGAATTCATTTAACTGCTTCAGGTCAATATCCTATGGCGGCTATCCTATCATGCGCTGATTCAAGGGTGCCTGTTGAAGAAGTATTTGATAAAGGTATCGGAGATCTGTTTGTTACCCGTGTTGCCGGTAATGTAGCAGATGTGGATATTTTGGGGAGCCTGGAATATGCCTGTAAGGTTTCTGGTGTTAAGGTTATCATGGTGTTGGGCCATGAACATTGTGGCGCCATAAAAGCAGCTATTGACGGCGTAAAGACCGGTAACCTGACGCCCTTGATGGCCGAAATTGAACCCGCCGTAGACAGTGTAAAAATACCAGGAAAAAAAACATCGAAAAATGATTGGCTGGTACATGCTGTTGCTGTAAAAAACGTACAGCTAACCATAAAAAAGATTCTTGATAACAGTGAATTAATTAAGAACCTGGAACAAAAGAATGCCATTAAAATTTTAGGGGGTATTTACGACCTTGACTCTGGCAGAATTACCTTTATTAATCCGGGAAATTAAATTACTGTAAAACCTGTCATAGTCCAAATGCCCTTCCTATTTAACATAGGCAAACAATAAAGACATTGCGATAAATTTTGCTTATTCATTTTAGTAATGAAGAGCGTTTTTACTTTAAACTATATTTTGATTAATAGCTTTTGCAACAACTTCTGTAAGAGACGCCACATGTAGTTTTTCATAAATCTTTTTGATATGGCTCCGTACGGTTTCGTAACTGATATTTAATTCATACCCTATCATTTTATAGCTCAGGCCATTTACAATAGCGGTCAGCACCTCTTTTTCGCGGGCGGTAAGATTATACTTTTCCGTTGCCGGCTGATGACGTTTGTTCTGATAGCCCTGTTGCAGTATGTTTAGTACCCTGCGGGCAATAGAAGGACTCATTGGGGAGCCACCTGTTTGCAGTTCTTTAATAGCATCAGTTAACGAACTGTTGAGCTGATTTTTTAAGATATAACCAGATGCACCTGCACATATGGAATCAAAAACACGCTCGTCGTCTTCAAACACGGTTTGTATCAGGATTTGGATGTGCGGAAATTCCTTGGTTAAAAGCCTAACAGCCTCAATACCATTAACTCCGGGCATTTCAATGTCCATTAAAACTACATCAGGCCTTGAGGTCAATACATTTTCTACACAGTGCTGCGCATCGCTAAATGTACCAACTACTTCAAATGTCGGATCGGTGTTTAATAACAGGATAATACTGTTACGTATGTTTTTATTATCGTCAAATATGGTTATTCGGATACTCATTTTCGTTGGTTTTTTATAATGATTAAATGGTGATAATTTTATAATGTAAAAAGAGGTTTCTCATAGGATACTAAAGGCCAGAGCTACTTGAGTTCCTTTATTAATTCCACTTTCAATTTTAAGTTTGGCATTCAAATCCTCGGCCCTTGATTTGATATTAACCAACCCATTACCACCACGCGAGGTAGGTACTTCGGCATATTTAAGATTCGGGTCAAACCCAATTCCATCGTCCTGTATATGCAATTCAAGGCAGTAATTACTAAGGTTGATGTTAACCGTTAAATTTTTACATCCTGAATGTTTTATTGCATTATTCAATGACTCTTTAAGTATCAGAAAAAAGTTTTTTCTGGCAGCCATTTCAAGTGTGAGGTTTTTAACTTTACTATCACAATTAAATTTAAAGTGAATATTTTGGGCTACACAAAGTGGCTGGGCATATGATTGTATTTTTTGAACAATACTGTTCATATGATCATTTTTAGGATTTATGGTCCATACAATGTCAGACATTTCAGTAATGGTTTCATTGGCTGTTTCGCCGATAGTATGCAGTAACTCTTTCAGTTTATCCTCTTTTTGTTGTTGCTGATAAATTTTGGCCACTTTGCTGTAAATGGATATACTGCTTAAGGTGGAGCCGATGTGGTCATGCAGGTCCTGCGCTATCCCATTCCTGATTGACTGGCGTTTAAGGAACTCGTTAATCCTGTACCGGTAAAGTAAGTAACAAACCGATGTTATAATAAGAACCAGAAGCGCATAAAACCACCATTGCAGCCAAAACGGAGGGCTGATGATAATAACGATTGATGTGTACTTATTTATAAAACTGCCTTTCCAGTTACAAGCCCTTACCTTAAACAGATATTTGCCGCCCGGCAGGTTTGAATAGCTTGCAAAGTTGCGCCTGTCGGCATCAACCCAACCCTTATCAACTCCTTCAAGCATATAATCGTAATGGATATGGTTGCTGCTATATTCAGGTGCAGAAAACTCTAGGGAGAAATAATTTTGGTCATGGTTTAACCTGATGGTTTTGTTTTCGAGCAGTTGACTGTACGAGGTATTGAATATCTTAAAATCGGTAAAGTAAACATCCGGATCATTTTTTATTTTACCAATACCCACCGGACTAAATGAGATATAGAAATTCGCTCCTCCGGCATACAGATTACCATAATTATCCTTATAAACATACCCTTTAACCCCCCCGTTTTTTTGAAGATTGGGCAGGTCATAACAGCTGTATATTTTTGTTAAGGGGTTATATTCATGCATATGGCCGTTACAAATCATCCAAATATTTCCGCGCAGATCGGCCTGCATTCCCTCGGTTAAATTGCTCGATTCCTTGATGTGTACAAACTTGCCTGCCTTGGGATCGAAATAATTAAGCCCGCCACCATAGGTGCTTATCCATAAATTACCTTTTTTATCCTCCTCAATATCATAAACATCATTGCTACTAATAGATGAGTTATTGCTTACATCATTGGTAAAGTATTTTACAGGCATAGTACCTTGCTGCCAGTCGCCCAGGCCAAAGCGTTCTGTTGCAAGCCAAAGGCGGCCTTTCTTATCTTTATAAAATTTCTTGATCAGGTTATCTTTAATATTTAAGTTCCTGACGATCTCTTTTACCGAATCAACCCGCGATATCCATTTTTTCTCAGTCAGGTCATAATAGGTCATATAATGGCCGTAAGGTGAAACCACCAGCACCGGATGATTAGCAATAGTGTCACGTACTATAGATACTATCCTTGAACTGATCAGCTTCTTCATCACCATGTCTGACGATGTGTTAGGCAAAAGCGAAACCTGGTTGGTTTTCGAATTATACTTAAACAGCGTATAGTCGGTACCTAAGTAAAACGTTTTATCTTTATCTATAAAAAATTTGGTAGCAGCCAGGGTTTGCCCATTATAGATGATCTTTCTGTGCTCAAATCCATTTTTACCGTGCCGTTTTATATAAATGCCTTCGCTGGTCGCTATCCACAGGTTGTATTGATCATCCCTGTAAAAATCATAAATGGAAATGTCTTCCCCATTTTTGTTTTTAGGCAAAAAGAATTGCTGAAAAGGCGAATAAACCGGGTCATGTATGCTTATCCCATTATCTGTACCTATCCATACAATGCCACTCCTATCGGTATATACAGCATTTACATTGTTATCAATCAATGATCCGTCCTTACCATCATGCCTGTAACATGTAAAGCTATGCAAGATCCGGTCATAAACGGCTACGCCAGTGCTTTGGCATGCCATCCATATCTTTTTCCGCTTATCCTCTGTAAATGATACGATCTCGTCATTAGGCACTTCTGGTTCAGCTATAGTATGGTTGAATGGTTTTTCTGTCTGCGTTAAAGGCTCATAACTATATAATTTTTTGTCCCATGCCCCGTACCACATGGTATTATCACCGCTTTTAAAAATAGAAGTTATAGCGGTATGAGGCAGCTTGGTATACAAATTATTATAACGGACATCAACCTTATATTGAAGTGTGCGGGTATTGATCTTTAATAAACCACCACCTGCCCTACCCACCCATAAGGTATCCCGACCAGCCATAGCCAACGACAAAATGCTCCTGGTGCCATTTTTTACGGGCGTATCAAATTTTTCACTGTGCTTATTAAACCTTACAACAAAATTATTGCTGGTAGCCAGCCATAAATTACCGTTTTCGTCCTCTGCAATTTTACTGATGTTATTTTCTGGAATACCGTTGGTAATATGTGCATTATATTTAAATTGTTTGAATTGCTTTAATGCTGGCATATGATAATTGTACCGCGTAAGTCCGCCATCGACCGTAGCTATCCAGATGATTCCGTTTTTGTCCTCATGCAGATCTGTTATGATATTACCTGAAATACATGTAGTATCATTGGGCTGATTTTTAAATATGGTAAAGAACCGGCCATCATAACGGTTTAAACCATCCTCGGTACCAAACCATAAAAAACCACGCCGATCCTGCATGATGCAATTTACTTTATCATGTGACAGTCCGTTTTCGGTCCCGATGTTCCTAAAAAAAGGCTTTTCAACCTGCGCTTCAGCCATACTGGCACTTAAAATAATTGTTAGAAGAGAAAAAAAGACACTTATGGCAATCAACTTGTTCAGAGAGGATTCGGCAAGATATTTCATTTCACACAGGTGGATTTTATAAAGTTAGCAATAGGATCTTTCATACATTGGTTAATTAACTTTATTGATGTTACAATAGTATTTTATCCTACCACGTAATTGGCAAATATATAGTTGCCTGTGTTTTTAATTATTACGAAATGTTTATTATTACATTATCTTGATCTTAAGTAAAATAACAATACAGACGATAAATAAGATCGCCTGTATTGTATAAAAGTTAACAGGATGTTAGTTTGCAGGAGCTGCGGGGGTAGTAGTATTTTCAACCGGCCATGCGCCAGGTCCTACACTTACACCTTTATTGCTACCTTTTACACCTGCATCTGCACCAAAAAAGTACATTGGCCAGCCATTAAAAGTTAACTGCGGTTTTCCGAATACAGAGATTGTTCCAAACTTTGATTTATCAAGAATTGAAGGCACATTTAACACCTTTGAAACTTGATTGATAGGCCAAACACTGTCATTGCTAAAGTCAGATTTAGTATAAGTGTTAGTATTGGCTTTATCTTTTATAAAACTATACAGCGTTCTGCCGTAATCATCAGTAATATACTGTACAACCTCGGAACCTGGTTTATACTGACTGTTGTATGCTACGCCATCGGCGCCAAGCAATTGCTCATTAGCCAGCATTACCGTATAATCAGGTTTTGACACAAACCAGGTTTTGCCCACGCCATCACCATTAGTGTCGCCTGCTTTGCTATCACCAGAGTAATAGTACAGCGGCCATCCCTTATAGGTGGTTTGCTTGCTGTTATCGGCGCGGGTTATCACGCCAAAGTCTGAACTTTTCAGCCCTGTTCCTAATGATGGGTTAGCATCGTAAAAAACAGGCCATGTTATTGCACAGTTACCATTGCAATTTGACTTGGCAGCTGCATCAACAGCAAAGCTGTATAAGGTACGTCCTGCTTTGTCGGTCAAAATGCTTCCAAATTTTTCATTATTGGCTAACTGCACAGTTGCGGTTGTTGTAGGAGCCTGCGGGGAGTTGTAAGGAGAATCATTGTTATTATCTTTTGAACAAGATGTAAGGCCAATTACTAATGCCAGGCCAAGTATAGTACTTGATTTTAGAAAGTTCATTTTCATAGTCGATTTTTTTAATTGTTTTTCTGTTTTATAAAAAATACGCGCTGGCCAGCTTGTTAATTTTTATGTTTAATGCTGGTTTACTGCAATGTCATTTGTTTTAATATGCCGCAAACCGGTAAATAATTTTTACACTGCAAATGTGCTTCACATCCGATTATTTCACAGCCACCAATATAGGGAGGGCAGTATCACCACAATATGGAACCACATCACCACAATTGGGGATATGGGGGCTTAATTAGTACCCCTGCGATTATATGACAGCATATATTACCTATTGAATGATTAAATAGGGCGTGGTTTCAGGTTATGGTTTGATCCCCATAAAGCTTTTGTTTGGCCTTTCCTTAACAACGGCGCTTCTATTATTTTAAAAAAGAAATGTGAGCAGTAAAGGGATAGGCAGTCCGAATAACAGGCGGCAGTTGCGGAATATTCTGTTAGGTGGTTCAGGCAGGAATAAACTTCCATTGTATTATTGACTACCTCACAATTTCAAAATGATGATATTATTTTAACACCTCTGATTTAGCTATTTGTCGGAGTATAATGTTTTAAAAGAAATTATTAAAGTCCATTCTTGCTTGAGCATATCTTATTTCCAGTGGATTATACAATTCAGTTTACGATGTAACGGGCAAATATTCGATTTAACTTTTTCTAATTTTAATCGCACTTTACGAAATATTTATTAATAATCGATTAATATTTTTAACACATTGACAAATAAATATATATTAAAATATTTAATTTGCAATTCTTAAAAGCAACTTGTGTAAACAATACACTATATTTATTTTAGTACCCGAACCAATATTATTTATCAATCAGGATAAATGATTTCTACCTAATATTTTTATAACATACTATGTTAAAACTGACAATAATAAACTATAGCATGCTGAAGTAAGAAATGTATTAATGCTTTTGTTACTTCATTTAATCATTTTACCAGTAATTGCCGAAGGGCTTATCTCATAATAATCTGGTAATATGTTTATCATTTCCGTGTTGCTGCCGCAAGGCTCATCTCACAATTAAACCCGGAAAGGATATTTTGTTATAATTAACCGCTTTTGCCTACACAAGAGCAGGTATCATGTTTTTTTTGATTACTATTTGGTTATTGCCTACACAATAAGCCTAATGGAATTTTATTGCCTGGATATTTGCTCAAACGCATAACAATGTCCGGCTGCAGTGTCTCTACCATTGCTTTGAGTCAAAAAAGCTAACACTCGGTTGTAATGTCTCTACCATTGCTTTAACCGGCTTATGAACATAATTTTCTTAACCAATATATTAATCAATTTAATTTAAAATCATGCTTAAAAGTTTACTTCAACAAGGAAGATTTCTCGGTTTGCTGTTATGCTGCCTGCTATCTTCACTGGGGGTTACGGCCCAAACAAAGTACCATGGCAAAGTCATCGGGAGTGATGACAAACTACCCGTAATCGGTGCATCTGTACGAGTCAAAGGAACCTCAACGGGCACGGTGACGGATACCAATGGTGACTTCACCCTCAGCTTAAAACAGGGTGATGTAATAACCATTTCCTATATTGGCTACCAACCAACTGATTTAACAGTGGGTACCAATACCAGCCTTAGTATAACCTTAAAGGCCGGTAACAATTCTTTAAATGAAGTTGTTGTTACAGGTTATGGCTCACAACGTAAAAAAGACCTTGTTGGTGCTGTTGCAGTTGTGGATGTGTCAGCCTTAAACAGGCAGCCAACCGCATCTGTAGAAAACCAGTTACAAGGCCAGGCGGCTGGTGTTACTGTAGTTGCATCGGGTCAACCAGGTGAGGCGCCTGCGGTTAAAATCCGCGGTGCCAACACATTTGGAAACAACCAGCCATTATATGTAATTGATGGTGTGCCCACAACCAATGTAACGGATATTAACCCCAATGATGTTGCCAGTATGCAGGTGCTGAAAGATGCGAGTTCAGCATCAATTTATGGTGCACGTGCGGCAAATGGCGTTATTATTATTACTACCAAAAAGGGTAATGGTAAAGCAAGCATTTCTTATGATGCCTATTACGGTACCCAGGTACCTAAAGGTGGCAATGTTTATGATCTGCTTAACCCTCAGGAAATGACGGCCCTGAACCGGCTGGCAATTCAAAATACGGCTACATTAAAAGGGATTACGCCTAATTTTAACAGTAATCTATATGGTCCTAACGGAGATGTCCTGCCTGATTACATCAGCGCTGGAGGTGCAGGTCCGGCAGGTATTCACCCCGGCGACCCGGCAGTTGATCCGGCAAAGTATAACGTTAATCCGTTTTATACAACTGGAGATGCATCTGGTTTTTATCGCATAACCCAAGCAAATAAGGCAGGTACGGACTGGTATCATGAAATATTTAGCTCTGCGCCTATACAAAGTCATAATTTGAACGTAAGTGGCAGCTCTGATGTGGCAACTTATTTATTTTCAATGAATTACTTTAATCAGCAGGGTACATTAAAAAATACTTATGATAAACGTTATACAATAAGGGCAAATACCAGCTTTAATATAACCAAACACATCAGGGTGGGCGAAAACTTTTCCTACTCTTTAACAGAAAATCCACAGGTAAATCAAAATGACGAAGGCACATCAATCGGTATGTCATTCCGTGAGCAACCCATTATTCCTGTATATGATATCATGGGTAATTACGCGGGTTCAAATACAGCCAACTTAGGCAATGCCAGGAATCCTGTTGCTATAGCCGACCGTACCAAAAATAATTATGGCGCATTAAACAGGTTATTTGGAAACGTTTTTGCAGAAGTAGATTTCCTGAAGTATTTTACCCTGCGCACGCAATTTGGTGGTGAGTACTATTCAGATTATAATCACAACTTTACGTATCCTGAATATGAAAACTCTGAAAATGTAAGTACAAACTCTTATGCAGAAAATTCATACAATGCTTACGATTACACCTGGACAAATACATTAACTTATCACCAAACTATCGCTAAACACGATATCAAGGTATTGGTAGGTACAGAGGCTTACAAAAACAGGTATCAAACACTAGGCGCTTCAAACACCGGTTATTTTATATTTGACCCTAACTATACCACTATTTCTACCGGCACCGGCACTCCTACCGCCTATAGTAATTTGCAAAGAGATAAGTTATTCTCTTATTTAGCCCGTTTAGATTATACTTACAATGATAAGTACCTTTTAAATGCAACTATACGTCGTGATGGTTCATCCAGGTTTCAAAATTATCAAACTGGCTGGTTTCCAGCAGTGAGCGCGGGCTGGCGCATATCACAGGAAGAATTCTTAAAAGGCGCAAGCTGGATAAATGATTTAAAGATAAGGGGTGGTTATGGTATTATGGGTAACCAGATTAACGTTACGCCATCAAACGCTTTTACTACCTTTGGTGTTAACAAAACCAATTCCTATTATGATATAACTGGTTCCTCAAGCAGTACGGTTCCTGGTTTAGCACAAACCCAATACGGTAACCCTGATGCAAAGTGGGAGAAAGATAAAAACTTAAATATTGGATTTGATGGTTCGTTCTTCAACCAGAAATTAGAGATCTCTGCAGATTATTATAAAAAGATAATCAGTGACCTGTTATTTAATCCAAATCTTCCGGGTACTGCAGGGGTGGCAACACAACCATACACCAATTCAGGTGAAATGACCAATACAGGATTGGATTTAGCCATTACAACGCATACCAACCTTACGCATGATCTGAAAATGAATGCGACGTTAACCTTTACTACTTATCACAATGTAATTAAAGCAGTTACATTAGGTCAACCCTATTTTGATCAGAACGCAGGCCGTTTTAATGGCAGTTCAATCGTGCGTAACCAGGTTGGTGGCCCTGTAGGTGGTTTCTTTGGCTATAAAACCGATGGTTTCTGGGATTCAAAAGCTGAGATCGATGCTGCCAATGCAGCAGCTGGCGGAACATATCAGAATGACGCCGCGGTGGGCCGTTTTAAATATGCTGATATAAATGGCGACGGGAAGATTACAGCGGATGACCGTACACTGCTTGGCAATCCTAACCCCAAATTTACAGGTGGTCTTAACCTTGACTTTTCCTATAAAAGATTTGATCTGAGCATGTTCTGGTATGGCTCTTATGGCAATAAGATATGGAATGATGTTAAATGGTGGACTGACTTTTATGCAAACTTCCAGGGAGCAAAAAGTAAAACAGCATTATATGATTCCTGGACACCTACCCATCAGGACGCCAAAGCACCTATTCAGGAAATTGATGGTTCATTCAGTACCAATACTGTACCTAACTCATATTACGTAGAAAATGGTTCTTACCTGCGTTTACGTAACTTGCAAATAGGTTATACTTTTGATCCTCAAATATTAAAAACAATAGGCATTGACAGGTTCAGGGTTTATTTATCAGGCGCTAACTTAATTACCATAACTAAATACTCAGGTGTTGATCCCGAGATTGTAGGTGGTGGAAGCAGTACATCCACTGTTAACAGTACCACAGGTATCAGTACCGGCGCTGCCAGTACCAGCAGTACAAGCTTTGGTGTCGACCGTGGTAATTACTCCCCGGTGCGTACTTATTTAATAGGTGTACAAGTTAAATTTTAATCATTAAGAAATTATGAAAAGTATACAACGTTTATCAGTCTATGCATTAATTGCAGCTGGTATCATACAGAATTCGTGTAAAAAAGCCTACTTAGATCAACCCGCTTTAGGAGCATTAAGTGTTGAAAATGTAAATACTGCAGCGGGGGTTGATGGTCTTTTGATCGGTGCTTATTCGGCCCTTGATGGCCAGCAAGGAACCAATGTTGCTTTTGGCGGCGGCGGCCCCTGGGAAACAGCACCGGATAACTGGATTTATGGAAGTGTTGCCGGTGGCGATGCGCACAAAGGCAGTAGCGGTACTGACCAGCCCGCAATAAATTCAATAGCAACATTTACGGTTGATGCCAGTAATGGCTTTTTAAACAGTAAATGGAAAGCTAATTATGAAGGAATAACCAGGGCCAACAACGTGCTTAAGGCCTTAGCCCAGGTTCCATCTATTACTGATGCTAACAGGACGGTAATAGCCGCTCAGGCCAGATTTTTACGTGCACACTACTATTTTGATCTGAAAAAATTATTTAATAAAGTGCCGTATATTGACGAAACCACGGTAAACTTTGTACAGCCAAACGATGCGGATATATGGCCAAAAATCGAAGCCGACTTTCAGTATGCTTACACTAACTTGCCCGGAACTCAAGCGCAGATAGGCCGTGTTAACAAATGGGCTGCTGGTGCATATCTTGCAAAAGCATACTTATATGAGAAAAAGTATACTGAAGCAGATAAAACATTTACTGAAGTTATAACAAGTGGAACCAACGCTGCCGGTTTAGCTTACGGATTAGTGGATAATTATGAAGATAATTTTAGCGCCGCAACCAAAAACAACAAAGAAACCGTATTTGCAATACAACAAGCAGCAAATGATGGTACCAATACGACCAGCGAGGCAAATAACTTTGACATGCTGAACTTTCCGTATAATGGACCCTTTTCATGCTGCGGTTTTTATCAGCCTACCGAGGACCTGGCAAACTCCTTCCGGACAGATGCTACGGGTTTACCTTATTTGGATGACTATAATTCACACCCGCTCGTTACCGATATGAATATTTCCTCAACTACTGCCTTTACCCCTGATGCCGGCAATGTTGATCCGCGTTTAGACTGGACAGTTGGCCGCCGTGGCATACCTTACCTTGATTGGGGTAATCACCCCGGCCAGGCCTGGATCCGCGAGCAAAGTTCTGCTGGTCCTTACTCTCCTAAAAAGAATGTTTATTTCCAGGCAACACAGGGCAAATATGCAGATAGTCACTCCTGGGCACCAGGTTCCGCCAACCAGGTTAACATTATTCGGTTTGCCGACGTTTTATTGATGGCTGCAGAGGCTAAAGCACAATTAGGCAGCGGTGATTTAGGTTTAGCTTACGTTAACCGCGTACGTACAAGAGCAGCCAACACCGCGGGTTTTGTATATGCATACCAGGATCCAAAGGCCCCAATGGCAGGATATACTACTACTCCAGCAGCAAAATATGTAATTAGTCCATATCCGGCTGGTTATTTTGCAGGTAAGGATATAGCATTAAAAGCTATTTACTTTGAACGTAAACTGGAGTTAGGTATGGAAGGCCACCGGTTTTTCGACATCTCCCGCTGGGGAATAGCGCAGCAGGCTTTGGCCAATTACTTTAATTTTGATGGCAAAACAATAAGCGACGTAGCCGGAGCTCATTTTACGCCCAATAAAAATGAGTATTATCCAATACCGCAACCTCAAATAGATATTGAAACTATAGGAGGCGTTGTTAATTTGAAACAAAACCCAGGTTATTAATTTAATAAAACAAAGCAGAATAACATAAAGAGGCAGCCCCGGTTGCCTCTTTATGTTATCTTCATTATCTTCATTAAATCCTAATATTATAAAATACCCCAACTACACGCTAATCGAGAACAATGGCATTAAAAAAACATCATATTATCCCTTTCATAGGGTGTTTATTTATAACTGCTATTTGTTCCGTTTCCATCAACTGTAACCAGGACCACAAAAAAGACATCACCAAAAATGATGGCAAATCCCTTTCAGAAAAATACTGTAAAAGCTGTCATCAATATGTAGGAGCAGATATGCTTGACCAGGAAACGTGGGTAAAACATGTATTACCGGCTATGGCGCCCCGTTTGGGCATAAATGTTTATGCAGAAGACCTGTATGTGAACGATCCGTTTTCAAAATCAGCAATACCTTATGAGGATTGGTTGAAAATAGTTAAATATTATAAAAACGCGGCACCCAAGGCGCTAAAGCCGGCCCGCAGTCCTGTTGCTCCGGTTAAAGACTGGGGCGTTTTTACTTTATTAAAACCTGTTCATGATAAAGTGGTCGCGGCAACAACTACCATGGTTGCCTTTGATACTATCGGACATCATATTTTTACAAGCGACAGGTTAAATAGTAGTATATTCAAATGGTCCGACGGATTAAAGTTGCAATCGTCGCATAAATACAGCTCACCTGCCGTCGATGTTCAGTTCAGTAAAGATGCTCAGGGGAAGGAACAGGGAGCCTTCACCTTTATTGGCTCAATGGATGCGATTGATATACTGAACGGATATTTAATGGATATTGGAATTAGTGAATTATCAGTAAAAAACGAAAAAACAATTGCCCAAAATCTGCCGCGTCCGGTACAGTCATTATCTGCCGATTTTAATAAGGACGGACTTGAGGATAGGATAATATGTGGATTTGGTCATAATGCCGGAGGTTTGTTTTGGTATAAACAATTGCCCGATAAACAGTTTGAGAAACATGTTATAAGCACAATTCCGGGGGCTGAACATGCTATAACCGGTGATTTTAATCACGACGGATGGCCTGATGTCATTTGCTTATTTGCCCAGGCAGATGAGGGGATTTGGTTGTTTTTAAATGACCATAAAGGCGGCTTTACCACTACTAATTTATTGAAATTCCCACCTGTTTATGGCTCCAGCAGTTTTCAACTGGTTGATTTTAACCATGATGGAAAGCCGGATATATTATATACCAGCGGTGATAACAGTGATTATTCAAAAATTCTAAAACCTTTTCATGGAGTTTATATTTATCTGAACCAGGGTAACTATAAATACAAACAAGCATACTTTTATCCTGTAAACGGTGCTACCAAAGCAATAGCAGCAGATTTTAATGGCGATGGTAAACTTGACATTGCTTTAATCGCGTTTTTTCCGGATCTGAAAAATAACGCTACCGAGGGATTTACTTATTTTGAACAGGACCGGCCGCTGCACTTTGTCCCGCATCATTTGCCCTTAGCGCGCGAAGGCCGATGGATATGTATGGATGTAGCTGATTACAATGCAGATGGAAAACCAGACATTATATTGGGAAATTACGCTTTAGGCTTTATCAATGAAGATGGGTTAAAACCCACCTGGAATACACATATACCGTTTATTATACTTAAAAATACAGGCATCCCGGCAGTGCGGGCAGTCAAAAATTAATCAGACTACAAATATGAGGCTTTTAAGTATAAATAAGCGTGATTGAGTTAAGAAATAACCAGCCGAAAGTTGCATAAACAGTGAACTTATTTTATATTTACAGTACATATTACGAACGATACCTATTGAAAAAAATTGCGGCCATATTACTGTTATTCCTCCATCTTTATAGCTTGGTTGGCGATACCGCTTTACATCAATACCTTACATATAGCGCTGATAAGTTTTTTAATGAGCAAGCATCCAAAGGCCTGTACAATACTAATGATCTGGAAGAGATAAAAGTACCTGTTAATCTTCCGAGCATCAGGGATTGGGTTAAATATGAAAATATCAGCGGGCAAATACGTTTTGGTAATAATGCCTATAATTATGTCCAGATGCGGGTAACCCGTAATGTTTTATTTCTTAAATGCATTCCTAATTATCGTGCAACCATATTGAATGCACACAACATACTCCATGCCGAACCTATTAAGGACATACCTGTTCCACAGAAAGAACATGTTCCTCCTGCAAAGGTTATACAGATGGATCTTTTGGATCTAACTGCTATCAATATTGTTCTTGAATCACCTTTAACTACAATTACTCCGTTTAATACTGCTTATTTTCAACCGGAAACCAGTTGTTATATCGTAATGCCTAAACAACCACCAAGGCACCTCGGATAAATAGTCCCGATTATTGTTCACTATCCTATTTTCAGCTGTTTTGTATCATCGGTCTTATGCCCAATAAGTATGCATACATGCCAACCGATTAAACTGACTTTGATAGACTATCGGCAATATATCGCGAACTATTATCAGCTCCCCTTAGGTTTATAATATCCTTTTCAATAATATAAACAGCGGCTAACGCAATTGTATTGGAAGCGCATTTATGCTCATATTATAAATTTTAACAATAATATCAAAAAATACAATATGCTGTAAAAAGCTTGTTACGGACCATACAATTCCAATAAAACGTGCGCTTAAATACGACGATTTTATGAAATTGCCAAGACCTTGGATTGTAGAGATCTGAGTTTAGTTGATCGATGTTTGTAGGAACATTGAAGCGCTCCGGGGTGAGATACGGAGCGCTTTTTTCATGATTTCATTTATTCTATTGGAATTAAGCTGAATATAATGAAACGTTGATCGTCCGATAACTAAACTACCCCTTCCCTTTTTTGATAAGCCGCTTTTATTCCAGACTGACGTACTGGCAATCAATTAAATTCAAAACCCCAAGTCTTGATAAAAGAAGGAGTAAATCCTAATTACTTAATTGCAAAAGACAGGATAATCCCAAGTAATGCGGAAGCAGCAAAACTAAACAATGTGCCTACAAGTATATATTCTGTTTTCTTCTCGGTCTTTTTATCTTTATCACCAAATCTAAGTATGGATTTGGCAGTCATCAGGAAGCCGATAGCAGTATACTGATTGGTTAATACAAAGGTTAAAATCAGGACCCTTTCACATATACCTATCCATTTACCTGCATCCGCCAGTCCTTCTCTCGCGCTATCGGTTGTAGCCAATTCGTTCCGCCATTTGCTTGTTGCCATTCCTATCAATATGCCTAACGGCCATGTTACCAGTACATAGCCAAAAGTTAATATCCAAAAATTGTTATTTGCGGTTATTTCACGTAATTCTGTTATGATCGCAGCCCACTGATGATCAACAATTAACCAAATTACAATGATTACCAATAGGTGCATGGCTTGGTCTGCCAGGAAAGTATATATATTATCAGGCAGATAAGATTTTATAATGTCAATTAGGTAATGTGAAATAAAAATAACCAGGGGTATCCACCAGCAATTGTATAAACCAGAAAAAGCATAAGCAAATAATGTTGTGAGGCATACATGCCATAGTAAACCGATTGATCTTATTTTATTTTCTTTTCGGTCAATTACCCATGCAGTGGGCTGAAATACAAAATCAGTAAGTAAATGCGCTGTTATTAATCGTAACAATAAACCTGTCAGCATATCCTATTCTTTAATTAATTGTATAATGTAATCAATTCCTTCCTGTATAGTTTTCCAGTTAGCCACCTTCAACCTATTATTTACTGCACCTTGTTGTATTCCTAATTCTTCGGCCATTTTGGTTTGTGTGTAGCCATTTATGGCCAAAAAGATCACTTCAGCCTGGCCGGTTGTCCATTGGTTTATAATGATATTAACAAATGTAAGGATTATCGCAATTTGTTCATTAATGCGCTCATTGGCAGTATTGATTCTCAATATTTCATTATTCGCCATTTTATCAAAGTTTCTTCCTGATAGGTGGAAAGCCTCTCCATCAGAATCTAATACGGATTTGCCGTTATAAGCAATGCTTCCTATTCCGATAGAAACCCGTGAACCTAAGCCGATTTTGTTTTTGTTGTCAGAATGCTTCTTAAACCAGCAGATCAGTTGAATGCCTTTCTTTACAGCGTCTCCGGTATCCCCGATCATTAGCTGGTAGCTATCGCCCCGGAATACTTCAGCAAGGTTGGGTTGCTTAACCCAGGATTTTATCAAGACTTCTGTCTTATTAATAAGATTTAGCCTGTCTTTATCCTTTAAACTGGTAAAGTTGATGATATCACCCGTTAAAACTGCACATTTTTCCATGAGTTCATTTTATCAAGTATTTACTTAATAATATAAATATATTAATCATTTACTTGATAATTGAAAATTATTAATCATTTACTTGATAATTACAAATTATCAATCATTTACTTGATAATTGCAATTATTAATCATTTACTTGATAATTGCAAATTATTAACCATTTACTTGATAATAAATATATAAAAGACGCTGAATTACATTACTACCGAACGAGAGGTGAATTCGGTTTTTAAGGCAAAAATAAACCACCGAATCATGTTCGGTGGTTATATTGATAGTTTATTAGCCTATTCAGCAGCGGCTTGTCCATTAATAAAACTTTCGGCAACATTTGTCAGTGCAATATCAGTGGCCTTTTCATTTTCAAGCGTTTGAGATAACAACCTTTCCACATCTGCATGTCCCATATTTTGTGCAAAAACCCTAAGGGTACCGTAAGTAGCTATCTCATAGTGCTCTACCTTTTGGGCCGCTAAGATCAGACCAGCATCCCGGGTTAAAGTTCCGGCACTGGTATCTTCAATAATACCGCTGGCTTCTTCCAGCAAACCTGCCATTGCATCACATTTTTTAGCTACCACTTTTTCTCCAAGTAATTCAAATACCTTTTCCAGCGTATCAACGTGTGTCTGCGTTTCCTGTGTATGTTTATCAAACGCGGCTGCCAGTTCCGGGCTTGTTGCAGCCTTTTTCATTTTTGGTAAAGCCTTTACCAGGTGTTTTTCTGCCCAGTATATGTCTTTCAGTTCGTCTACAAAAAATTCATGAAATTCTGAATTTTCCATTTTCCCGTTTTTTGTTGTCGCGGTTTTATTTCCGCTTTTTGTTAAAGTTGCCATAGGTATTTGATTTATAATTTATAAGATGTACACTAATAACCCTGACTAAAAATAAAAGTTTTACTAATTCTGTCAATTATTTATTAATTAGTAAATTATTAAGTAATAAATTAAATAAATCATGAAAACACTAGCCAATATTGCTTTTTAGTAAACAAAATTTATGGCGGACAGGTTTACGATCCATGAGACGGATTCTTTCAAACGCCTGCGCCCGGACAGCGGCAAAGTGGTTGAACTAGATGGGCAAAAAGTCGCCGCTTATCGGGATGCTGCCCGCTGCCTTCATACGTTAAACCCGGTTTGTACCCATGCAAAATGTATTGTTAACTGGAACCAGGAAGAAAAAAGCTGGAATTGCCCCTGTCATGGCGCCAGGTATGATATAGCAGGCAAGGTGCTTAATGGCCCTGCGGATAAAGACTTGCAAAAAATTTATCAGGATGAGTAATAATAACTAACCCAATCTCTTTTCTAACACGTTAGCTTTATCATTTTTTGGAATTGAATAAGTAAAAACCAGTTGCAATCCCTGCCAAAAGACCTGCTATTATATATTTGCGATGTGCCTTTGGTTTGCCAGGCGAACCAAAGCCCCCATTAGCGCTCATACCGTAATTAACAGTATTAAAAAGATTCCCGTTTGTGGATGCCATTGGCTCTGCAGCATTAAAGTAACGACGCATTACAGCACCTGTTATTTTTGTAGTTAACTCAGGGAGTATAGCGTGTGATAGTTTCAGCAATAAAGATGCACTGCCAACATAAGTGTTTGCCTTTGGATTCAAAGCCACCTTTACCATGGCCTGTGCCACCCTTTTAGGATCGTAAACGGGCGGAGCGGGTTTTAATGTCCTTTCCGTATAGTTTGCCGCATGCAGTATACCCGGCGTATCCAAAAAGGCAGGAAACAGGTCGCAAACATAAATATCCGGCCATGCGGTCAGTTCGGCTTTGATAGCTTCAGAAAAACCACGCAAGCCAAATTTACTGGCCGTATAACCCGCGCCATAAGGTACAGGTAAAAAACCACCTATTGATATGTTATTGATCAGGATACCGTTTTGCTGTTTTTTAAAAATGGGCATAACCGCGTGTGTACCATTCATATAACCTAACAAATTGGTCTCGATCACTTGTGCGTGTACCTCCATTGGTGTTTTGTCAAAGTCGCCGGCTGCAAGCACACCCGCGTTATTGATCCATACATCAATTTGACCTTGCCAATCCTCTGCGGCATTAGCCAAATTGATCATAGCTTTGGGGTCGGTTACATCGGTAACAACAACCAGCGCATCTGAACCTAGTACACCGCACTCGCCAGCCAGTTCATCTAAGGCAACTTCATTTCGCGCTGCCAGCACCAGAGCCACACCATATGGGGCAAACTCCAGGGCTGCTGCCCGCCCCACACCGCTGGATGCCCCCGTTATCACAATCGTTTTTCCCGTTAATAAGTTTTTCTTCATAGTTTAATAACCTATTTACACAGCTTGTGTTTGCATAACATAAAAAGAAGCCGCCCTTAAAAGTTCATTGAAATACATAACCGCCGCTTAAGATTCATGTGATATGAATAGACCAAAATTCTTTTCCTTATCTTCTCTAATTCAGAAAACCCATAAATATTAAACAAAAATGAATAATTTCGGATCCATCCCGGTATAGTCAACAGACCTATCAAACCAGACAAATGGAAGCGAAAGAATTATTAAAACAGCATATTGCCAAAACAGCCACACTGACTGATGAGCAGTTTGATTATTTTTTTTCGCATTTCAAGCCACGATCTTACAAAAAAGGGCAGGTAGTGATTGGCAAGGGTGAGAAGGTGGACCACGAATACTTTGTGATTTCTGGCTGTTTAAAGGCCTTTTTCATCAACGACGAGATCAAAATGTACATCCTTCAATTTGCTATGCCCACCTGGTGGACCTCTGATTACGGCGCTTTATACAATCAAACCAGGGCCACCATTAATATAGATTGTATCACAGACGCAGAGGTACTTTGCCTTTCCAATCATGACCGCGAAAAAATATGCGGCGAACTGCACCAGGCCGAACACTTTTTTCGGTGGCGCACCAACAAAGGCTACCTGGCTTCGCAAAAAAGGCTTCTGTCGTTTATGAATAATGATACCAAAGCCCGTTATGAAGAACTCCTGTCATTATATCCTCAGCTGTATAACCTGGTTCCCAAACACCTTATAGCCGCCTACCTCGGTGTTTCGAGAGAAACGCTCAGCAGGCTTTATAATGCCCATAAATAACTCCGATGCGAATGTGATGTACATCACGTAGGCACCTGAAATTTCCTGCCGTCCTTTGTGCTATCAAATCATTAGCGATTGATAATATAAAGAAATGGAAACTAAAAATTTTGAAATTGTAAGCGCACAAAGCAACATAGATTGGACCGGCAAAAAGGTAACCGGCGCACATAATGGTACTATCGCCCTTAAAGAAGGTACACTGACACTGCATAACGGTCAGCTCAGCGGCGGGAATTTTGTTATTGACACAACCTCCATAAAAATACTGGATATTACTGATCCGGATACCAACGCCCAATTTGCAGGTCACCTGTTTTCTGCAGATTTTTTCGCGACAGATCAGTTTCCGGCAGCCTCATTTGAGATTACCCGCATAAACCAGGTAAAGGACGGCGATCATTTGATTACTGGCAACCTGACCATCAAAGGTATTACACACCCGTTAAGTTTTCCGGCCGATGTACAGGTATCTCCTGATCAAATAACCGCATCGGGCAAGATCATTGTTGACCGTACCAAATATGATATGAAGTTCCGTTCAGGTAACTTTTTTACTAACCTGGGCGATACACTCATCTACAATGAATTTGAACTTGACGTTCAATTAACCGCATCAGCTACCCTTTAAATTTAAAGTCATGCCATACGTAAAAATAGAGGTAACCCGCGAAGGTGTTACCCGCGAACAAAAACAAACCCTGATTGCAGGAGTAACCAAGCTGATCACTGAAGTATTGGATAAAGACCCAAAACTCACCCACGTGGTAATACAGGAAATTGAACTGGATGACTGGGGCTATGCAGGCGAACAGGTATCGGTGCTCCGCGAAAAGGGGATAACAGCTAAAAGGCAACTTTAATAACAAATTTTTAAAAAAGATCATGAAAACACAAACCATTATAGTTACCGGCGCATCAACAGGTATTGGCAAGGCAATCGCCGGTTTATTTTTACAACACGGCCATCACGTAGTCATTAACTCGGCCAATGAAGATAATTTAAAGGCAACCTTTAAAGAACTGGGTCATCACGACCAGTTGGCCATGGTTACCGGCGACATCAGCAGCCCGGCCACGGGCCGGGAATTGGTTAATACGGCCGTAACACGGTTTGGCGCTGTAGATGTATTGATAAACAATGCAGGTATATTTGAACCCAAACCTTTTTTAGATGTTGATGAAGCCCACCTCGACCGCTTTTTAAACATCAACCTAAAAGGTACTTATTTCACCAGCCAGGCAGCTATTAAACAGATGCTGAAACAGGGCGAAGGTTCGATCATTAACATAGGCACGGTATTGGTTGATCATGCCATTGGTGGTTTTCCAGCTACCGCGCCTATTTCAAGCAAAGGCGGCATTCACGCTTTAACCAGACAGCTGGCTACCGAGTTTAGTAAAAACAATATTCGTGTAAACGCCATAGCACCGGGAGTTATCAGGAGCCCATTGCAGGCTAAAACCGGTGTCAGTGATGCCAACAGTCTTGCCGGTCTTCATTTACTTAACCGCATTGGCGAAACGCAGGATGTAGCCGAGTTGGCCCTTTACCTGGCAAGCAGTAATTTTGTGACCGGTGAGATAATCAATTTAGATGGCGGT
>Ga0193717_1000411_pt1 | contig 29721 bp, 21 predicted proteins | sample U2c2metaG_FD_145900 | JGI IMG/M metagenome (GOLD analysis project Ga0193717, IMG submission 145900) | Soil microbial communities from a riparian zone of the East river system, Colorado, United States - U2c2 | ecosystem: Environmental > Terrestrial > Soil > Riparian zone | place: USA: East River...
GGTGGACACTACCTGGCTCATGACGCATCGCAGGATCTTGCTTGAGCTCGCTAAACAGCTGGCCGCCGCTCCTTACTTGGCAAAGCTGCACATCGAAGGACTGGGGCGTTCGGCTCGCTTCTTTCAACGCCGAGGTGCAAAGTTGCTTAGTCGGATTGGCGCGCAGCAGGGACAAGCGCTCCCTTTGGGAACTCCTCCTCCACTCAGACAGGACCGCGTCGTCAGAACCCGTCTGCCAGAGGCAACGCTATCGGTATATGACTGGAATCGCCTCGAGGAGGCGGCCAACGAACGTGGGGTGTTCGACGAGCCTGCACCTTAGGGTGACTTGAATCTTCCCGACAAAAGGGGCCGAGCTTCTGGAGTTCTAGGGTACGTGGGACTTTACGATAGAATGCAGGCTCAGCGTGCGCAAAGTTAAGGGATGAACCATGCGGGGATTGTCGCTTTCTCTCTTGCCTCAGCTAGAGATCATGGAGGGTGCCGCGCAGGCGGAATTGACCTTGATACAGAAGGACATCCAAGCAGCGGAGCGGGCGGTTCAGTTGGCCTCGATCCTACCGCCAATCGAAAGCTTGAGTGACCTGCGCGCCCGGCACACCGCCCTGGCTGAAGGCGCTATGCGGCTGGCCGAGGCCGATGCCAACGCGCTGCGTGCTAAGGGAGGTCTGCGCACATGGTTACCTTTCGGGTCATCTCATCCTTTCACCGTCGAGCGAAGGGCCCTTAAAGACCTTGCGGCGCGGCGCGACGAGGCGTCGCAACTTGTTCAAGGGCAAGCTTGGCGAGCCCAAGTCCAAACATCGGTTCAGGCCAGGGAAATGGCCGAAGCTCACTTGGAAAAATGCAAAGCCCATCTCCTGAGCTTGCGCCAGAGCCAGGACGCGGTGAGCCGTGTTAACGCCGGTCTGGCAAGGATCAAGCAGGCGCTGGAAGGAAAACGATGGGTGCACCCGAACGCCACCCAAGCCCTGCGGCACATTCGGCCTAATGATCGCGCACCCTCGCCCTCGGCGCTGAAGGCGCTCGAAGACGTGGTGTGCCAGAAGGCAACGAATTACACGGCGCTGCTCGGCTTTGGCGAAGAGCACTACGACCGTGCGCTCGACGACTACGCCGGCGCGCGTGCGACGGGCGGCTACCCCAGCATCACCCGCCCCAGTCTTGATTTGGCGGTACCCCACCTCACACGCTTTCCCAAAGGGCAACGACCACGAGCCGAGCGATGGCAACTCTACCAATACTGGTGCACGGATCCGAATCGCCTTAAAAATCCTTTTGAATGGCTTCCCTATTGGGCCGGACACATGGCCAACCAGGAGTTTGTCCGGTCTCCCATGCCCGCGCACGAAGACCTCCTGACAGGACGGTTCCTAGAGCTCTTACAGCAAGGCGTGACGGCCGTCTTCGGCAGCGAGCAGAAGCACTTCGGTCTGCCGCCCAGCGAGGTTCATCTTGGAACCCTGCAACTAGCCAGCCTGAGCGCCGAACAAGCTATTGGCGCAGACCTCGGGATTATTGTCGATATCGACATTGGACCGTACCAGGTTCGGAAGATGGCCCTGCTGCAGATCAAACGCGTGCGAGGCATGACGGTCGATGTAGGCAGTAGTTCCCAGCAATTGACGAATCTGTGCGCCGTCAGCGGACTGGGCTATTACGTATTCCTGCATGAGGCGTCGATGGATATTGCCGAGACCTTCTTGATGCCCCAGCCGTCGGTGAGCGTGGCATCCGCCAGCGCAATCGCGACTGCCTTGGGGATTGGCGAACGAACGACGGATCAGGATTACCTCCCAATTTCCATCTACAACCAATCCACGATCGACTGGCCGACATTTTTCGCTTTTGGATTGTGCAACGAAACCAGTGGCGTCGGCCACGGTTTCACCAATGTCGACGTCATGCTCGATCTCGTCACCGTTGATGGCTCTCAGATACTTCCGAGATATCTGATGGTCGTGTCGGTAGGCGGCGATGGCCCCAGGATGCTGACCAAGCTCAGGGCACAAATGCCATACATCAACCGGCTTCGGGAGCGCACTCATCTCAAAGACGATCCTGCGCAAACTCGAACCCCCCGCGGTCACGACCATTCGCCGGGCCACAGCCGATAGCCTGTTAACACCTATAACCCGCGCGATTAGAATTGGATGTACGCCGCACCGAGGGGACCATATGCCTCAGTGTCGACGTGGAGGCAATTGATAGACGGGGGAAACGTCGAAAAGGCAAGGATATAAGAGCGAAGGACTGGCGCGCTCATGGTGAGCTCCTGGAAGGCCTGTCGCGGTACGCGCGCCATTATTAGCGGCGTGTAGGGCTGTGATACGGAGGTCAGTCCTGCGCGGACGGCAGAAACCAGGGGCGGAGAGCCTTCGCGTTCCTGAGGACGATGGCGTGCTCCGGCGGCTTCGGGGCGACGGCATCCAGGCCGTACCGGCGCACGAAATAACCGACCAGGCATCGCCTTAGGCGCACGGGCCAGACCAGTCCCCCCTTGATTGATCGCATACCGTACTCACGGGCGATAACTTTCTGTTGATGGGGGTTAAGTGCCGGATGCGGCACCACTTCCAGGGTCACCATGGCCTGCCAATCCGTATCCTTCGAGGCCAGCGCGGGCGGGGCTTCCAGAACCGGCGTCGGACCCTCCATGCGCTGGAGCACGAAATGCCGAAACTCATTGCTCTGGCCGTCCCAGGCGCGGGCGTACCAGCGCGTTCCTGTATGCACGAGCGCATGCGGCCAGATCGTGCGCCGGCTGGGCTTGTCCGAGCGCAATGAGTGATACACGAGTTCGACACCTTGCTCGCGCCGTATCGCGTGAATGATCTGCTGCAGCACGAGACGCGTGATGCCATGCGCTGGCGAGGGCAGCGCCACCGAGGGCACGGCGCTACCGCCGCTTAAGAGGGGCAGAACCGCGGCGGAACCGCTTTCGGCGTAGGCGAGCTGCAACCCCAGGTATTCCGTCGGATCGTCCGAGGCATAGCGCGGGACAAAGCGAGGACCCGGTACGTAGGTGCGCAGGCGCGGATCGAACACAAGGCTTCGCGGATACGAAGTCTCGTAGTCGCGCAGGTCCTTGGTCACATGATTCGCTGCCACACCGAAGACATCGCTTACGCGAGCCCGCTGGATCGAACCCTCCCAAAGAAGCGTCGCTTCCATGAAGCGAAAACGCTCGCGCTGTGCAAACGGACGCTCGATCGTCGCGACCTGGCTCATGGCTACGTCTTTTCCGTAGTACACATTATTTGTTTAGTGTACATCTATCATGTACTATGACAAGTGGGTGTCATGAGGCACCATTCCTTTTAAGGCTCGGACGGAACGCTTAATGACGGATGCGCGCCTCGACCGCTGGCTGAGCGCTTTGGGTTACGACCCGGCATCCCCGTCGCTGCATTACGCCAATCCCGCGCTGCCAGCTCGTCATCCCTACGCACCGGAACTGCGCGACCTTTTGCATCCGAAGGGTGAGATTCGTGCCGAGGCCGTGTTCGACGTCGAGGGCGTGCCCACGGTTGGGTTTTTCGTCGACGACGATGGTTCGTTGCTGACCGACACAGACCGTATGGACGCGCTGCGTGAGCGCATCTGGAATCAAGGACTCGTCTCGGTCCTGCTGGTGGTGACCGCCGACCGCGCCGTGCCGGTGCCCGTCGCGCCGCGCCAATCCCCCGGTGCGGCACTGACCCTGAGCAAAGCACGGGCCGACGGCCCACTTTCCCAGGCGGACATCCAATCGGGTGATATCCGTGCGCGCTACGACACATGGTTCAACTTGGAAGACCGAGTCGACCGCCGTCTGGTGGCGAACCTTCGCGCGACGGTGTCTGCACTCACCTATCTGAAGGTCGGTGCGAAAAGTCGCTTTCGCCGCGAGGACGCCCAGTATCTGGTCGGCCAAGTGCTTTTCGTCTCGTATCTGGAACATCGCGGCATTGTCGGTAACCGCTATCGGAGCGATCGCAAGGTCGGGTCGCTGAAATTGCTCGTCGATCGACATGATCGCGCCGGACTCGAACGCTTGCTCGATCAGCTCAAGGCCGACTTCAATGGTGACTTCCTCGATCGTAGCGCAGGCCTAACGTCGCTCTGGCATGAACTGCCCGACGCGGGCTTCAACGTCGTCGCCGACTTGCTTGGCGCGACGGATATCGAGAAGCGGCAGCCGAGTTTCTTCCCCTACAACTTCCGTTACATCCCAGTAGAGCTTCTCTCCGGCATCTATGAATCCTTCCTTGGCAGGGAAGCGAAGAAGGACTTAGCGGCCTACTACACGCCGCGACACCTGGCCAACCTGGTGGTCGACCAGGCCCTTGCCGCCTCGCCGGACATCTTGGCCGAGAAAATCTACGACGGCGCTTGCGGCTCAGGCATCCTGCTGACGACGGCGTTCCGCCGCCTGCTCGGTGAAGCGGAGGCGCGCGGCGGGCAGCTGTCCCTGGTTCAGCGCATCACCTTGCTGAAAGCGCACATCTTTGGCAGCGATATCAGCGAGGCCGCTTGCCGGGTCACGGCCTTCAGTCTGTACCTCTCTCTACTCGAGCGACTGGAGCCCTCGGATGTGGCGGCTTTGTGCGACGACGCGCAGGTCAAGCTGCCGCCGCTCCGTGGGGCCAACCTGATGGCCGGCCCGGTGCAGGGTAACTACTTCTCACCCGATAATCCGCTGACCCAGCGCAGGGACTACACCCTATTGCTCAGCAATCCGCCATGGATGGAAACGGACGATGCGAAGGATGAGGTACTCGAGGCGTGGGCGCACCGGTCGGAGGCACCACGCGTCTTGAAGCAGATCGCCGCCGACTTCGCCTGGCAGGCCAGCCTGATCATGGCGCCGGAGGCGCGGTTGTGTTTCATCGTGCCGATGAGCTTGCTGCTCAAGCCCACCAGTCAGCCCTTTCTGCGGGCCTGGCTGGAGCGCGTGGCCTGGCATCGGGTAATCAATTTTGGCGATCTTAAAGAACTCTTGTTCGACGATGCTCGGCTGGCCTGTGCGGTCGTCCTAGCCGAGCGCCGCGTGAAACCCAATGTTGACGCCGACGACGTGTCGGCCATCGGTCGTGACGAGACATTCGACTATTGGGCGCCGAAGGCCGATCTCAGTCTGGCCTTTGGTCGTCTGGCCCTGCATGGCGTCGATCGCCACGAAGTGCAGACGCAGGCGATTGCGCGAAACAATCAGGAACTAGTTACCCGGATGTGGGGCGACGGCTTTGACCTTGCCTTATGGGCGCGACTGCGCTTGCGTGGCACCTTCGGGCATTTGCTGAATGGCCCGGCGCGCCGCTGGACCAAGCAAAAGGGCTTCCACCGTCACGACAGTAGCGTGCCCCATAAGGACTGGGTATCGACCGCGCCGCTCACCGCGATGCCGTTCCTGAAGCCCGCAATGCTCTACGACGCCCTGGTACTCGACCCGGACAAGGCCGGCGTGACGTTTCCCGCCGAGGAGATGCAGAGCGTGCCTCGATTGGCCGATGCCCAGATGACGGCCTTCCAGGGCCCGCGCATCCTGTTCCCGGACGGCTCCGCGCCGGACCGGTCCATTCGCGCTACGTTCGTCGCCAGCCCGGCCTCGTTCATGAGCAGCATCGGGGTAATCGGGGGACCTGCGGCTGATGAAGATCTGTTGCGCTTCGCAGCCGTCTACCTGCGCTCGGACCTCGTGCGCTATTTTCTGGTGACCCAGCTGTACCAGTTGCTGGGCGACCGCGATCGCGTTTCACTGTCGGACATTGCGGGCTTCCCGTTCTACCCACCGGAGCGCCATCCGGATCCCGACGTCGCGCGCGCCATCGTACGCGAGGTAGGCAATATGACGCGGGAGCTGGAGCGTGTCCACCCGTTGACGAGCGTCACAGCGACGGCACAGCTTCGCCCCACGATGGAAGTACTCGTTCAGCGCTATTTCGGTCTGACAAAGGCCGAGCGCGGTCTGGTCACCGAGACCGTGAAATCGATCCTCCCGATGGTCCGGCCTTATGGTCTGCGCCGTGTGTTCGAGTTAGCCCGCGCCCGCGTGAGCGACGCCGCCGCCCAGCGCTACGCACGGGCATTGCGCGACGAACTACTGGCGTGGCGCGACGCGCGCGGTGGAGAGGGCACCTTCCACATCAAGGTGATGCTGACGGGCCTAGAGCGCGCCGGACCCTTCGGCATCGTCCGTGTCGAAGTGACCAGCGCGGCCAAGAGCGAGATCGAAGAAGAACGGACAGATCGCGCGGTCAACGCGACGCTGACGCGGCTACGCCAGGCTGGCTTGCTGCCCCTGCAGGCCGGCGAGCGCATCTACTTCTCGCCCGATGCGGTCATTCAGGCCGGCAACGTGGTCTATCTCATCAAACCGCAGGCACCGCGCCTGTGGCTCTGCCGGCAAGCGCGTCGTGACGCGCAACAAATCGTCCTGGCGACGATACGGAATCCGCCCCAAAACGGCAAAGCCTCATGATGGTGGGCGATCGCACCGGATGGCATAAGGCGTTCAAGGCGGGCGACGCCGCGCAATGTGTCGCGGTCATGCATCGGGCCTGGACCGAGTTGGTGGCCGCCAGTCCCGAGACCTTCCGCCCCGGTGAGAAGGAGCATCACTTGACCGAATTGCTCTGTCAGTACCTGGCCGATACCCGTGCCAGCACCCGCTTGACGGGGCTGTGGTCCTACGAAAATCATCAGGGTCGCCTGGATCGGAAGAACCCCAAGGGCATGGTGGTGACGCAGCGTAAGCGGACCGATATTCGCTACTTCTCCAATCGCGAAGACCCCGCGCTCAACCTCATTTTCGAGTTTAAGAAGCTTGATCATCGTAAGACCGCCCGCGATGGTTACATCAGCGAGGGGATGCTTCGCTTCATCACCGGGGAATACAGCATCGGCCAACCGCTAGCTCTGATGGTGGGCATCCTCACCATCCATCGGAACGATACGTTGCCGGCGTTGCACCAATGGCTCGACAGCCCGGACGCCAAGAGCCTACTGTTCATGGAAACCTTGAAGACGGGGCAGCGCCGGGTCCCGTCCGCGTTCTTCGAGCAAGCCGCATTCGATACCGAGCACCTTCGGCCGTGCGACAAGGCGCCCTCTCACGGGACCATCGTCATCTCGCACCTATTCCTGGATTTCCCTGATCTCCCGCGCACCGCCAAGTCTCGTTCGCGACGACAGACTACCAGCGATGCTCTGGAGGGTTAGGGCGCATGCCCTCGAGGTAGGTGACACGACCATTCCGTGACGAAGCCATTTCATGCTTGTCGGCCCGCTAAACGAACGCCCTCACCGCCGTCAGCCACTTCCTTATAAGGTGGGGCGGAATGTCCACTGGACGTGCCGCATCACATCGCGGTGATGCCTTGCGGATCGCGAGCGGGGGGCTTGTCGCACACCCATCGCCGCGCGCCTATGTGGTTTGAAAACAGACGCTCGGGTTGGTGAAATCCGCTATCTTTGAGCCTCGATCAAACAGTAAGCTCAAGTGGCTGAGGGGAGGCCAGGGTGGGCAGGCTCAAAACGACCGCTCTATACGTGTTGCTTGCCGCAGTCATAGTGGCCTCGGACGCGGCGTTGTATTCTCGGTTTCATTCTAGCGCCACTCCCATTCCGTCGTACGCTCTCAAACCAATCGCGCCTAAAGCACCAGCGGTTCCGCGCCTTCCCGCAGCCGCGCCGTGGTTTTCTTCTGGCTCGAAACTCCCGCCCGGTTACAAGTGCGCGGGTGGGGGCGGTCTGGTTTACAGGGTGGATAACACAGGCAAGACCACAACCATCGAGCCGTTGCGAATAGGTGGGCAGTTGGTCCACTGCGGGGGAGGGTTCGTGTACAAGGCTGGGGAGCCGCTACCGGTCAAAGCCCGCATGCTCCATTGATTCAATCGGCGTCCTACGGTCGGCAGTGGAGATTTAGACCATCGGCAGCGAGAGCGTCGCGGATCAGCGGCAGGAACTTCGAACTGTTAGGCCGCTGTGTATTCCTTTCTAGCAATCTCGGTACGTCATGGCGAGTTTGATCGCCTTCCATCTCACACGATGGTATTTGCGATCATGTTGTCCAATAGATCTTTTCGCACCAACGGCTTGCCTTGGTAAATGACGGTACCAAAGGTGTCATCAATGAGACGCTCCTTGCCCAAACCCAAGTGGACATGTATGCCGCGTTCCTGAGCGCGATTAGCTGTCCACAGCACAGCAGGCGTTGAAGCCCACAAGGCAAATTGGTGGCCGGGGTACTCATCGATATTGAGAACCTTTTCGACATCAACATACTGAGCTGCCTTGCTGAACTGATCGTGCAGGGGTTTCAGTGGGGTTGATGCTATGGCGGTTTTGCTCCACGTGTTGTCACGCCCGCAGTTGCCACACAGGTGCTTGGTATGTGCGGTACGCGCGAAATCACCCAAGTCCAGATGAGGATAGCCACAATCTCTACAACTAATGCAGCCCATCTCAAGTCCAGTCTCAAGGGCAATCACAAACTCCAAGGCGGCGGGAGGGGTAATGTGGACTCTGGTTATCTCATTATTTCCGAATAGATCGCCGGAGGGGTTGTAATGCAACGACAGCGCCTGAAAGTCCCGGTCAACAACCTTAGCGCCATCCGGTTCAGCACGAACATGCACATGTATCCGGGGGCGACGTGGTGCCGTGAGGCCCTTGCTCGTCAAAGCCGGAGGTAGCGAGCACCAAATGCCCAGTTCCGCATGGTCTTCTATTTGAAAATGCGGCGGGTTGATGACATATGACATCGGCTGCCGGTGGTTTGAACAACGCACCGTCCCGCTGTCTCGGGCGGCAGCAATGTCACCCTTCGTTCCCCAATGCTTCTGATGCGTTCTGCACCACCAACGCTTAGCCCCATTGCGCATTTTCCCTGCTTCAACGATATCGCATACCAAAATGGCGTCGTCACCTTGCTGGCCAGGAAACGAGCCAAGTAGGTCGTCGCTAAAGACGGCAATGTTCCCCAAGGTACGCCCGTACGACCAGCATATGGCTTCACGGAGTTCATGATCGGAGTTTTGGCCAGGCTTAACAGGCTGCTCATATCCTAAGAACTGCCGGTTAATTTTGCTTGCAGGGCTTGATTTGATGTCCCAATCGTAGGCCCACATTTCAATCCTGCCGCTTTTATCGGCGATTCGCTCAACTTCCATCTCACCCTCTCCATGGAACGTATCTTTGAGTCTGGCCTGAACCATTTCAGCGAAATTCCTTAGGCTTAGACAGGAGAAAAATCATAGTCCTTAGCGACCAACACCACGGCATTGCCGTAGCAGACAAACATGCTTGCGGCCTTGGCCTGTTTGGACAGCTCCTCCATGAAGGCGTCCTTCATCCGCTCGCGCCCGGCCAGGACGTAAAATTTTTTCCATGGAATCGTGGCAGCGTCCTTACCTGAGCGATTGAGGAGCTCGCGTAAATCAATCACTACGCCATCTATCGACTTGGCCATCTTTAACCACCTATCAGCTTGGGTTGCGTAGGGAGATCCTATGACACTGTAACCTATTTCTAAGAACATTGTAAGGATCAGATAAGGATCCTTTGGCTAAACGATCACGAGCCCGCGCGTTGGTCAGCACCGAGCACCTACCATCCTTTTCGGCACAGCTCATAAGCTCATTTTTTCTAGGCCACAAGGATGCGTACGCAAGGCCGATACCGGATATCAAACTCATGCCGCGGGACTTCAATGTTCGCCCGCGCTGCTTTGATTTCTGGACCAAGTCGGTTAGATATAGAACGCTGCGTCGCATCAGGGTTCTACAACGGAACAAATGCCGGGCTGCGCGGCGCCGTTGCATTGCAGTAGGGCGAAAACCTCGCGGTTCTCAAAAGCAAGATGAGTTCAAGCGCCAACCGGCCGAGTCAACGGCGACCGCGGCCGCAAGAACTTGCGGCGTAGGAGTTTTCCTACAACTTCGCCGTGATTGTCCTCTACCTAAATCCTATTGCGTTCAGTAGCGGTCCTACGTTAGCGTCCGTTTCGGGGACAACCACAAGACCTGCGATTTGCATCCACGTATCTGAGTTGGAAGGGACTCGTACGCCCGTTAGGCGACGTTTTCCTGCGACATTGCGGCACTCGCCAGATAGCGTTCGTACGCCGAATTCGAGAAACATTCTTCTGGCTCAAAGAGGGAACTTATGCGCCGCTATCTTCTGCCACTCCTTGCAATGGGGCTCGTTGCATCAGCGGCAAATTGCTTTGCACAGGCGACGCCCGTTGGTCGCGACGCTGGTGTACTAGTGCAGCCCGGGGACCGGCCTGCAGTTTTAGGTAATGATCTATTTGGAGAGTCCGTGACCCTCTACACTGGGGAAACGGAGTTTAAGAACATCGATGTAAGTATTCCAGGCAACAATGCGTTACCAGTTGAAGTAGGTCGGCGATACGTCGTGCATGATGAAGGGCACAACCTCTCATTGTTCGCACCACGAGTTTTTGGTGACTGGGACATAGAGATCCCACACCTACACGGTGTATTTGCCGAAATGGGAACCGCAAGCGGCTGGACGGTTAGCACAAGCGGCGCACCCAACAATCGATGCTCCGTAGATCCCAGCAACTACCTGCTCGGGACGCCGCCAATTGCCAATGGTACGCCTGCGTACCCCTTCTCGTCGGCGGAGTACTGGTTCGGTAACAGCCTCTACATCCCTGGAGAAGGGGATAAGAAGCTTATGGTTATCGACCCGGCCAACGGAAATCGGCCGACAGACGGTAACAGCACATATTGGGTCACACCTGACCAATACACGGTCTCGTGTTTGCCAAGCACGGCGAATGGAGTTCCTGGTGAGGCATTTCTCGTTCACGGTCCGGATGGAATCAAGTACACCTTCAACTGGTTCGTAAAGCGAACGTATACCGCTCTGAGCAAGCCCTATTCTGTCTGCACGGGGGGATGCAACTCAACGCTCAATCGTAATGAAGAATGGATTCTTCCTACTCACATAGAAGATCGCTTCGGAAACTACGTCAATTACTCATATGACGCTGCGAACCCTTGGCATCTAACGACGATTACGTCAAGTGATGGGCGAACCATAGGTCTCGCGTACGACACATCGGGGAGAGTAAGCACGGTAACCGCTGGCGGAAAGCAGTGGACATACGGCTATGGTGCTCAGAACGCGCTGTCGACGGTCACGCTGCCGGATTTGGCTCATTCGTGGACTTACGATTTCACGACGCTTCACAACGCCATAAGTGGGTACTCGCTTCACTCTGACTGCGCGGATCCACCGTCGTTTGCCTCGGCATCTCCAACAGCCGTCGTACACCATCCCTCGGGCGCGGTAGGTACATTCACATTCACCGGGCGTAGACACGGACGATCGAACGTCCCAATGATTTGCAGTTACTTGGTAGGCGGCGATTCCTACGCGACTGAATTTAATGTCATAGACGCGGTGTCGTTGGACAAGAAGCAGGTCGATGGCGCTGGTCTGTCGTCGTCTCAAATATGGAGCTATGACTACGGCCCAGCAAACGCGAGCTGGAAGGCGACCTGTGATGCCACCGGCTGCCCAGTCACCCGGACGATCAAAGTAACAAACCCAGACGGAAGCTGGGAGAGCCACATCGTTAGCAATCAGTACAACGTTAACGAAGGCATGGACCTTGAAGTCGACGTAGGCGACACGTCCGGCACCAAGCGCAGCCAGGTAGTCACTTACCAAAGTCCGACGGGACAACCATATCCGGCGACAATCGGAAAATCGCCCTGTAATCGCTGCGATAAGGAGGGGCAGGCATTCGCGCCTGTATCAACCGTTACACTGACGCAAGACCAGACCACGTTTCAGTGGGTGGTGCAATCATTCGATGCTATGGCACGCCCGCTATCGGTAGTGAAATCAAACTCCGCGAGTTTCACGCGGACCGACGCAACGAGTTACGTAGATAACAAGAACTTATGGCTAATCGGCCAAGTTGCCTCTACTACAGTTAACGGAACTGAGACAGACCGTGTTGACTACAGCACGGCGACCGGAGCTCCCCTCGATCGATATGCCTATGGAAAGTTGCGTCAATCGTTTACGTACAACGCTGACGGCACGCTCGCAACGATGTCTGATGGCCTTCACTCCACCACCTATGGAACAGCATGGAAGGGAGGAAAGCCGCTCAGCGTGACTTACCCGGATGGAGGACATACAACATCCGCAGTTGATGATCTGGGCCGCCTATCCAGCGCGACCGACCCGGATTCTTACACCGTCTCCCTGTCGTATGACGACCTGGGCAACCTAAGCCGCGTGATATACCCCGCATCCGCTCAGGCCTGGGCGGATGACCTAAGTACTTCTTCGTTCTCCGTTGCAGCCGAACGGGGGATTCCGGCTAACCACTGGGTACGAACCGAAAGTCGCGGTCAAAGCCGCACTGTTTCCTACCTCGACGTTCACATGCGCCCCATTCTCGTTGATAAATTCGTCGTCGGATCCAGTTCACCGTCGTCTACGGTGCGCATCGACTACGATTGGGCAGGACGAGTTATTTTTCAATCTGACCCCAGAGCGGGTTTCCCGGCGTGGAACGATGCAACACTCGCATCGGCTGGATCGTCCATTCAATACGACGTACTAGGCCGAGTGACGCGTCAGGCTCGCACGACGGCCGAGCCGGGAATTGCACAGGTAACAACGAACGAATACCTGTCGAACTTGGTGGAGCGCTCCACAGATCCTAACGGTGCCGTCACCACTACGACTTACCAAGCGTTCGACGAGCCTGATGATCGGAAAGCTAAGTCGGTTTCGGCACCAGACGGCGTTGTACATGAGATCACCTTAGACACCTGGGGTTTCGCGCACGACATCCATCAGTACGGTTCCTATAACGGAGCCAATGCCGATGTGACGCGTCACCTCTACTACGACTCGAACTATCAGGTTTGCCGGTCGGTCGACCCAGAATCGGGAAGCACGTTCTACGGCTACGATGCGGCTGGAAACGTTGCCTGGCTGGCTCGGGGTGGATCGCCCGGAACCGGGTGCTTATCAAGTGAGCCAGCAGGCGCAACTGATTACACCTATGACGGGATGAATCGACTCCACCAAGTCGCGGCGCCGCCAGGCACGCAGTCGTCGACCTACCTATATTCGCCTGCTGGCCACATGACGCAGGCTGATTCGGGCGCAACGCACTGGTCGGCCTCCTATAACTCGCTCGGGGAGATCTCGACCGAAACCCTTCAGATTGATGGGCAGCAGGCTTGGCAGGTCGGATACCGGTACACGCCAGCTGGCGGTCTCAATTATCTCGACTACCCGAACCAGACGAGCGTCTACTACGCGGCGGACGATCTCGGACGACCGACGCAGGTGGGTACGTATGCCAGCGCCGTGCACTATTTCCCCGATGGGACTCTAGCGGATTTCACGTACGGTAACGGAGAACTTTACACACAGGAACAGAACGAGCGACTGCTGCTTAAGAACTTCACTTACGGGAGCGGTGCGACCCTGGAGATTAGCGAGGATTACGCTTACGACAATGTCGGAAACACGCTTTCTGTAATTGACCATGTAGGCACGGCGAGAAATAGGACGTTTCACTACGACGAGCTTGGTCGCTTAAAGGATGCGCAGAATCCGGGCTCATGGTCAGAGGCGTTTGTCTACGACCCCGTAAACAATATTGTCTCGCGTTCAGGGACCTCGGGAACGGTAACGTTCACCTACGGTGCGGATAACCTGCTTCACTCAACGAGTGCGGGTGGAGCGTACACTTATGACCCGCTCGGTAACGTTACGACAAGGGGCGGGGCCACACTAAGCTTTGACGCGAAGAGTCAGCTGATCTCGCTCGGAGCATCGGAAACGTATCAATACGATGCATTTGGACATCGGGTATCGAAAACGCCGACGGGCGGCTCCGCCGAATATTACTTTTACACAAGTGACGGCACACTTTTGTACCAATTCAATGCCGGGCAGAGCAAATCGATTGACTATATATATCTCGGTTCCCGGCTTATCGCACGAGATGAGAACCCCCAGTTGGGTGCCCCCGCCAGTCTCACCTTCGATGCAAACCCCAACAATGGCTCCTTCACCGCGACCTGGCCCGGCGTTCCAACAGCAACTACTTATACGCTTCAAGAGAGTACGGATCAGCTTAGTTGGTCAGCTGCTTCTTCAGGGGCCGCACTTACCGCATCAATAGCTGAGAAACAGGGCGGTACTTATTTTTATCGAGTGCAAGCTTGCACGTCCAGTGCGTGCGGGCCTTTTACATCGTCTATAGGTGTTGGAGTTCGGCCCACTTTGCCGACTGTTACTGTTCCGACGGGGACGATCAACGGCACCTATAACGTCTCGTGGTCTACACCGGCAACCGCTACCAGCTTCGACGTCCAAGAGAAACTGGGGAATGGTGCGTGGACCACCATCGCGGCGGGTACCCCAGCGACGAGCATTAGCCGCCCGGGGACTACATCTGGCACATACAGCTATCAGGTGAGCGCGAATAGCGCCTACGGCACGCGCGGTTGGTCAGCCGTTTCCACGGTTACTGTGGATACCACGTATGGCGTACTTCCGACCGGACCCACGACATTTACAGTTCCGGCAACTAGCGCCAATGGGTCTGCGGTGCTCTCATGGTCGTCCGCCACGCTCGCGACTACATACACTGTCGAGCAAAGCAGTAACGGAGGCACTACCTGGAGTCAGGTTTACAGTGGAGCGGCTACGTCCGTCTCGCTCACAGGTCTTGGAGACGGAACATACCAGTTTCACGTAAAGGCGTGTAACACATACGGATGCCAGGGATGGGTGGCCGGGAATTCCTCCCTCACCGTCACTCATCCTCCGACATCGGGCCCGACCCTGAGCGTTCCGTCAACTAGCGCGAACGGTAGTTATGGCGTTTCGTGGACCGCAGTTCCGCTCGCGGCTTCATACGCGCTTAGCGAGCAGGTGAACGGCGGTGCATGGACTGTGTTGCAAACGAGTGCCGCGCTTAGCCGCGCGATCTCTGGCAAGCTAAACGGGGCTTACGCGTATCGAGTTCAGGCATGCAATGCCGGTGGCTGTGGCCCTTTTAGCGGCACAGGAACGGTCACAGTATTACTTCCTCCGCCGGCGCCCGCTTCGATATCTGTGCCTGGCTCCAGTACTGGGACAGTCGGTGTGAGTTGGTCAGGTGCCGCGACTGCTGCGTACTACAACCTTTACCAGCAGCTTAACGGAGGCGGCTACTCTCTTGTCTATCAAGGCGGCGCAACATCATCCTCCCCTGTTGAGTCATCGTCGGGTAGCTACGTATTTAGCGTGCAGGCATGTAATGCAAGTGGATGTAGCGGCCTGACGGCAAGCGCCGCTGTTTCGGTCTTGCTCGTGCCAGGCGTGCCTGCAGTACCTTCCATTTCGCAAAACACGTTCAATCACAAGGTGACCGTGTTGGTTGGTTGTTCGAGCGTCGCAGGGGCCACGTCCTATAACACCGAGGAAACTCTCCCCAACGAAACAACACCGCAGCCCATTACCAACATCTGCGGCTACAACAGCTTTGTCTATGGCCTAGGAGTGGTCAAGTTCCGCGAGCGCGCCTGTAATGCAAGCGGCTGCTCGGCCTGGAGCGGCTACGCCCAGATCTTTATAAATTCGAACTGAGGCCATAGACATGACTTTGCGAATGAAGCGTGTGCAAAATAAGCAGCTTTTGGCCTTTCTATCGATTTGCCTCGGGCTCGCGATGAGTCAATGGTGCGACGCAGGAACCGTTACCTATGTCTACACGGACACCCAAGGAACGCCAATCGCTGAAGCCAACTCTGCGCGCACAATTACAGCCACGTATGATTACAAGCCTTTTGGATCTGAGGTTAACAACTCCCCTCCAGACGGGGTGGGATTTACTGGTCAAATAAGCGATCCATCAAGCGGCCTCGTGTACATGCAGGCTCGTTATTACGACCCCGATACGGGAAGATTCCTAAGTACGGATCCAGATGCGGCTCGAGTTGGTGACTTCTCGAACTTCAATCGTTTTGGGTACGCTGAATTGAATCCGGTTAGGTACACTGACCCGAACGGCATGGAAGCGTCTGATGAACACGACACTGGTCAGCGAGATGAGAACCGCCAGAAGACAGAAGCAGACCCCCGAAACGCAAAGACTCAAGTGCCAGTCAATGTCACCGCTTTTGTGTCAGCTCACATCGACGAAGCGACTGAGGCGTCGAAGAAGTATGGAACATCCATGATCATCATCCTGACGCTCGGAGGGGTAGAGTCAGGATGGGGAAATCACCCTTTTGCCCTAAATGGGTACAACTTTTTCGGTCTACAAATTAAACGAGCTAATGCCAATGTTCCATTCACGCGCGACGTAATGGTAGCTAAAAAGGATCCCACAGTAGGTCTGCTGAAATTTCATAACTTTAATGAGTCGGTTGACGCACTATTGGCGAAACGGCCATTGCTCGCGGGTCAGACAGATCCTGAAAAGGCTGCTCATATCCTTCAGGATAATTACCATTTCGGCATAAAAGATGGGCAGAAAGTGCCAACATACGTTCCGAGCTTTGTTAAGACCTATCACACCGTTGAACGAGCCGTCAGGCAGATCCAGGGGGGAAAATGACTAACACATATCTGGTTCGCAACTTCCTAGTAGCAGTCACCATTGCTAGCTTGACCTCAATGGACGCCTTCGCCGATGCCTCGAGGTCTTCCAACGCAAAAGCGCATGCCGCGCCTTTAAGTTTCGAAGAGGCGGCCGAATTTGTTAGGCCCCATGTCCACACCTGGAAATCTACGGGTCGTGCAATTATTGCTCCGAGCAATGACAAGCCATCTGATTTCTTTCAAATTATGGTTCAATGGGAAAAGCTGCCTGAAGCAAAGTTGCTGAGCGTCAATAAGGTGAGCGGTGATGTATGGCTTTTCATGATGCCTGCGAATTGTGCTCGCTTAGCTCCCAGCGCTGCTCTAAAAAAGAGGCAGATTTGGTTGCGCGGAGTCATTGGGGACGCAGAGTACATGAAGCAGCATTCGAAGAAGCCTTCGGACTGTTTCGAGATCGTCCCTAGTCCTGGCTTCTACCTTTGAAAATTCTTGAGCAACATTTCGCTCATGGGTTCTTGCGAAGGGCCTTCCCATAGTCGAAACGTGGGCAGCTACAATTGCGGCAGCTTCCGTGTTCGTAAAGGTTTGCACAGCCACTTTCGCGTCGTAAGAGGCGGCTGCCGCCCCGTTCCAACCGCAATTGACGAAGTTGCCATGATGAACGCAACCGCGATTTGAATTTTCGTCAATCGGTTCATTTCTCCCTCTGGACAATCACTCCTAGTAATAGTCATCACGTCCTTGCATGAAGCGGCTATAGGCTGCCTCGTATTCCTCGTCGGTGGGTGCGCCACGCATCGCCAATGGGTGGCAATGGCTGGAGGATCAGCGGCGGCTTGCGCGCGGGCGAGGGTCGGGTTGGCGGCCTCGCGTGCGCGCGAGGAAGGTGGCCAGCGGGGCCTTTTTTAGGTAAGGGCATCATGCAGATCCTTCGGCTCCAACACTAAGATGGAGGAGCTAAGCCGTTGAACAGTAAGCTTCTAAGTAGATGGGTATTAACCATCGCCAACGACTTGAATCTGGACGCTTTGCAAAAAAAAATGGATGTAACACGTGCGTGGAATGCCAACTTGTGCATGTTTCACACGCACAGGCGCGCCTCAACGGCAAGCCTAAGCGCCGAGTAACGCTGTGCGTGTTGCTCCAAAAGCGGGTCGCCAGGAAAGGGAAGTTGACAACCGCGGCGTCAAGCGAGATAGCTTACTGTCGCGTAATTGCCCGACCCGGCCCGAGGCCGCAGAGGCTCTTCGCGCCGGCCTACTGGACCTGTCAACGGTGCGCGCGTTCCTGCAGGGCGCGCGCGACCCGGAGGGCCGCGAATTCCTCCCATCCATGGAGGCACTTGGGGCCGACAGCGCGCGGGTCGTACACCTCCAGGTCACGCATGCCTTGGCTTTGCAACGCGCGCTCGACCACGGCGCCGAGTTGGCGCTCCCCGCGAACGTGCAACGGCTCACGCCGGTGCTCGCGCGAGACCTGTTTGACGCCGACTATCTGATGCTCGGCGTGCTTCAAGGCGGATTGGCGACGCGCGAGAAGCGGCTTCGCCGAATATTTGCATGGCTTCGGCCCGAAGGGATACTGTTCCCGGAGCCTCCTGCCACCGAGGATGAGTCAAGAGGCTGACTTCTTGCGACCGAGAGCCGAAGACCTCTTCGCCTGCTTCTTGGTCACCTTTTTCGCCGCCGGCGAGGCTTTAACTTTGGGTGAAGTCGCGCCTACCGCCGGCAACGGGGCCTCCATTGGGTATCGTCGCAGGCGCACGTCCTTTGCGATAGCTACGGCATCCAGGTCGACCATCTGATCCGATTTGTCCTTTCGCGCATCGAAGATGCAGGCGTACACAGCTTCCGTGTCTACTTGTCGGTACGAGTCGGCTTGCGTAATACCCGACAGCATCCACTTGCGGTGCTTCTTGGGCCCTTCGGCTTGAATCAATACCTTGAGTTCGAGCATCGTGGTCGCATAGTGATGCGCCCCTCGCGGCGTTGGCCAGGTTACCTTCAAATCGCATCGACCCGCCCTTCCACGATGCTCCTCGTCAACCAGTCCGCGAAGGTGCTTATAGCTTGCACTCAGCTCGGTCAGCAAATAGCCCTGGATACGCTGTTCCGGGAGTGGATGCAGCTGGTAGGGAAAGGCTCGGCCCTTCCACAGCATCTGCGCGATACTGCTGCTGGGATGCTCGAAGTTGGCACGGTGATAGGTCCGGATGTCGTTCTCGATCCGCAAAGCTGATAGCGGGGCATCAAGGAAGCGCAGCTCAACGGGCGTCAAGGAATCGCTCCACCTCGTGACATCGTCACCCTTGCGATGCACGAACATGCGACGCTGCGCGAGACTGAGCACGACGAACGTCCGCTGCGATGACAGCGTCTGCGAAGCGATCGCAAGTGCCTCGTCGATCGAAGCGAACCCCGGAGAGATGCGAATCATCTGGTGAAAATTCTCATTGCACAGGATCACGCCTTGTGTGTCTTGCGAAACGGCTTTTCTAAATACAAAGTCCTGCTTCGTCCCGAGTTTTCCGAGTGACGTGCGCTCCAGGGCAGGCGCCTCGCAAAACACGAAGACGATCGCCTGCGTTGCAGGGATCGCGGAGTTCGACAACGCCACCTCGTTGGCTTGAATCCAGTCATTGACCCAATCCAAGCACGACTCTATGAATCGCTCCCACGGCTCGCCCGACGGCGCAGCCGTCGTTTCTTTGACGTAGTCAAGTTCAGCTGTGGACAGCTGCGTGGCGTTCATGCGGCGGACCGCCTTGCGCGTTGCAACAGCACCGATTGGTAAGCCGTCAGGATGTCCTTACGATTCAGATGCCCTGCCCTCGCAAGGTGCACATCGATCGCAGCTAGGCCTGTGACCGTGGGAGTGGCTTCCTCGGCGAGAGACTGGTGGTCGAGCGTGTCACCGTGCCAATGAACAACCTGTTGGTACGTAAGGTCTTGTTCCAGCACTTGGTCGAGCGCCATGGCTTGCGTTTGCGTGTCAGGCGAATAGCCGCTAGATGCCCCAGGGGCGTCCTCCACGGTCCTGGCCGACGCCAGGCAGAGGTCGAGAATGAACCGGTAGAGCGTCTGCCCGGACCAAGTTCTGCGCAAAGTGCGCGCAACCTTCAGGCCCGCCAAGGTTGGCTGAAACACACCTTCAAACTGGAGGTCGCGTGGCTTAGGATGCGCCTCGAAGTCACGAAGGTCGACCAATCCGCCCAGGACGAGACCGCCCAGGGCGATATGCGCCCAGCGATAATAGGGGCCATGTTCGGTCCGACGCGCGCGCTGCCGTAACGGCGTGATGCCGTAGTAGCTCGAGGAGGCAAATGACATGAACAGCAACGCGTGCAGCCGATGGCGAGTGATGGGAGGAAGGCCGGCGGCTTCATTGGCCACCAGCACGAACAGGACCCAGCGGGTAAACTGAAGTCGCTCGTGGTCGGCGAGCGTGACCTGCTTGCGGCTAGCCATGCACGTAAGCCTCCAGCTCCGCAGCCAGACTACCCTTTGCTTCTGCCATCGCAAGCACCCCGGGCTCGGCGGCGATCTTCATGAGATTGATGAGCCGATGCTGTTCGCTTGCTGGCAGGCGTCGACGATTGCCCTTGGCATCGAAGAGCCCAAGAAGCGCTGGGATCATCGTCGTTCCATTGACGTTGGAGGTAGCCAGCAGCATTCGTCCGTGACCCTGCTTCATCGGCGCGAACTTCCGAATCAGGTCCGCTGCCTTTTTCATGAATCAACTTTCTAGGCTCGCCTCCGGAGTTTCCATCACCAACATGGTCGCCTCATCACCGGCCAGAACATCTAGCAGCGTCATGCGGAACGCCAGATCCAGAAACTCTTTCTGCGATTCAGAAACGCTGGTAGCGCTGCGGCGTTCGCGCACCGCAACGTGCGTACTGGAGGTCATCGCAACGCGAAAGGTCGGAATATTGACGCTGCCGGCGCCGGTCGCAAGCTTGAACGGGCTGTTTCTCGTAAAACTAACCTTGACCTTTTCGTGCAGGAACGCTTCGGCATAGTGAGCCAGCTTCTGGCCGATGGCCAGCTGGAAGTCATCCATCGCAGTGGTGACCAGGAGCACTCCCGCTTTATAGTCATCCGCCAGATCCTTTCGCTTCTCATCGAGCGCATCCAGCTCAGTCTTCTCGATGGCGAGCTGTGAAATCACGTCTTGCGGAAGCTCGGCAGCCATCTGGGCCTGAATGAACGCGAGTTGCCGTACGGCCTCGTTCCTCGTCGCAGTCGCTAGGCGCAGCCGAGCAATTCCCGGCCCAGTCTCCACATCCAGCGAGCTCAGGTCTTCCTGGTACTTGGCGATTGCGGATCGCAGCGCCTCGATCGTGCGCTCCATCTTTCGGATGCTGACAGCGGCGATCGGAACCACGTTGGAGGTCTTAAACGCGTTTTGTGCATCGCAGACGAAGCAATGGTTGCTTCGAAGCTTCTTGCCGATGGCATGAAGTTCCTTCTTCCCCCGCTTCCCGCACACAAAGCAACCCAGGTTCGAGCCAAGTCCCTGCATGAGAAACTGCAGCTTGTCATCCAGTGACGGCAAGGCCTGGGAAATGTAGGTCGCGTCCGCATGAGAAAAGGCATGCAACTCGGCATCCAGTGCGAGTTGCGCTTCGTCAAGCTCTTCTTCTAACTGTTGGCGCTTGGACACAAGCCCTTGATTGAGTGCCAGCACCTGCTTCCATTCTCGCTCGGCGAGTTCGTGTGCCTCCGTCGCCTTCAGGAAGTCTTCCGCGGTCGGCGCGGAGACTCCAGAACCCGCATCAGCCAGCGACGCTTCGAGCTGGTCCTTGCGATTGTTGTACTGGAAGGTCCGGTTACGGTACTCGGAGTCGACGGCCTGGATCTCGGCGAAAAGCTTGTTCAGGTTCCCCGACAGTCGGTAGTCAACGAACAGCATCTTAAACAGCTCAAACTGCGAGCTCGACGACCACAGGAGCGGCAGGCGTTCCTCGGTGAAAAATTGCACGTAGCGCACAAGGATGTGGAAATCATAGGCTGAAGCGACGCCCGCCAGATCCGCAAGCCGTGCGAGGAAGCCTGCATTTGTCAGGTCATCAATATTCTTCCGGGCAATCGTCAGCTTTCTAATCTGGAGATTCTTCAGTGACCGCGACACCACGATCGTCTTGCCTGCAATCTCGAACGTCAAGGTGGCAACGGCATCGTCGTCCAGTTCGTTGGCGGCGCGCTCACTGAAATACGGGAACGCCCTCGCCTGCACCAGCGTACGCTTGCTTACTCTTCCGAGATCACGAGTGGCGGTCTTCGACGGGCTGCTCGCGCCCAGGATCATCCGCATCAACAGATTCAGAAGCGTGGTCTTGCCGATTCCATTGATGCCTGCGATGACGGCGACACCATCGCCGAACTCAAGGTCGATGCCCTGATTGGCTGGCCCCGGATACATCGGAAAATTGATCACACGCAGACGGCGTATGACCGGCAAATGCACTGACGATCTCATCGGTGGTCCCCCCAGGACGGATCTTGCCGTGTTTCTTGAAGAAAGAAAACCCAAGGCTGCGCCCAGACGTCGTCCGCAACACCAGGTGGGCGGCGACCTCCATTTTGGGGCACGTCACTAGGCTTTGCCGCCAAGCCCCCTTCGGTCAGCAGGGCGCGCGATCCCCCAGGCACAGGCGCCCCCATACCGTCGGTAGTCCACGGCGTCGGCCCAATCCGAAGGTGTCTACGCGACGGTATCAGAGGCGCCATGGGTCAGGGCGTTGCCGGCACGAGTGTAGCGAGTTGACGATGCGACGGCGGTGGCGCCAAGGGCAACGGCAATGTCGGCCGTCGCAGTTGCGCTCGGATCTCATCGCTGTTCCAGCCGACCGCTCGGGCATGTCGCTGAAACTGCGCCCGCAGCGCCCGCGCGCTACCGACGGCTCCGCCCCCATGACGACCAAGCCAGCGGGTTACGCGTTGCCCCATGGCCGCAGCAGAGGCGGGCGTCGGCCCGATTTGGAAAACCCAGGGGCCGGCCTGGACAAGGAGAGGCTGCAGCGATTTCGCCAGGGGGCGTGGAATCGCGACCGTTCGTCGGACGCCGCGCAGCGTGAGCGTGACTGTGGCACGCGTCAGATCAACATCAGCAATCGTCAGGGTTGACAGTTCATTCGGCGTCGCGCCAGCCCAGAAGCACAAAGCCGCCGCTGCCCCGTCAAGATCGGGCACCTGCAGCAGTCGCGTCAGTGGCAGCGATCGTCCGCGCGTGGCAAACCCCGCCTCAGCCCTGGGTCGCTCCACGGGTGTGCGCCAGTTCGTCACTACAGTCAGCACCGAGGCCGGAGCGAGATCCAGTCCGACTGTCCAACGCATGAAAGCGGAGATGATCCTCCGCGATTGATTGAGCGAGCTCGCCGAGGGTCGCTGGGTTTCGTGCCAACTGCCGCAGGTCAACTCTCTCCAGAAGCGTTCCAGCAATGCTGAGTCAAGCCTGTCCCACTCACAGCCACGAGCGCTAAGAAATCGACGCAGTCGATCGAGCTCGTTTCGATAGGCGCGCACGGTGTGAGCACTACGGGGCGACGCCCTTAACCAGGCGTCTGCTAGCTCGTTTGGCGCTTGCGTGATGTGAGTCATTATGTTCATAATCGCACAATCGGAGCCGGAGTACATCCCCTCTAGCCGGAGCCCAGGGAGCCGTCGATGTCGACCTTAGTAACTGAGATCCCAGGGCAGAACGGCTACCGCCGTGTTGTGCCGCGCAAGATGTTAGCCAGTGCCGGTGGCGCTTCGTTCGAGGCTTGGACCGGCGGACGACAGACATCCACGATGTCGACCAACGCCGGCGCCGACGACCTGCCCTTCCAGCGCTGGCATCGGTTCAAGGAGGCTTTCTCTCCGGAATTGATCAAACAGGCCGTGCAGGCTTCTCCGATACCGGTGCGTCGACTGGCGGACCCCTTCGGAGGGTCGGGCACGAGCGCGCTCACCTGCCAGTTCCTCGGCATCCAGCCCGTGACCATTGAGGTCAACCCCTTCCTTGCCGATCTGATCGCAGCAAAGCTTGCGAGCTATCACGTCCCTGAGCTGCTCGCCGCATTGACTCGTGTGGCCCGCAAGGCCACCGCTTCGCGCTCACGAGGGGCCGCACTGATCCGTTCCTTGCCCGCTACCTTCGTGGAGCCCGGCGTCAAGGATCGCTGGCTGTTCGATCTGCCGGTTGTGATCCAGATCGCGCGCTTGCGCGAGGCGATCGAGGACGAACCCAATCCGGTGGTTGCACGCCTGTTCCGGGTACTGCTTGGGGGCCTCATGGTCAGCTTCAGTAACGCTGTGGTCAGCGGCAAGGGACGCCGTTATCGAGTCAACTGGGAGGAGCGCCGCGTCGACCCGGCCTGCGTGCTGTCAACCTTCGCCGACGCTGCGGCGGCCGCGGTCGTCGAGATCGGCGCTTGCGCCTCTCGCCCGTCGCGCGCGAGCCAGGTGCTGCATGGGGATAGTCGAAAACTGCTCAAAACCGTCGGCAAATTCGACCAGATGACTTGTTCCCCACCCTATCCGAATTCGTTCGACTACACGGACGTCTACAACCTCGAGTTGTGGATGCTGGGATACCTGACGTCCTTCGACGAGAATCGCGACTTGCGACAGGCGACTCTGAGCTCGCATGTCCAAGTTTCGCGCAATTTCGCGGCAGCGCCCCGGTGCCCGCGGCTGGATCGGACGATGCGAGAACTGCGTCGGGCAAATGATTCCCTGTGGGACCCGCGCATTCCGGCCATGGTGGGCGCCTACTTCGCCGACCTGCAGGGACTGATGCGCACGTGTGCGCAGTTGCTTCCCTCGAAGGGGCAGGCCTGGTTCGTCGTTGGCGACAGCCAGTACGCCGGCATCCACGTGCAGGTGGCCAAGATTCTCGCTGATCTCGCACCGTCGGTGGGGCTCAAGGTCGAGCGCATGACGCCCTTTCGCTCGATGCGCGTGTCGCCGCAACAAAGCGGCCGGCACATGCTCAGCGAGGACTTGGTGGTGTTTAGCCGCCCGTGAGTTGGGCGGCCACCTTGCACTTACGATAGCGCGCGGACGAGCGATACAGGAACCAGAAGCGTAGATTGACGCCGAGATCGTTCGCCTTGCTCTGAATGGGGGCAAACACGATCGTCGCGCCGGTGTTGGAAGCGCGCATGTCGAAACAGCACAATATCCGCTCGCGGAAGTTGCGATCGGCACCGTATGTGTAGGCCTGAGTCACACCATTGTCGATATGCTCTGCGATGTCCTTGGCGGAATACGTGATGCCAGTGGAGCCCTTCTCGCGAAGGACCTTCAGCTCCAGTACGGCGAAGTTGGTGACCGCCCCCGGCGCGACGCCGAAGTCACCGACGACCTCAATATCGGTGCGCCCATCCTTGCCCGGTTGCTCCGCCACGATGCGGCACGTCGGAAAACGACCGTGCAGACCGAGCTTGATGGTGCGTTGGACCTGCATCTCGGCATGGTCGGAAGCCCAGCCCTTACCTGCTTTTTTCCACGGGCTGTCATGCGTGGGGACTAGATCCGGCGTGATCAGGTCGCCGCGGTACACGCCATCGATGGCTTGCGTGATCAACGCGGCGGTAGGTTCCTCGACAGCGACGGGAATGACCATTACGTTGGCCTCATCACGAATCCCTTTTGGGTACCAGCTCAGCTTTGAGTGACCGCCCGGCTTCGGTGCGTAGACAACGGTCGGCAGGGTGTCCGCCTTTGTCTGTTGCAAGGCATCGAACATTGCTCCCTCGTCGCCGGCGTAGTCCAGAGACCGCCCGGTCGCGGCGACGTTGAGGAAATGCAGTTGCCCGGTGAGACTGTAGTTGCCGTTGTTGAGCAACGGGCGCCGACGCGTGCCGTCGGGAGGCGACTCGAAGAACACCGGTGGCACGAGGACCATGGCCGCTGCCCGATCGAATTCGCAGTCGGGCTCGCATTCGCGGGACAGTGTCAGTCGGCGAATTGCAAGCAAGAAGCGCAGCGACTCTGGCAGGTCCGTGTCACTCCCTTGTCCCGAGAGCCAAGCCGAGGTCAGTTGGTCGAGCTCGGCCGTCCATGCGCCGGCATCGGTCGATGGCTTAGCCGACATGCGACACCCTCACACGCAGATGGTCGAGATAAAGGTAGAGTCGTTCGGCGGGCTCGAGCCGTCGTCCGGCTGCGAATGCCAACGCGGCATTGCGGGAAAAGTTCTTTGACGGGCTAGCGTACTCGCCGAAGTCGATGACGTTGTCGACATCGACGGACCGATCGGCATATCGAGCGTCCTCGAGGCCGGCGCGACCGAGTTGCTCGTCACTCAGGACGCTGTACGCCGAGGCGAGCTCGCGCATGAACAAGGCTTCTTCGGGGGAGACTTCGGTATGTCGATCAAGGGCAGCTTGCACCAGGGAACGTCGAAGGCGGTACGAGGCTACTACGCTGTAGCGCTTGTCGTCCTCAAGGTAGCGGTATTCCACGCTGAGGGCATCCACCAGCGCCCCTCCCACCAGGTGATCGATGGCCAGCTGCAGCTCCGGGTAGTAGGGTCCCGACGATCGCTTAAGCAGCTTGGCGTCGAACGGCATCAAGTCGAACACCGGCGAGAGCACGTTCGCGAGATACGCCAACTCGTGCAGGGCGCGTGCCCACGTTGGCACTAGTCCCACACGCGCTAAGGCGTCCAACAGCACCAGCACGCGCACTGCTTGCTGTCGCGGGATGAGTTCAATGTCCATCGCGGACGCCCACGTCCTCGCGCAACTTGTCCCAGAGCGCCTCATACTGGTCGTGCCATTCAACCATGGCGCGAGTAGGGACCCCCGCATGGAACAGGTCCACCACCGGCACCATGGGGTCGGTCTGCGGAGAGATCCCCTGCAGAAGTTTCGGTGCTAACTGCCCAGCGCCTAGGTTGGAGGTCACCACCAAGCGGTTGGCCATGCCATTACCACATTGTGCAAACCGGTCAAGTACGATCGCCGCCCGATCGACGAAAACCGCATCCAGCGAGGACTCAGGCGCATCGATCACTAACGTTGCGGCGCTTTCGGGCGAGGCTACATGTACCAGCGCCATGCGGAACGCCAGATCGATGAACTCGCGCTGGCTCTCCGAGACCTCGGCTGGATCGTCGCGGCGCTTGAGACCGCCGAAGTCGCTACCCGTCAGGTCCACTGCGAACGCTGGGTACTCAACGGCCTCCGCGCCGTCGGCGCCAGCCTGACCCACCTGCGTGCGGGTCGGTGACCACGTCAGCTGGCTTTGTTCGAAGAGGAATCCGTGGGCCGCTTCGCCAAATTCGATTTTGATGTCCTCCGCGAACTGGGCGATCTGCGCGCGGTGTACGCCAAGAAACTCGGCGAAGTCGGTGCGGGCAACTTTCAGTTCCGCGCGCAGGTCGGTGACCATTCCAGCCACTGTGTCAAGCTTCTTCTGCTGATCTGTCACGCGTCTCTGATCCGGCGGGAGTTGTAACAAGAGCGCGCGAACCTTCTCGTCGATTTCGTCCAGCTCGCGAACGCAGGCTGCCAGGTCTGTACTGGTAGTGAGGTGTTCTTCATTGGCCTCATCGCGCAGCCGCGCCTGCTCGGCGGCCTGGACCGCGAACGACGCAAAGCTCGCCTTCAAGGCACGCAGACGCTCATCGGTGATCTCCGTCACGTCAGCGGGCGGCGGCAGCGACGAGTCGCAAACCACGCACCGGCGATGCTCCAGCGCCGCTTCCAAGGCTAAGCGCTTGGCGCCGACGTCACCCGTGCCGCACACCAGGCAGGTTTCATCCGACATCAGCCTGGCCAGAATGAAGCGAATCGACTCGTCGGCGTGGGGCAAGTGGGCATCGATCGCCAGGAGCCGCGCACGTTCGAGCTCGCGTAGTGCCTTGTCCTGGTCGGCTTGCGCGCGGAGCGCATCCAGGCGTGCCCGATGCCGTGCCGTTTCGGTGATATCCAGGCGCTGCACGAGGCGGGCGTGTTGCTCGTGGAGCTGCTCGAGCCGTGCTTCGGCAGCCGTTAGCGCTGCGCGGACACCTGGGGCGTTGGTGAGCTTTTGGTTGGTCTTTTTGCGCTCTTTCTCCTCACGTCGAAGCGCGGCCTGAAGGTTTCGCATCCGCGAATCCAGTTCCAGGATACTGCGCTCACGCTTGGTCCATTCCTGGGCCTCGGTCGGGCTAAGTAACAACGCGCGCAATAACTGTCGCTGCGCCCCAGGATCCCATACCAGCGCCCGCCGATCCTCGAAGAAAAACACCAGCGTGCGCAACACGAGCACCCAGTCGCCGAACGATCCCAGCTTCGCCGCGTCGTTGATCGCATTGCGATAGGCACCCTCCTCCGCTTCCGTCGCCACCCCATCGATCACTAGTGTCTGAAGCGCAAGGTCGATCAGGCGGCGCTCGACGACGAACTGACGGCCGCCGAGCTGGAAGTGCAGTCGCGCCAGCGCATCACGCGCTCCGTCGTTGACGCGCTGGGCAAACTGCCGTCGCGACCAGGCATCGAGGTTCTGGACTTTCAGGTCCGCTGAGCCGATCTTGCCATCGGGCAGGTTGATATCGCCCGTACCCGTCAGCATGCGGAACAGCAACGTAACCAGGGTTGTTTTGCCCAATCCGTTGGCCCCCAAAATCAACGTCAGTCCGTCGCGAAACTTGACGTCGAACCGACCTTGCCGGTCAACGCCGGGATACAGACCGTAGTTCTCGGTCGTCAATAGCTGCAACAGAGGGAAGTATGCCATGTCATCTCCTTTGCATCCGGTGCCAGTGGCGGGCGAGCGGTAAATCCAGGCGAATCCTGGCTTGCCCAACCGATGCGCACCTACCTGGCGCGCGCTTGTCCCCAACTCTGCGATGGTTCCTCTGTCTCAGCCGGACGGTATCCCCCCCAGAAAGGCGAGTTTGCTGACAGCCCTTTCTCACCTAGGATAGCCCGCTTCTTGCGGGGATCGGAAGTGGTCATTTCCAACCCGCCCATAACACTCGCGAATCGCGTTGCCCGGCTTGCCGCTCACCGATAACTTGACCGATCGCCGTGCCTTACGTCTGCCTTTGGCCATAAGAGGAAGTCATTTTGCGCCTGCTTCAAACCGCCTCCTCGTTAGGGGTCAATCCAAAGTGTCGAACCCAACGGGTCGCCCGTTCCATGAGCTGTATAGGTCTCGCCGCCCCCAGTAATAGGGCGTGCCTCGACCTTGCTTCTTGATTGCTCGGAATACTGGCCCACCTGGGATATCCCTCTGAATCGTTCCGTCAAGGACGGGCATGGCTTCACCCCGCTGGAAGTCTCCCGACACAACTTTAGATGGGATGTGAGCCAGAAGGGCTCCCGTTGGGTTCTCCTTGACCACCACGCAGAAACTGGGCGAATACTTCGTGCAAACTACCAGCCTATGGTTCGCTCTGCCCTCGCGAATTTCGTGCACCAGCGGCAAAAACGACTCCACGGCAGTCGCATGCGCTCGAGCCCTGACGGCTTCTTGGGAAGCCTCCCGGCACCAGGCCTGAATATCGCTCGAATCCGCCAGCATCAAATCCTTATTGCGACTAGCCCACTCGTGGACTCCTGGCAGGTAACGAGAGGTCGTAATAAAGAGACCCGATGCTTCTTCTCGTTTGCAATGCGCCTCCAGTGCGGCTACTGCCTCCAGTTGGATGGGCATGTGAGCGGCGTAGCGTTTTGCTTGGACCAGCGTTAGGGAGTCGCCCAGCGGGGACTCTAGCCACATCCGGACGTCTACGCCCTTGTCCCCCGAGCCGGGGCCGATCGTGGTCTTCCAGCCTCGCGCGGTGAAGACACTGCTGACCAGTTCCTCGAATCCCCGATGCGGAAGTCGATGGAGGTCTTCGGGGTGTTCAGCAAAGTAGGTATAGATGTCACCGGCGACGTCAGATGTGTCGGCCTCAATGAGTCGACAGGTCCACTTCCACTGTGCCCAACGATCAAACTCTCGCTGCAACTCGGACTCGTGGTCGACAAGGTAGTAGTTGGCCGTAACGCTGTCATCCAGCGCTAGGAAGACACCCATTTTTTCAAGCTCGCTATGAAGCTCTTCCCCCTCGTCGTATCCCTCATTGAGGCATCGACCTGCCATTCCTTCCGACCAGAATGTAAGAATGGGCGATCCCTGATCAGGCTCCGAGTCGTAATGCTTGAGA